>Ga0099850_1000985_pt1 | contig 13217 bp, 16 predicted proteins | sample CB_VirMetaG_5_FD_79182 | JGI IMG/M metagenome (GOLD analysis project Ga0099850, IMG submission 79182) | Freshwater to marine saline gradient viral communities from Chesapeake Bay - CB_1508_1D Viral MetaG | ecosystem: Environmental > Aquatic > Marine > Coastal | place: USA: Chesapeake Bay... | reverse complement strand
CCAGTAGTCGCGTCACCGTCTTGAACGGGGGTGACCGGGCTCCCGAAGGTCCCTTCTTGCCACGCCCCTGACGCTGTCGCGGTGTACCCGATAGTGTCTGTGGACGGGATCAGGTTGTCGATCGGATCGCCAGCCAAGTACGAGTCTGTCGCTCCGTCCTGCTGGACAGTCAGCTCCTTCCCGTTGAACATGTTCCACGCCCTGATGCCAGTCGACTTGAACGCGACGGCGTACTGCTCCAGCAGGCCCCGGTCGAGAACACGCCAGACCGTGTCGTCCCGGTAGTCTTCCAGCTCTGCGTAGTGGAACGTCGGGTTACGACGGCTGCATCCCCAGACAGGGTCCGGGTTCATGTTCAGCATCTCCTTCACCGTGTTCGGCTGGCGAAGGGCAGGGTCCTGCTGTGATACTCCCCCGTTCAGAGACGGAAGGCTGATCCGCCGCTGAGTCATTGGTTGTACCTCCACCCGCGCTGGCGTCCGTAGATCCTGTGCCCAAGCTGGGTGTCGTACCCGACGGCCCTTGCCTGCCGGATCTCCTCCTTACGGCACGCTGCACGAGCCTCTAGCTCGCGTGCGATAAGGAACTGGAGGTGAGTGTCGGATCCCACCAGCTGCCGGTAGGCGACGGTAGAGACGGTCGCCACGAGCCAGTCGCGGTAGGTCTGAGGGGTCTGCTCGAAGGGGACGAGGTTCACAAGGTCGGCGTTGACAGCGCCAGTGAACTGGTCCGTCGCATCGACCGTGTTGTAGAGCGTGGTCCCCCGGATGGTGACCAGCAGCTGGTCTTCCAGAGGCTGCACCGACAGGATCGTCGCCGCCACCGTGATGGTGTTCGGTGCAGCGCCGTCGAGAGCCAGCGTCTGATCCAGGGTGCGGTTGAAGTGGTGCCCTTCGGCCTGGAGTCGTCGGTCAGTGTCTGCCAGCTCCGCACGGATGAACTCCAGATCCTGCGGCCCAGAACCCAGGGCGGGCAACGGGGAGACAGCAGGCTTGCGGATGGCTCGAAGGACGGCGTTGACCGCCTCTTCCTCCGTCATGTCGTCGGTGTGTCCTAGTGCCATACGAGCATCCTAACGAAAAGGGACCCGCCCGCCGTAGTCATCGACGAACGGGCCCCAGGGAGGGAGAGAGACTGGATCAGAGACCGCGAAGGACGGCGGTCGCCTCCGGGCGGATGCACTTCTGCCCCGTGTGGAGCTTGGCGAGGTGCAACGTACCCTGGTACTCGATCTTGTACTCCTGCTCGACCTCGATGCCGGTCGATCCGACGGTGACCTTACCGACCGAAGTCGTGTGGGCACCGATCATCTTGACCTTGGTCATGTTGGTCGCGGGGTACTGCGCTGCCGGGTCTCCACCAACACCGCCGGTACCGAAACCAGCGCCAGCTGCGTAGTTTGCGTTGGGCATGTTGGTCGTGAAGTGCAGCTGGAAACCAGCGAACGACATGACCTGACCCTTGGCGTACGAGCCGTTGGCCATGCCAGCGTTCGTGTCGAGGTACAGGATCTTGTCCGAGAAGTCCTTGTCGGCCAGGATCGTCGCACGGAGCGACGGCGCAGCGAACATGTGACGACCGTCCGCGGGGACGTGGTTGTCGTCGAACGCCGCCTGAGAGTTCAGGAGGAAGGTCTCGATCTCGTCTGCCGTCGGTTCTGCCGCAGCCGTAGCCGACGGAAGGTAACCGGTTCCGGTCTCGCCGCTGATGTTCTCGTCGCCTGCGAGGCAGACTTCAGCGATCTGGAACAGGGTCAGAAGATCCTCGGCGCGAGCCAGGAAGTTCGTCTTCTGCGCCAGGACGGCGTCACGGAACTTGATCGAGTTCAGACGGTCATCGAACAGGTCGACGAAGTCCGGGCTGATCAGCGGACGGTCGGGGAAGATCTCGATCTCGTCCTTGGCTTGGGTTTGGAGGTACGAGCCATCGGTCATGATGTTCTCGCCAGCGACGTGACGCTGACCGGACATACGACCGAAGGTGGGGAAGCGGCCACTCTTGTTGCCGTCGATGAGCTGCTGCTCCATGAAGAGACCGCGGGTGACGGTCTGCTTCAGGAAGGCGTCGACCAGTTGGACGAAGCGCGTGTAGTACAGTGCCCGTTCGACGCCACCAGAGTCACCACCGAAGTTGGTTGAAGTAACTGCCATTGGAATCGTTCTCCAGAAGGAGGGGTGTGTGTGAGAGCAGGCTCAAGCCGCTTGCTCGCCCTTCGGGAGTCACCTTCCGATCAGCCGTAGCCTTCATCCGGTTCTGCCGTCCGTGCTCGCCCGTGACCCGCGGATGCCACGGGCTATCCACGGACCCTCGAAGCCTTTCGGGGTCAACCAGATAAGACGAAAAACGGCCACCACCCGAAACCGTCGGATAGTGGCCATTGTTGGCACGGTGGCTAGGTTTGCCCTACCACTTCACTTTGTTGGCCCAGTAGGCGGCGGACAGCTTGCCCTTCTTGATGTTCGTGCGGTGTCTCGCCTTGAACGCCTTGTTCCGGGCAGAGCCCTCTGGACTTCCTTTGACTCCTTGCTGCCCAAACCTGATCAGCTTGACCGTGTCGCCCGACTTGGCCAAGACGGCGTGAGACTTGGTCTTGTGTCCAGGAGTCCTCTTGGGCTTGTTGTACCCGGAGAAGGTCATCCCTCCACGGGTCAGCTTGCCCTTCTTCACCGATGTCTTGGCCATCAGCGTTTCTTGGTTCGCTTCTTCGCCGTCTTAGCCGACTTCTTGAAGGCAGCGGCAGTCGGGGCCCCTTGGGATCCCGGCTTCCGCATTTTCTCGCCTGAACCGGCTTTGATGCGTTTCCGCTTGTTGTGGATGTTGGAGTAAAGGCCTCCGGCTTTCTTCGGCATGGGATTGTCTCAGGTTGGGGTGTTACCTTTTCGCTGACGGATTGCCGTAGCTCCCGCCAGGAAAAGGCCTGCGATGGCCACGCCGATTCCGGGGCCCCCGACGGCAGCACCGGCTCCCCCGGCCTTCGGCGCGGTTTCCTCTAGGGTATCCGCAATCTCGTCGCCCAGGGTCCTCGGAGTCCCGTCCGGGTTCTGCACCTGGACTGTCTCTCCTTCCGGAGTCAGCGCCGTGATCGGTGTGTCCAGCAGGTGGCACGAAGCCAGGGTCACCGTCAAAGCGGCGACGAGGGTCATACGCTTCATCACGGGTCACCCCCAGATCTTGACGATGGAACGCGACAAGCAGTAGGCACTGTACGCAGCGATGTACGCCCAAGCGTTCTCCGGATCCAGAGGGATCGCGGCGAGCACAGCGGGCAGTCCCCAGAACTCCGACGAGTACACACCAGGCTTGGCCGGGGGCACCTGAACAGGCGACGGGGCCTTCAGTCCGTTGTCCGGGATACCCATCAGAAGATGCCTCCGCTCTTGGACAGGCGGCTCTCGACGGCGTTCATGAATGCCTGGGGGTTGGTCTTGGACAGCTCCAAAAGTTCCCCAGCGTCCATGTCCGCAGAGGCACCTGCGCCAGTGGCATCGGCAACGTGGGCCGCGGCTGCGGCGAGGTTGCCTGTGGTGTTGCCACCACCGTGACGCTGGTAGGCGCTGACGATGGCGTCGACCGCCAAGTTGACCACCTGCGGGTTGCCCGTGGTGAACGCCTGCGCCAGCTCTTGCTTGCGCTCGTTCGACAGCACGGACTCGGGTGCGCCACGGAACCACTCGCTGGCCTCGCGCCAAGTCTCTTGGCCTCCGGCACGCTCGTAGATCCCATTGACGGTGTCCTGCCGCTCCGCACGGAATGCGTTGTACTGCAGGCGTACGTCAGCCATCGCCATGCCCTTCGATTGAGCGATGTCCGCCAAGGCCTGCTCCGTCAGGGTGCCCTTGGCCACGAACTCGTTGTGGTGGACCCCGAACAGATCCTGCATCGTGCGCGGGGCCTCAGGAGTCGGAGACGCCTGGGTCTGCGGCGGGGCAGCCTCGGGGACGGTCGGGGTTTCCGGTGCAGTCACGGGGACTTCCGGCTGGGCGCTCTCTTGGTCTGTCATTGATCACCTCCTTGGTTGAGCTGCTGCATCTGGAGTCGAGCTAACTCCGGAGCCATCTGCTGCTGTTGTGCGGCCTGTTGCCGCTGCTGACGGAGCCCTTCGACTTCCGCCTGCGTCCGGGTGTGGACGTTGGTGTCCAGCCCGGAGTTTGCTGCGACCCCCATGATGTGCGCCTCCGGGGCGATCCAGTCGATCGCTTCCGGGGAACGCTCAAAGAGGCCTGTTTCGTTCATCACCTGCCAGAACTGACGGATCGAGGCCAGCTTCTCTGCGGCCCCAAGGCCAGTCAGGCCACCAGTGACTTGGATCTGCACACGGTCGTCGTCATCGAGCACGACGGAAGAGACCTTGCCGGTCTTGACCGCAGTCTTCAGGATCCAGTCGTTGACCGGGACAGCGACCTCGACTTCAGCCGTTGCCGACATCCCCGTGCTGGACCGGTCGAGCGCCTGCTTCATCGACATGTACTCCGTGGCGGTGGTCCGCTCAGAGTCCCGACGAACCTCTAGCTCGCTCTGGAAGTACTGACCAAGACGCCGCTCGGCGCTCTGCTGCACCACCTGGATCGCTCCGAGGTTGGCCGTCGAGTTCTGCGTGGCGAACTCCTGCACGTCCTGGACACGCCCAGGGACGTACGCTGACGGCGGGGCACCGACAAGGTCGTCGATGTCGGTCTGCCCATTGGGGTCGACCAGACGAAGGGTGTTGGCGATGTTCGCCGCGATAGCGACGATCGACTCCGACAGACCCGACAGGGTCTGCATGTCGCCGTGGACACGCTCCAGCGGGGGAGCCGGGTAGTTGCCACGGCCTCGTCGACCCAGGCTGACCGGGATCAGGGGCATCGGGTCCTTCTTGCCCAAGGTCTCCACCGACCCGGACCACGGAACAGACCCTTGGCCGTCTTCGGGCAGAAGGTGGTAGCCGTAGCTCACGACCTTGTTCAGCTCCTCTGAGCCGATGGCAGCGGCCTCTTGGGTGATCTGCCACCCTTCACCCATCTGCCGCTCTGCGCCCGTGTAGACGCGGACGTAGTGCATGTCCGGGTCCTTACGGTCACCAAGGGCCACGAGGATGGCTTCGGCCTTCTCCCGGTCCATGGTCCGCAGGTCGGTGACGACGTGGTGGCAGATGTCGCCCCAGTTGCCCACGCCGTCCCGCTGGGCGGTGAAGGTGTCCATCAGGTGGACGTTGGGCTTCCCGTCGCGCAGGTCGAGGAGCACCTGGGATCCGACCATGGCCGCCTCGAAGACCTCAGGCACTCGTGTCCGGATCATCAGCCCATCGAAGATCCGCTTGCAGGCCTGCTCTGCCTGCGACAGCAGGGTCGACAGCTCCCGCATCTCCTCCGGACCAAGCTCGCCCTGCTGCAGGACAACGCTCAGGTGCAGCGGCGGGAACCCCGTGGGGAACGTCAGGTTGGTCAGACCGGCGGTGATGTTCGAGAGACCAAGACCACCGGCACTGTTCCAGTCACCCGTGACCGTGGGCTCGTTCTGGATGGTCTCGGAGTAGGGGTACATGTCCGGCACGGTCAACGCGGCAATCGACTGCGCCTTCTTCAGGGCAGCCATCCGCGGACCCGCCGCTACGTGATGGTACTTGGATGCGAGCATCAGCCAGGGAGGTTGATCTGGGGTTTGTCTAGGGACAGCAAAGCGTCGAGCCCAAACGGACTCACTTCGGTGACCCGCGGATCGATCGAGTACCGCTGACGGATACCGGTAGCAGAAGCCTCTGCCTCAGGCAGCGCCGCGATGAAATCTTTCTCCAGGTTCGGTCCTGGTCCGATGCCCAAGAGCGCAGCCGCAAACGCCATCCCCGCAGTGCCTTTGACCGCCGGGCTGGAAGGCCCGGTCTTCTTGGCACCGAAACCCGACAGACCCATCAGGAAAGCCGCCGGATCGACCGGCATGTCACTCGGTTGTTCTTGTTCCGCCATAGCTACAGCTTGTCTGGAGTTTCCCCGAAGAACCGGTGGGATACGCTACACAGCATCTCCCACCGGCCCGCCCGGAAGTGAATGTCCTCTAGGGTCTTGCCTTTCAGGTCCCGTTCAGTGTACGGCCTGAACGCCTTCGCCTGCTGACGAATCCACTCCTTCAGGTCTTCCATGTCAAGGGGTCCAAATGCGGGGCCGCCGGTTCTCGATGTCCCCAGGGCGCAGGATACGTGCCAGCTGGGCGTTCTCGATGGCTTCCGCCTCGCTCAGACCGGCCCCAACGTAGGCATCCACTACAGCCGACCAACCACCTCGTGCGATCGGCGGGGCCTTCTTCGCCCCAATAGCGGGACACCCCTTGTACCCGTCGGTCGAGTCTCCGACCAGCGTCTGGAAGAGCCAGTTGTAGTTGGCCTCCTCCTCCGACACATGGACCGTAGTTCCCTTCCGGGGATTGTGGTGGACCCCAGGCACCGTCAGCAGGTCCTTGTCCTCGGATACCCGGACTACTTGTCTCAGGGCCTCCTCGTTCTCGTACCCGTACGCCGCCCCTACGAGGTCGTCGGCTTCGAAGATGTCCAGCTGGACCACCCGGTGCCCAGCGTAGGCCAGCCAATCGATGGCGTGGTCCCACCCGACCGGGCGGCTCCCTGTGCGGTTCCCCTTGTAGGTCGGCGTGACCATGGTCTTCCGCCACGTCCGCTGCACGGGACCGCTGAAGTAGAACACCGCCTGACTCGCCTCCGTATCCCGGAGCACCTTGGCGATGATGGTCTCCAGCTCGCTGACCATGTAGCTACGCACGGAGAATGGGGTGATCAGTCCGTCGGACCAAAGGATGTCCGTGGAGCAAGCGGAGCAGGTGCGGAACAGCAGGCCGTCGGCGTCAATCAGTGCAATCATCAGTGGGTCTCCATCCAGGTTCTGCCTTGTGCCGCATCCCCGACCACGGCGGTATCGACTTGGAGCAGCTCGCCTGCCGCAGGGAAGGCGGCCAGCCCCATGGGGATCGCGTCCTCGACGGCAGGCGACACGATGTCATCCTGCCACTCGTCGTGGACGTGGAGGATCATGTTGAAGTCCCGGTCGGGAACAAGCCCGTTCCGGCGGTACGTCTCGTGAGCGATCACCGTAGCGTACTCGACCACGATGGCTCCCCAGGACTGGACCAACAGGTTCAGCCGCGAGTGCTTCGACCGTGCCCACAGAGGGCGACCATCGATGCCGACGAGGTAGCCACGGTCTTCGACTCGCTCGTGGATAGACTCCAGCAACGAGTCGAGCCCGTCGATGCCTGCGAGCAGGCGCTCACGGACACGCTCCCCGATGACAGCGAGTGCCCCGTAGAACTCCGGAGCCTTGCGGCCTTCGTGCTTCTCGAAGGAGGCCTCGACACCACGGACCTTCGCAGGGTTCCTCTTGGACGCCTCGATCAGATCCTCCCGTGACGGGCCCCACGCTTCTCCCAAGCGAGTGTCTCCCGCACCGTAGAGGAAAGCGTAGAACGTCGTCTTTCCCTGGTTCCTTGCGGCCTTCTTCCAGTTCTCGTCGATCGTGGAGAAATGCTCCTCTCGATCGGCAAGGCCCGTAGCCAAGCACGTACGCCAGTGGGGGTCACCCTCGGTGTACTTCTCCGCGGTCTCTGCAGCAGCGAACATGCGGCTCCACGCGCCACCGTCGAACGGCGACAGGTAGTGACCGAGTCCGCCCATCTCCAGACCCTTGGCGTCGTACCCCACGATCGTACGCCCAGGACGAGCGATGAACCCTTTACGTACCAGCAGGCCACGCTCTGTACGAGCAGGCACGTTAGCCAGGTTGGGTTCCTTGTGGGCACACCTGTGGGTGTTGGCACCAGATGGAACGATGGTGAACCGGACGATGTCGTTCTTGTCCGCCGCAGTCAGGATGCCTCCGGTATCAGTCTTCAGCGCCTGACGTAGCTTGTCGGTATCCGAGTACTCCAGCAGCAGCGGGACCTCCGGCCAGCCACGAGCTTCCAGGTTGGTGAGCACCGACCGATCGACCTTGGGGTTACCCCCGCCGCCCTTCTCGGTCTTCTTGGTGAACTTGGTAGGGATCCACCCGCGCCCCTCGGTCAACCACTCGACCTTCCACTTAGGCGAGCGAGGGTTGAACGGCGTCACGATCTCCTTCGGAGGTCCGTTGACTAGGGTCTTCCGCTCCTTCGGGGAGAAGTCCTTCTTGTTCCTGCGGCGGTCCCCCGTCTCCGGGTTCTCGTACCACTGGGGACGCTTACCGTACTCCACCTTCGGCGGGATGATCGATTGCAGCTTCTCCTCCAGCTCCATCGACTCAGAGGCGAGCACGACGTGCATCTCCTCCAGGTGCTGGCGATCGATGCGTACCCCACCGGCCATCATGTGATCCGTCCAGCGGTAGAACAGCTCCCGACCAGCAGGACCAAGGCCAGTCCACAGGGGTTCCTGGTCGACGAGGTACTTGACCAAGGCGTCTTGGACGAGCACGTCCTGACGACAGTAGTCGTGCATCTCCGGCGACCACTCGTCCCATCCGCCAGCGTAGTCTCCCTTGTGTACCTTCAGGCGCTTGCCCCAGGCACGGAGACTATGCCGCTCTCCATCGACCTCTACGGGCGCAGGCTTGAACAGCTGCACGTACCGCAGGGTGTCATGCAGGTACCCCGTCGGGTTGGTCAGCAGACCAAACTTCTGGAGCACCGGGTAGTCGTACCCGATCCCGTTGTGCGCCACGTAGGAGCGCGAGGGGTCGAGCACGACGTTGTCTCTGTAGTCCTGCCACTCGTCGGTGACAGGGTCATAGGTCCACACGCAGTGGATACGGGTGACATCGTCCAGCAGGCCGTCGGCCTCGATGTCGATGCGGATAGCGTCCTTCAGATCTTCCCGTAGCCACTCCGTGCGCTGACGGAGTGACCTACGCTTCATTCGCGACCCCTCAGGTACTCGTCGATCTTCTCGAAGATCATCTTCCGGGGGACAGACTCGTCTTCCAGATCGCTAAGGGTTTCGGCCAGGAGGCGAAGAGCTTCATCGCGTTGCTCGATGGCCTCCAGCTTCTGCTCGTCCCTCTTGGTAGCGATGCGTGCCCATAGGGCGACGGTCTCGGATTCACTGGTGATGTGTCGCTTGTGTGTCATCGTGCATCTCCCATCTTGACGACTCGAATGTAGGTGTGGTCAGAGTGAGCGTAGGTAGCCGCCGACGCAGAGGCGTGCCGAGTGATGAACATCTCGACGTAGTCGCCCGACGACAGCTGCTCCATGTGTGACCCGTTGGACGACGAGAACGCTGCCGATGGACCGCCGACCAACCCTTCCGCGCCACCGTACTTGGTGATCACGCCGTTGATCGAAATGTAAACGAAGAGCCCTACGAACGCGGTGTTGCTCCGGTACGTCGACCGGAAGTCGAACCGGTAGACCCCATCTTCCTGGATCTCGATACGGGTGTTGGCCGTAGTCCGGGTCGTGATGTTCGTGTCCTCGACGTGGGCTACGTTGAACGTGAACTGATACGGCGGTGCCGCATTGATGTTCACCGCCGTGGTCACCCGGTACTCCGAGAACCGTTCACCCTTCTTCGCCTCGACGACATCGGTCTCCAGCTCCTGGAGTGCCGTCTTGATGCTGCTGTTGGCCGTGATGATGCCCCCAGTGAAAGTGCCCAAGTCGCTGTCATTCAGGGCCACACCGGTCAACGTGACCAGTTCGTTGGGGATGTCGTTAGTTCGTCCCGCACCAATCAGAATCACCGACCCCGCCGTAGCGTGACGACGGGCAACCAAGGCGACCTTCTGCACCTTCGTGGAGGTGGCCGTGGGTCGTGTCGTCGTCAGTTCGCCAGGAGTCGTATCGACGTACAGCGCCTCGCCTGCGTTCCAGCCAGGGGTGTCGGTGTCGATACCGTCGAGGAAGCCGCTGATGATCACGAACCCGTCCTCGCCTGCCAAGATGTCCTCGAAGACAAGACCGATGGCCGGGTACGTCCCAGCTCCGTTGGCATCAGCGAGCACAACCGTGGGCTTGCCGCTAGTGTGCGTCCCGCTGACGTACACGGCCTTGCCTTTGTCCAGATCGCTGCCGGTCTGGTTGTGGACCTCGACGATCACAGGCAGGTGACCTTCGAGGGCCGTCTCGATCTCTTGAAGGGCAGCCTTGACGGTGATGTTGTCCGTGAGCACGTCCCCGGTGAAGGTACCGAGGTCCGTGGAGTTCTCAGCGACACCCGACAGCGTGATCAGGTCATCCACGTTCTGGTCGATCTCGCTGACCGTGCCCGTCAGGCCAGCTATGCGCTGCAGTAGCTGCTCTTCGTAGACTCGGCGGGCCTGATCGAGTTTGCGGGATCGGGCAGTCTGGACACGCGCCTTCTTCGAGCCCGTGGTGGCCGACGGGTTGATAATCCCGCCGCCGATCTGGTTCTTCAAGTTAGCCATGCTGTCGTTTCTCCTTGTCCCACTCGTAGTTCCAGTCGGGCACCTTGCAGGCGTGCATGCAACCAGTGATCGGGTCGACGTACGCTCCGTCGTAGACCCCAAGTGGGGCGGATCCACGACGACGCTTGACCAGACGAACCTTTGCCGCCTCTTCCGTAGTCTGCTTCCGCTCGACCCCGATGGCGACGTTGGCCGCATTCATGATAGCGGTACTACCGAAGGAGTCGGACTGGGCAATCGGTGCCCCTAGCTCGAAGTCCTTGTCGCCCTTCTTCAGCTGGCACAGGGCCGTCACATGGACGGGGTACTGTGCCTTCAGCGAGATCAGGTTGGCCATCAGCTCCTCGACCACCGACACGGACCCCGCGCCTGCAGCCGCCAGGGTGATGTGATCCACGTAGATCACGTCGCACCGCTCCGTGGCACAGATCCACTGGACCACCTGATCCACCTTCCCGGCCTCGATGGCACCTTTGTGGCCCGTGATCACCAGCCTGTCCTCGACGAACTCAGCGAACTGCTGCCGGTACTGAGCGATCTCCGACGGAGGGTACTCCTCGTCCTTGTGGTACAGCGGCTTGGCCACGAACTCCCCCAGGATGCGCCTGAGCACGTCGTCGGGACCCTCCTCCAGGGCGATGACCCCTACCTTGCACCCGTTCCGCAGGTCCTCGACCAGCTGACGGAAGGCGAACGAAGTCTTACCAGAGGCGGTGCTTCCGAGGATCAGCGACAGCTCCCCGTCTCGTCGACCACGGGTGGACTGGTTCAGTCCGGGGCACCACCACGGGCGACCCGGCGGTACCTCGGTCATCAGCTCGTCCCACAGCTGCTCCCCCTTCAGGATCTCGATCGGGCTGTAGAACGGAGCCCGGATCAGGGCGATCGGTAGCTCCTTCCTGCCGGTGTCCGTCCGGAGTAGCTCGTTGGCGTCCTTGATGTCCGTGCCCAGGTCACCTACGACCCGCACCCTGCCCGGCGGCAGTAGCTCTGCGACCTCCTTGGCAGCGTTGCGTCCAGGCTCGTCCATGTCGAAGCACAGGACGATCTCGTCGAACTGGGTTAGGAACTTCAGGCGCTCAGGGACGATGCGCTTGGCCGACTGGGCCCCGTGCGGGATGGATACCACGGGCCAGTCGTGCATGACCGTGCGGATCGATGCCGCGTCAGCCTCACCCTCGGCCACGTAGATACGCTTGCCCTTCTGCCTGAACTTGTGTTCACCCCACAGGATGTCCCGGCTCTCGCCGTGGATCTTGCGGCTCCCGTCAGAGTACTTGGCCTTCTGAAAGACCAGCTCTCGGCTGTCGGGGTCACGATACTCCGCGACCTCGGCCACGATCTTGCCGTCGATCCGCAGGACACAGAGACCCATGTCCTTGGCGGCCTTCGAGGTGATTCCCCGCATCCCGTTGGGCCAGTCGTGCAGGTCCTCCGGATCCAGCAGCGGGGTCACCTTCTTCTCTCTCACCTGTGTCGGCATGTCGTCATCCTCGTTCCAAGTCTTCTCGCAAGAGTGACAGTAGTAGTCGAAGTCAGAGTCGTCGTGGTCGTAGTAGGCAGCACGACGACTGCTACAGAATGGGCAGTACAGGTAGCCGCTAGTCCTGGTCATCAGAAGCGTAGTCCTGCACGAGCCGTAAGAGTTCGGAATGCATACGCTGCTGCCAGCGGGACCACTCCGTTTCCAAGCATCCGGAGGCGCTCACGGTTGTCCACCCCTTCGGCAGACCCATTAGCCACTCCACAAACAGCGGGTTCAGCTGCGGTTTCGGCGCAGTCCCATCCGTCCGAGTCGTTTGGTGCAGGTGGCCAGGTCTGGTCCCCAACCAGAGATGTCGAACGTAGTTCGGGAGCTGGTCCAAATGCTTCGACCCTTTCCCCGTCGGCGTTGCGTTGGGGCTGCGGTAATCGCGAGCTGCTGGCGTAGGCCATACTTTGCCGGAACGCAAAGATCCAGAGGCGGTCTCGTTTGTGCGGAGCACCAACGTCTCCCGCGCCGAGAACACCCCACTCCGCATCGAACCCGTCGGCATCGAGGTCAGCGAGGACTTCCGCGAGTCCGTTCCGGACGTGTCCTCGGACGTTCTCGAAGAAGGCCATAGGAGCAGCTGTCTCTCCGAGGATCCGCCGGACTTCGGGCCACAGATGGCGGGGGTCGTCGGTTCCGAGCCGCTTCCCCGCGTGGCTAAACGGTTGGCAGGGGTAACCGGCAGTGAGGATATCCACTCGGCCACGCCACGGGCGACCGTCGAAGGTTCGGAGGTCGTCCCAAATAGGCGCTCGCTCCAGAGCCTCGTCTTCCATCCGCGCCACGAGCGTTTCCGCGGCTCTTGCTTCCCGTTCAACGTAGCACACGGTTCGTAACTTGCCTCCGAGAGCCAAGTCGATACCGATGTCGAGTCCGCCGTATCCGGCGCATAGTGCCAAGCCATTCACTCCTCCATCTCCTTAAACACTCCCTCGATACACGCCCGTGCCTGTTGCCACTCCGGGCGATCGGGCGTCAGCACCAGGAGTGTCCCCTGAAGGGGCTTCTTCCGGACACGCACTTGGCGAACGGGAGTCGCCACGACGATGTCCGATGTGTCGTCAGTCAGGTACCCGGACTCGACCAGCTGATCCTCCAGCGCCTTGTAGGCAGCGTGGAGATTCCGCAGGTCCATCGGGTAGCACGTACGTCGCTCGAAGGCGACGACGAAAGGGCCCGACGTGGGAGAGATCACGTCGGGCCCCATGTCGGCAGGGACAGCAGACAGGAAAGCTGTCCTCGCCTCGTCTCTGGCCTTCTTCCGGAGCCAGCTCAGATGCCGGGGGTTGCCGCGCAGCTTGGTG
>Ga0099850_1000984_pt1 | contig 13218 bp, 11 predicted proteins | sample CB_VirMetaG_5_FD_79182 | JGI IMG/M metagenome (GOLD analysis project Ga0099850, IMG submission 79182) | Freshwater to marine saline gradient viral communities from Chesapeake Bay - CB_1508_1D Viral MetaG | ecosystem: Environmental > Aquatic > Marine > Coastal | place: USA: Chesapeake Bay... | reverse complement strand
TCGGCTCAGTTTAATCTCGACCAGCTAAACGTGGGTCGTGAAGCGTTTGTAAACATGCTTACGGCTTCTTTGGATCAGGCCGAAGAGTGATGGAGTGGCGCTGCGCAGGCAGTGGTTGATAGCACCCCGCAGGATGTGAAGGACGCAGCATAATACATGGCAACCCTAGAACAAATTCGTACAGCGGCTGAAAGTGATCTTGTCACCTTTATTAAGCTTGTTGCACCAGAGCAAGTTCTAGGGCAATGCCACGAGGATGTCTGTAACTGGTGGACACGTCCAGATTCTAAGAGCCACCAACTCCTTCTGTTCCCACGAGATCACGGAAAGTCAAGACTAATTGCTTATCGTGTCGCATGGGAGTTGACAAAGAACCCAACTTTGCGTATACTATACATATCAGCTACTGCTAACCTTGCAGAAAAGCAACTTGGGTTTATCAAAGGTATCCTTACTTCTGAGACTTACCGTCGTTACTGGCCTGAGCATGTCAACGCAGACGAAGGTAAACGGACTCGTTGGACTAACTCAGAGATTGCTTTAGATCATCCTTTACGTAAGAAAGAGAATGTTCGTGACCCTTCTGTCTTTACTGGTGGCCTCACTACTTCCCTTACTGGCATGCACTGTGACATTGCAGTTCTTGATGATGTTGTTGTTTACGAAAATGCCTACACTGGTGAAGGCCGTAACAAAGTAAAAAGCCAATACTCTCTTTTGTCATCTATCGAAGGCGCTGATGCGAAAGAGTGGGTGGTAGGCACACGGTATCATCCTGCTGATCTTTACAACGATCTTCTTCAAATGACTGAAGATGTATTCAGCAAGGATGGTGACAAGATTGGTGAAGAGAATATCTACGAAATATTTGAAAGACCAGTAGAGGATCGTGGTGATGGTACGGGTCAATTCCTCTGGCCTCGTTCTCAACGCAAGGACGGTAAGTGGTTTGGGTTTAACATGCAGGTTCTGGCTAAGAAACGTGGTCAGTACTTAGATAAAGGTCAGTTCAGGGCGCAGTATTACAATGACCCATCTGACCCAGACAATGTTCCTGTTGGTTCTGACAAGTTCCAATACTACGAACAGAAGCACCTACGCCAGGAAAACGGTTACTGGTACTTCCGTGACAATCGTCTGAATGTCTTTGCTGCTGTTGACTTTGCTTTTAGTCTTAGCAAGAAAGCTGACTACACTGCAATTGTTGTCATTGGTATTGATGCTGACAATAACGTTTATGTTCTTGATATTGATCGTTTTAGAACAGACAGAATTTCTGACTACTTTGAGCACATCCTACATTTGTCAAACAAGTGGTCATTCCGTAAGATGAGAGCAGAAACAACTGTAGCTCAGATGGCTATCGTTAAGCAGCTCAAAGAACTAATCAAGCAGCATGGTTTGTCAATCAGCATTGAAGAGTACAGGCCTAACAAAAACCAAGGTAACAAGCAAGAACGTATAGCTGCTGTTCTTGAACCTCGTTACGATAACATGGGTATCTGGCACTACCGTGGCGGTAATACTCAAATCTTAGAAGAAGAGTTGTCATCTCGTAACCCTCCGCATGATGACGTTATTGATGCTCTAGCTTCTGTAGTAGACATGGCTGTGAAACCTGCACGTTCTGTTCGTAGACAGAAAAGCAATGTTGTCCAGTTCAATCAAAGATTCGGTGGAGTTAGCTTCTAATGGCTGGAACAAATATTGATCTTGACATGCTTCTTGATCCTCACAGCATGGCCGTTGAGATTTCGCAGCAGTGGACTGACTGGAACAATGCTCGTCGTCAGAAGATCGAAGAGTGGAAAGAACTTCGTAACTACATTTATGCTACTGACACTCGGACCACTTCGAACAGTAAGCTACCTTGGACTAACAGCACCACCACACCAAAGTTGACACAGATTGCAGATAATCTTCATGCAAACTACTTTGCTGCTTTGTTCCCTCAGAAGCGGTGGTTTCGGTTTGAAGCTAACGACCAAGACTCTGACACGAAAAGCAAGCGTGACGTTATTCAGTCGTACATGCAAAACAAGATTCGTCAGTCTGACTTTGAGAACACTGTAAGCCGTATCCTGAATGACTACATCCAGTATGGTAACTGCTTTGCTACGGTTGACTTTACTCGTGACTACATCGAAATGGATGGCGAGATCATTGTCAACTACGTAGGACCAAAGCTAGTTCGCATTAGTCCTTTTGATATTTGCTTCAATCCTCTGGCCCCTAACTTTAGTGAAAGCCCGAAGATCATTCGGTCTATTGTCACGCTAGGTGAGATTGCCCGTAAGATAGAAGAATCAACAGACAACGCCTATATGTCTGATGTTCTTGACCGGATGATGGTCAACCGGACATCGACCGTTATCCAAGACGTAGATGTAACAAAATCACAAGGTTTTATTGCTGATGGTTTCTCTAATATCAAAGAATACTACGACTCGAACTACGTAGAGATCCTTACCTTCTACGGTGACATTTACGACAAAGACACCAAGACTTTCCATAAGAACCGTATCATCACTGTTGTTGATCGTGCTTACGTTTTGTCAAATGAACAGAACCCTAGCTGGTTGGGTAAGTCTGCTGTCTTCCACGCTGGCTGGCGGGAACGTCCTGACAACCTGTATGCAATGGGGCCTCTGGATAACCTTGTAGGTATGCAGTATCGCATCGACCACCTTGAGAACCTAAAGGCTGATGTGTTCGATCAGATCGCTTACCCCATCATGAAGATTCGTGGTGACGTAGAGGACTTTGACTTTGAGCCTGGCTCTCGTATTTACATGGGTGAAGAGGGTGACGTAGGTTACCTGATGCCAGACTCGACAGCCCTGAACGCAGACTTCCAGATCCAGAACCTAGAAGGTAAAATGGAGATGATGGCTGGTGCACCTCGTGAGGCTATGGGTATCCGTAGTGCAGGCGAGAAGACAGCCTTTGAGGTCCAGCAGCTTATGACTGCAGCAGGCCGTATCTTCCAACACAAGACAGCCCACTTTGAACGTGTGTTCCTTGAGCCTATCCTGAACGCAATGCTTGAGGCTGCTCGTCGTAACATGGACTATGCAGACACTGTTCGTGTCCTTAACGAAGATTCTGGTTTGTTTTTCTTTGAGCAGATCACCAAAGAAGATATCAAGGCAAACGGTAAGATTGTTCCTATGGGTGCTCGTCACTTCGCAGAACGTGCACAACGCATTCAGAACCTGACACAGCTTTACCAGATCAAGTTGTCAGACCCCACTATCGCAGCACATATGTCGGGCAAAGAGTTTGCTCGTATCCTTGCTGACGAGCTTGGTGAGCCTGCGCTGTTTGGTGAGAACATTACTGTTGTTGAACAACTGCAGACCCAGCGTGTAGCAACCGAAGCGCAGGTCCAGTATGAAGAAGAACAACAAGTAGCAATCGAACAAGGTCTGTAATGAAAGCATCTTGGTTTAAAGAATGTAAGACTAAGGAAGACAAAGAGCAGGTCCGTAAGCTCCTATACAGCAATAAGGAAGGCTTTGACCGACTCAAGGATATCCTAGAGCCTATGCTCAAGGAGGCCCTCCCTACAGCCGACTACGACAGCCCCTCGTGGGCATACAAACAGGCTGACAGGATTGGGTATAACCGAGCACTAACCACGGTGCTTGAACTTATCAACTTAGACAAGGAATAGATTATGGTATTTACTGACGGGACTGCAACCGCACAGACCGAGCAGAACGCAGAGCAGACGCAACAAGAAGCCACACCACAGGAATCTTACTTGCAGAAACTCGTAGAGGCAAAGGGAGAGAACTGGAAAGACCCTGAAGTACTCGCCAAAGGTAAGCTAGAAGCCGATGGCTATATCAAGACTCTCGAAGAACAATTAGCTCAAATGCGAGAAGACTTGAAGAAAAAAGAGTATCAGGCCCAGGTTCTTGAACAACTCCAGAATAAGGCCGCTGACTCTACCGCAGCGAAGAATGGAGTGCCCAATGATAACGGTAGCGCCGAGGCACAGAACACCACTGGTAACCTTAGTGAGGAAGACCTGAAGAGCCTTGTTGAAAAGACACTGACTCAACGTGAGAAAGAAACTTCTGTCAAACAGAACCTATCTCAAGTTGACAAAGCACTGGACGATATGTTTGGCACTGAAGCCTTATCCGTTGTCCAGAAGAAAGCACAAGAACTTGGTATGTCCATTGAACGTATGCAGGACATTGCCGCAGAAAGCCCTAATGCCTTCTTTGCTTTGATTGGTGAGAAACCGAAGCAGCCTATGAATCCTATGATCCAAGGTTCGGTTCGCACTGAGGGTGTCAATATGCAAGCCTCGGCAGAACGGGACTGGTCCTACTACCAGAAACTTCGTCGGGAAAACAAAAACCTCTATTACACTCCGAAAATCCAGCAGCAATTAATGGAAGACAAAATGCGCTTGGGTGATAAATTCGGTCTGTAACAATTTGGAGTAAATACAATGGCTGGTAACACTAGCGCAATTAACTACCTGACTCGTTCTGATGTATGGGGTCAGGAACTGAAAGAACTGCTGCGTGATGAGATGCAGGCACAACGCTATGTGCGTATGCTTGAAGGTTTCCCTGATGGTAACACCTTCCACATCCCGCAGATTGGTGCAACCACTGTGCGTGACTACACCGAAGATAATGCTGTTGTCTACGATCCGCTGGCAACTGCAGACTTCACCTTCACCATCAGTGAATACCTGGCAAGCTCGACCTACATCACCAAGAAGGCTGAGCAGGATCTGTTCTACGCAAACGAGCTGATGAGCCGTTTTGTTCCTGAACAAGAACGTGCCATCATGGAGCACTTCGAAACTACTACCTTTGCTGCACCTGAAGCTGGTGTGTCGGCAAACTCGGCTGAAGCAATTGATGGTATTGCTCACCGTATTTCGGGTGGTAACGGTGGTCGTATTGAGCTGGCTGACTTTGCCTATGCTCGTTATGCCCTGAAGAAAGCCAATGTGCCTGATCAGGCCATGGTTGCTATCGTTGATCCTTCGGTAGAGTTCACCTTGAACACCCTGTCGAACCTTGTCAACGTCTCGAACAACCCCAAGTTCGAAGGCATCGTTTCGGCTGGTGTTGCAACTGGTATGCGTTTTGTAGCCAACGTGTATGGCTTCGACGTGTATACCTCGAACTACCTGCCTGACAACACTGACTCGGCTCTGGCTGAACGTGATGGCTCGACCACCAATAACTTCTCGGTTAACAACGGTAAGGTCAACATGTTCTTCTCGGCAAATGCTGTAGCCAACCCGTTTGTTGGTGCATGGCGTCAAATGCCTGAGGTAGACTACGAGTACAACAAAGACTACCAGCGTCACGAGTATGTAACTACTGCTCGTTATGGTGTCAAACTGTACCGTCCCGAAGGCATCGTGCGTATCGCAACGAACCCTGACGTGTAATGACAAAGGGATGGGGGCTTCGGCCCCCTCCTACTTTTCTCTTGACGACTATTGATTATTGGTGTATAATATCTTTAACCTTGGCAGGGGCTATAGTATATCTACCCTATAGGAGCTACGTATGGCTAACGTAAACCACTCAACACTCACTGATCCTTACCTACATGAACCTAAGGGTGTTGCTTCGGCTACTTCTGGGGCTGTCTATATTGCGGATGGTGCTGGTAGTGGTGACTGGACTAAAAGTCATGCTCACATCAATGGGTATATTGATTTTGATAGTGCAACTCCTGCATACCAGCATTCAGTAACAACATCATTCACAGTAATTAATCCAACATTTTCTGTCACTAACGCAGATGGTTTTAGTGGTACTGCTTCCCCTAACGCACGTTTGATTTACACTGGCGCAGGAAGCTTGACTGCTTTCTGTACATTTACGTTTAACTTTAAGAACAACTCTGGCACAGACCGTTACCTTGAGGTGGTCTTCTACAAGAACGGTTCACCTATGAACGGTGGCCACATCATTGTTACTGCTACTTCTGGTGAATGGAAGTCTGCTACTTTGGCTGACACCACCACCTTAGCTCAGAACGACTACATTGAAATCTTTGTCAAAGCAGATGCATCGTTTACTCTTGACGTTGCTGGTGCTTCACTGATTGTCCATGGGGTGCCTGCATAATGAAGACAACCCTACTCCAAATCGTTCAGTCTATCCTTTCGGATATGGACTCAGAGGATGTCAACAGCATCTCTGATACCGTAGAAGCACAGCAGATTGCTTCTGTCGTAGAGGATACTTACTACAACATCATTGCTGCCCGTGAAATCCCAGAACATAACAAACTTTTGTCACTTGTTTCTCCTTCTGATGCAAACAAGCCTACACACTTTAGCTACCCTACTGATACTAAGACAATCAAACGTGTTGAATACAATGTAAGCCCTGACTCCAATAAAGACTTCCGTGAAATTCAGTGGGTAGATCCAATTCTGTTTTTAGAACGTATGGATGAAAATGGTCTTTTAGTAGAGACATACAACGAGAGTGTCAAAATCTTTGTCAACACTGACGCAGCTCCTCGCTACTACACTTCGTTTGATGACAACTACATCATCATGAATTCATACGATTCAAACGTAGAGACTTACCTAAAGGCAAATAAGACTCGTGCTTTTGGCTCTGTCTATCCTACGTTTACTCAAGAAGATAGTTTTGAACCTGACTTAGACAACACACTCTTGCCTTACCTTTTAGCTGAAGCTAAGTCTACATGCTTCTCTTTGTTTAAGGGTGGTTCTGATCCTAAGGTAGAGCAGGCAGCTCGTCGTTTGAAGTCTTATGTTCAGAACGATATGCACAAATCTGTTCGTCCTAACAAGCGTACCCATTACGGGAGAAAATAATGGTTGAGTTCTTCCATGACACCGAAAACCAGAGGTGTGAATGTAAGACTGACAAACTCACCACCAAAGTTCACATCGAAAAAGAACTAGGTGGATATCGTTTCTTTGTCATTCGTTTCGAAAAAGGTAATGTTCCTGCTGAACTGGACGGACGATACTCTAGTATGAGTCAAGCTCAGAAGGCAGTAGAGAAGTACCTTAGAAATAAAAAGCAGTCTGTCTCAGCAAGACGCAAGTCTTTCGGTGATGACTTCGAAAAGCGTAAGAAGGTAAGAGATGCCGCAAAGTCTAACACAGAAAGCAGTTAACAACTTTGTCCGTGGCCTTATTACCGAGGCTGCGGAACTTACGTTTCCTGAGGGTGCATCAGTAGACGAGCTTAACTGTGACCTTCGGCGTGATGGCACTCGTCGTCGTCGCCTTGGTGCTGAGATAGAGGAAGGTGCTGTCCAATCCAGTTTTACCATTAATGATTCTGACCGCATTAATTCGGATACATGGGTCAACGTAGGTGGTAATCCAGAACTTGAGTTCTTAGTTGTCCAGCATCAAAACACACTTTACTTCTACAATAAAGCAGACACTCCTTACTCTGCACAAGAGAAGGCTAATTCTGTTGATTTAAGTTCTTACGAACAGGCTGGATCTTCTGGAGCAGAGAACAGTGATTGTCAGTTTGCCTCCTTGAAAGGTAAGCTTGTTGTTTCTTCTCCTGGCATCAACACCATACTCATTGAATACGATGATGTCACAGATACCTTCTCTGTCACTCAGATTGATTTTAAAGTCCGTGACTTTGAATACCAAGGTAGCACTGAGGATTACTTAAAGAAGACTACTGGTACTACAGCCACAGATGCTCGTATCTACGACACATTGAACAGTGGTTGGGCAGAAGAAAACATTGGTAATAACTCATTCAATGCTTTGAGTATTTACCGCTTTCAGGATGCAAACAAGTACCCTTCCTTGACCCTCCCTTACTATTCAGGTAAGAGCAGTTCTGGTCAATTCGACCTTACGACTTACGAACAGGTTGGCGGTGGTACAAGTCTTTCAGGCAATGGCCGTTACATCCTAGACTTCTTTAATCAGAACCGTCAAGCTGCCGTATCTAATGACGGTGGTGCTTATGGCTTTAGCATTGGTACTGGTCTAAACAAAACAATCACAACTCGTTTTTCTTGTGTTGAGTCTTTTTCTGGTCGTATCTTTTACGCTGGCCTTGGTTCCTCTGAGGATGGCGGTAAGATTCTATTCTCAAAACTTATCGAAAACGACAGAGACTTCGGTGCTTGTCACCAAGCTAATGACCCAACCAGTGAATACTATAGTGATCTTCTTGATACTGATGGTGGTGTCATAGACATCCCTGACGCAATTAATATTAAGAAGTTGTTTGCTTTGCAGTCGTCCATCTATGTATTCGCAGAGAATGGTGTTTGGCAGATCAATGGTGTTGATGGTGTGTTCAAAGCTACTGCCTATGCAGTAAGCCGTGTGTCTCGTGTAGGTCTACTTTCTGCTGGTTCTTTTGTAGCTGCAGAGAATGCCCCATTCTGGTGGTCACGGTTTGGTATCCACACCCTTACGTCTGATCCTGTATCTGGTGTTGGTCAGGAACAGAACCTTACTATTTCTACTATTCAAACATTTTGGGATGCTATTGGTTATGACGAAAAGCTAAAGGTCAAGTCTGTCTACGATAGTATTAACAAACGTATTTACTGGGCTTACCCTGATAACGGTGAGACAAGACAGGCAAAGATTAACAACATTCTTATTCTTGATATCCCACTTCAAGCTTTCTATCCTTGGCGTATATCTGACTATCCCACCGTGCCCCTTGACTATGTTGTTGGCTTAGCCTTCTACTCAGGGTATGGTGCAAAGCCAATTGAGCTTGATGTTACTACCTCTGCTGGTGGTGACGTGGTTACGTTAGACTACCAAAACGTAGACTTTACGTATACCGCAGGGAGTGCAACAGGTACTATAACTTTTAATGTGGACTCTCATTCTTTGTCAGTAAGTGACTCTGTTACTTTTGCAAACTTCTCTCAAGTATTCAGTGATCCTTTTGGGTTATTCCCTGATTTTGATTCCAGTAATCTGAACAGTGGTACGTATACTGTTACGGCAACAACAGCAACTTCTTTCACTGTGAGTATTACTTATGAAGATGTTGCATCCTTTAGCGGTAGTCTTAGTGTTCCACAAGAGGCTACGGATCAGACCTACAATGGAATAGAAATAGGTTCATTAGTTGATGATGTTGTTTCAACCCAAGTATCCACGTTTAACACGGGTGACGCAGCAATCGTCTTACTGGTAAGAGACAGAATTACTAATACTACTGGTAAGCTAGTTATGGGTGGCTTCACAAGCAAAAGCTTCTTAGACTTTGGTATAACGGATTATTCTTCATATGCAGAGACTGGGTATGATTTCGTAGGTGATCTTGTCACAAAGAAAAACACCCCTTACCTTGTTGTCTACTCACGCTTGACAGAAGAAGGTTTTACTGGTAACGAAGTTTCTGGATATGAAACTGTGAGGCCCTCTTCCCTACTCGTATCTACTGCTTGGGACTTTAAGGAAACCTTCTCTACAGGACAACAAGCTTATCGGCTTAAATATCCTGTTGCTGTTAATCCTAACGATCTTACCGAGTTTGACTATCCAGATTCTGTTGTCACAACTCGTTTGAAGATTCGTGGTCATGGTCGTTCCATGCGTATCCGCTACGAGAGTGAGCAAGGTAAAGACTTCTTGCTTCTGGGTTGGGGTATCATACAAGGTAGGAACCCTAGATACTAATGACAAACGCCTTTACTTATCAACGTGAAGATTTCTACACAGTAAGACAAGAGGTTGACGAACTATTCTACAAGCACTGGCTTGAGATTGCTGTCAACAAAGATAAGATAAAACTAAATCCTGATTGGGGTTTTTACGAGACACTATACGAAGCTGGTTACTTGGGTATATACACAGTAAGGCATAATCAGAAATTAGTTGGTTACTTTGTTGTTATAGTTAAGACACACCCTCACTACAAAGATCATTTGGTAGCTATTAACGATATTATTTATATTGACCCAGACTACCGAAAAGGACTTGTTGGGTTTAAGCTGATAAAGTTTGTAGAGAGTGATGTAAAAAACTTTGGTGTTTCTGTGTTGTCAATCAACACCAAAGTCCATAAGCCTTTCGATGCAGTATTAGAGAGGCTAGACTTTGACCTTGTAGAACGTGTCTACAACAAATACATCGGAGATTAAAATGGCTTTTCAAGCAATCGCAGCAACAATAGCAGTAGCAGGCACAGCCTACTCAGTTGCCCAAGGACAGAAGGCTGCTAAAGCGCAAAGTGCGGCAGCAGGCAAGCAAATCGAAATGCAGCAACAACAGGCTGCTCGTGAACGTCGTTCTGCTATTCGAGCCAATATTATACGTCGAGCACAGCTTCAGGCTCAGGCACAGGCTATGGGTGTGGAAGGTTCGTCTGGTGTTATGGGTGGTCAGACAAGCTTGTCGTCACAGCTTGGTGCAAACCTTGGCTTCGGTAGCATGATGAGTGGTCTTAGCCAACAGTACACTGGCTTGACTGCTCAAGCTGCAGACTACAGTGCTCGTTCACAAATGGGTTCAGCTATTGCAGGCTTTGCATTCCAAGGTGCTCAAGCTACTGTTGGCACTAGCTTTGGTCAGAAACGTGTGACTGAAATGTTTGGCTAAGAAGGATTTTAATGTGGCTTCTCCGCTTACTCTTGAAGAACGAATCTCTAATGCAATCACTTTGGCTGAGGAAGCGGAAGCACAGCCAGAGCAGCCCCCTTTTAATCCTGCAAGTCAAGTAGAACTAACCCACTCTCAAGAACTTGCCATTGCAAATAACGAACCTTTCGACACCATTCATGCTGAACGTAGCATTGGTGACAGCCGAGCAAACACAGAAGCCAAGATTAACAGCACTGACTATAGTGAGACTGCTGTAATCGAACAAGGTTATTCTGATAATCTTACGCCTGCTGAAGTGGCCGAGGCTATTGCTGAACGTCGTGCTAAGAACGAAGACATGAGCATCAGTGAGTATCTGCTTATGCAGAACCTCATGCTTAATGACAACCAAGTAACTTCGTATGCTGCCAGAACCCTGACCAACATGGACATCTGGAATCGTCTGGTGCAGAAAGAGTTCGAGGCTAATGACCAGACTGGTTGGTCTAAGCTTACCAGCTTCTTGGATGTTAATGTTCTTCGTGAACTTACGATTGGTGCTGTAGAGAATGTAACCTTCCGGTCTAACCGTGAGGGTGAAACAATCCGTCAGGCGTTTAACAGCATGAAACCCTCTGAGTTCGAAGAGTGGGCCAAAGAGTATATTGCAGAACGTAAGGCAGAAGGTATCTTCTCGGAAGACTCCATCTGGAACCTCTACAAAGCAGCTAACGATGCAACCTACCTAGGGGACGATCCTCTAGCTGGTGTCAACTTTGTTTTTGGTGCAGCCGACATAGCTACTCTGGGGGCCACAGGGGCTGTTAGAGCCACTGCTAAGGCTGCGGCTAGTACCCCTGCTAAGATCAAGGCACTGGCCAAGGTACGCCGCCCTGTGGACGCTGTGGCTGTTCTAGGTGACGAGGTACAAGCAGCCGAGGTGGCAGGTAAGCTTGTTGATGATATTGGTGTGCAGGTTGACGAAGCTAGTGCAGGACGGACTTTGCCTGCGGATATGGACCCAGTGCCTGGGCCTATCTCTCGTCCTTCTGGTGTTGCTGTCCGTGATGTTACCCGTAAGACCACCATCGTAGAGAAGCTCGAAGAGTTTAACCGTCGTGGTTCTTTCGGTGAGTATGTTCCTTACGAGACACTACGTGTAGCTGCTGCAGACATCGCAAAGAATATTGCAGAACGTACCAATGACGTTGTTGTCAATACCTTCCGTATTGCTGACGAAGGATCTGACGACTTCAAGGTTGTCATTCGAATGGGTAAGGATGGCTCTGGTGCTCCGTTCCGTCGCAAGATGGATGCAGAGGCCATTGCAGCTACTGACCCTAGCCTGCGTGTAGTGAAGCGTGAGGAAGGCCGTGGCTGGTTCTTAGAGACAGAAGAACGAGTAAATGTTCTTGGCCTACCGGAAGCTGCAGAGATTATCCAGAAGCCTAACATCTTGTCAGATGCCATGAACAAGGTCTTTGGCGCTGCCACTGTTCGTCTTGGTGACAAGCTTGGTGCTAAGTTCCTACAGGCAGAAGCTGGTGGTGCTCTTGTCGGTGATATCGTTAAGCCCTACCAGAAAAAGATTGCTAAGGTTAAGGGCCGTGAGCTTGAGAACCTGTCGGACTTCATGACACAACTCCGTGATGGTGAGCTGTCACACATGCGTAAGGCTCCTGACCGTCAGTCCTTCGAGGCTCTGTATAAGACCATGTATGGCCAGAAGCCCTCCAAGGCTACCTCTGACGCATACGAAGCCTTGCAGGACATTAACGATGCCTCTTGGCATATCAAGTCTTCGCAGCGTTTGAAGCGTGTGGTTGCCGAGGGTGGTATCTACGCAGACCTGACAGATGAGTTTGGTGATATTGTCTATCGTGTTGATGGCCAGAAAGTTCGCATCCCTGAAGACGAATTGATCTATGACATCAAGTCGAACAAGAGCCTACGTAAGGATCAGCTAAACCCTGATCAGATCGTATTCAAGATTCCTAACACTTATGTTGATCACCTATACGTCACTGGCGTAAAGAGAACCCGTGTCTTGGAACGTGTTGACGTTATGCCATACAACGTGGGTGGTCCTCGGACTAACTCTGAGTTCCGTTGGTTTGTTGGTGCTACCAAAGAACAGACACTTGCCTCTGGTAACCGCATCTCGGCTGGCTTCAAGACTGCCTTGGGTTCCTTCGGCAAAGAGCAGGCAGAGACTGCAGTACGTGAACTTAACACCATTGGTCGTAAAGTAAAGGAATACATGGAAGCCTTTGCTGTTGATGACATTGGTGACTTGACCCTAAGCAAAGCTGACTACGATGAGCTTGGTGATTTGATCCGAGCAAACAACTCTTGGAACAAACACATCACGGACCTTGAAGACTTGCAGAAGTTCTCTGCTAAGTATCGTTTGTCATTCAAGGAAGAGTTCGTAGGCAAGGCTCGTGATGAGAAGGTGTCACTGCGTGAGGCAGGAGAAGACCCTGCTGCAGTAGGTTCCAGCTTTGGTGAGGTTGTAGGCACTCGCCTGAACATGCGTAGGGGTGACACACCACCAATGGAGTTCGGTGGTAAGATGGCAACCAATGCCAGCCCCATTAGCAACATTGCAGATCAGTTTGGTTCTGAGGTGTTTGGTTATGCTAACCGTG
>Ga0099850_1000983_pt1 | contig 13218 bp, 14 predicted proteins | sample CB_VirMetaG_5_FD_79182 | JGI IMG/M metagenome (GOLD analysis project Ga0099850, IMG submission 79182) | Freshwater to marine saline gradient viral communities from Chesapeake Bay - CB_1508_1D Viral MetaG | ecosystem: Environmental > Aquatic > Marine > Coastal | place: USA: Chesapeake Bay... | reverse complement strand
GCCGCTTAAACATTGAAGTCGCTGCCAACGTCGCGCCAACACTGATCACGCTAGTGGTCGCAGCCGCTGACAAGATCTCCGCTTTTGGTACAGGGATTTTTACCTGTGTACCCGGTACAACGATCTCAGTTACCTCCGCCGCCAATGGCTCGGGAATTGCTTGGATTGATGGTTCGACCCGCCGCACTGATGGTGCTGCCTCTGCTTGGCGTAATGCTTCCTTTACTAGCTGTCGCAGATTTTGTTGAGTCTCGGGTGCAGGCTCGTCGGGCTTTGCGGTCTGCGGCAGTGGAACAGGTGGCGTGCCAGCGGTAGCTGCTGGTGGGATAACAAGCGGCGTATAAGACGGAAGCTCCGCCCTTGGCAACTCCAATACAGGAGCAGGCAAAGGCGGTGGCGGTGGGACGTTAATGCTGGGGATTAGAAGCGGTTCCATCCTTAAAAGGATCTTTTCCGCCACGGCAGATGGCTACTGCACGCTTGTAGAAGTAGGAGTCGGTTTTACCCGCGTCTTCCAGCACTTGTTTGATCTTCTGCCAGTTGTCGCGGGTATGCCGATCCATCTATTTGCCCTGACCGCGTAAGGGCTTCTTACCGCGCCGACGTGGGCGGGAATGTTGCCCGTAACCCTGGGATGTGGTTTTGGGACGACCGGGCTTGTGCTCAATCCGCCCCAGTGCAGTCTTGCTTTTTACAGCCATCAGGTTGCCATCAATCCGTGAGCTTGCATGGCGTCAATTAACGCCTCAACTTTTGCCTCTAGCGTCACGCAATACTGCAGCAGCTCATCCACGGTCGGCGTAGCTGCATCAGCAATCGTATTGGTGTCGTTCGCCGTGGGCAGCGTCCCAGTCGTTGCCGTGGTGGTGATATCACTGATTGCTGCAACTTGGGCAGCAGCCGTCGCACCAAAAAAGCCAATGGTGCTACCACTGATTTCCAGCTGAGTTGTAAGCGTCCCAGCAGTCTGAACCTGCAGCTTGAGCGCACCAATTTCAGCCGTCGTTGTTGGGTCAGAAATTGATCCTTCAATAGCGGCATAGTCACGCTCATTAGGCGTGCCGGCATCATCATTGCTGCGGTAATAAACCGTGCTGATGATGTCATCGGCTACGCCAGCAGCGCCAGCGCGATGGTGATACAGCGTGATGTCAGCCGAACTCGCCGAATCATTAACACTGCCCTCGATCTCTAGCGCCGTACTGGCAACAGTGGTGGTGATATGCAGCGGGTAATTTGGCGCTGTTTCGCCAATCCCGACATATTGGTTGTAAAGACGAATCCGGCTGGCATTAGTGCCGGATGCAGATGTCATGAGATCTAGGATCCCGTCCTCTGCACCGTTAGTGGTGGTTTGGATGCCAGCAATGATCTGGGCGTAGGCGTGGGCGTTGCCGCCGTCATCCTCACCGCGAAACTCAATATTGCCAAGGTTGTCGTTGGCAGCAGGTGATGCTGAGTTGCGATACAACACCAGATCAGGCGCAGTATCTAAGCCCGCGTCGGTGTTTTCAATGATGACCTGATCGGTCGTATCAGTGCTGAACAGATGCAGTTGAGCTGCAGCCGTACCAGTACCAAGCTGAAAACCAGCAGTCGTGAACTTGCCGGTAAAAGTTGAGTTATTGCTGATCGCCACCTCATTGGCAGCGGTGCGATAAATGCCAGACGTGCCGCTATCGCTTAGAAAACCAATCGACGGTGCGCCAACTGTGCCATCTGGCAAAGTGCGGAACAGCGTGCCCAACGTGATGTTCTTGTTTTTATCGACGTTGGCAGCTTCCGAAATGTCGATAACAGGCAGCAGATCACCTGTCGCCGGAGCGGTCAGGGATGTCAGGTCTGTGATCTTGCGGTCAGCCATTACCAGGGAACTCCGGTTTCTTTGGTGGGAGTGATGAGTTGGTCAATGCGATCTTGGAGCGCAGCTTCGATTTCTGCCACCTTCTCGTCACCACCCAGGGCTTCCTGCACCCAGCCGATCACCTGCTCTTCGGTCAGGTCGGCATAGGGGATCAGGTTGTCCGGGCGCTGGAACCCGACGCTCCCATAGGCTCCTGAGTTGTACGGGTTGCCTTCAGGATCCAGCACTTCGCTGATCGCCACCACCGAATAGTGAGCAGTGAATACAAACCCGTCGTCGGTTTCACGCTCCAGGGTGTTGATCTTCCAGGCGTAGGTGGTCATGAGATTGATGGTGATGCGATCAGGTTAGGCGAGCTGAAAACGGTAGAGAAGGGGACTCGTCTAGTTGGCGCGTGCAAACTCCCCGTGCAATTCCTTGCGGAGCTTGTCAACGGCAGCGGCTGCATCTTCCTTGCGGTCAAAGTAGCCAGCGGGATACACCTTGTAATTCAAGGTGACACAGCCGTACCACTTGTCCTTTTTTCGCATGACACCTTTGATGCCCGACTTGTTATCGGAACGTTGGCGGCGGTTCATGCAGTTCTGAGAATGGGTAGCCGCTCGCAGGTTCTCGATGCGGTTATCCAGTACGTCTCCGTTGATGTGATCAACAAACGGGACGGGATCATTGCCGTGCATGACCCACACCAAGCGGTGAACTGCGTAGAGCTTGCGGTTGATCTTGACCCGCCTGTACCCATCGCCATTGATGCCACCAGCAGGTCTCCCCATCTGGCGGCTTTTGCCGGGCTGCTTCCAATACAGCTCGCCGTCCCGATACTCAAGCAGTTCGTGCAGCAGATCCGCTGCCAGTTCGTTGGTTTTCATGACTACGCGCTCTCAAGAGCAGCAACTTTGGCCTCAAGGGTTTCGATACGCTCCATTGCTTCCTGCAGCGCCTTGACTGCCTTCATGTAGAGCACCGAATACTGCACCGCTTTGGTAGTAGTGCCGAGATCGTTGCCCTCAGCATCGCGGTCTGGGGTTTCATAGACCAGGCCAGGGCTGATGGCTTCAACCTCCTGTGCAATCAAACCAATTTGCTTGTGGGTCTGCCCCTCCTTAAGGTTGTAATTGCGGACCTGCAGCGCCTTGATGTCAGCCCACTGAGAGTTTGCGTCAACAACATTCTCTTTTAGCTTGATGTCAGAAAGAGCGGTGTAGCTGTTGTTTGTGTTCTGAACGTTGCCGTTCATGCTCACGCGGAAGCACTGAGTACCTCCCGTTCCGCCTATGTCGGTGCAACTGTGGAAGCCCCTGATCAAGTGATCGGCGGAGCCAGAGCCTGCTGCTGAAAACACGCTCAAGGCGGCACCAGCAGAGAACGATGTAAGATTGCCAACATTTCCAATCCTCATCCGCTCCGTCGGAGAACTCGCCCCAGACGCCGTAACGGAGAACACTAGTCTTGACGGGAGATCGTCTGCGCCTGGTGTTCCATCTACTTGGCATAAAATTTGTGCGCCGTAAGTGTTGGCATCAGTACCATCAGCGCCAACAAAATTGATAATTCCTAAATAATCACTGTTTTGAACAAGTGTATTTGAACCATTTGACGTACCCCTGGATTTGCCTAGCGTCAGAATCCCAGGAATGTCGTCATTGCTGTTTCTAAAAATACTGAGACCAAGACCTGTCGTTGATTCGATTTGAACTTGTCGTTCGGAGCCTCCTCCTACTTGACGGCTAGAAGACGTACCAACTAAGAGCCTGCCACTTGAATCCAGGCGGACGCGTTCTGCTGACCCGGTGTTGTCATAAAACCTCAAATCAGAGCCAGTAGCCTCAATCTTGTAAGAGCGGGATGTGGTTGCAAGCTGGTAATACGCTGCCCCTGTTGCGTTGTTGTAGACGTTTACGCCATCGGCTCCACCGCCAACGAGTAAATCAAGTTTGTGACCAACTGAAGTAGTGCCAATCCCTACGCGGTCATTGCCAGCATCAACGAAGAACAGGTTCGCGTTTGTATCACCTTCAATCCTGAAATCAACGTCCGCGCCGCCATCGTTAAATACCACCTCACTGGTGCCAAACTCAACCCGCTCAACGCCATTCGTGGCAATCGCTAGCTGATCAGCAGCAGGACGGAAGAATCCGGTATCCAGATCCGATGCAAAGGCAAGACCCGGCGATGCAGCCGAGCCGTCCTCCATCAGCATCGTGCCGTCAAGTTCTTGGATCGTGATCCAGCCGTCATTCGCGGCATTCCTTAGCTTGAGTTGCCCGTTCGTCGTATCTGCCCACCACATGTAGGCGTAGGTGGTTGCTGGTTCCGTCGCGTTGCTGTTATTGCTGACAATCGCCGCCAGGGCATTATTCAGGTCACTTCGCACCGCCGCGCCAGAGGCGTTAGCAATGACGTAATCGTGGGTAGCCATGCCTAGGGTTGCTCAGAGCCGTAGCCAACAGCCTGATACTGGAAGTCTCGATCCACTGCAGTGTTTGAACTGTTGTAGAAAGTGACCGTGAAACCAGTGCGGCTGCGGGATGTAACCCGATAATAGTCGCCCGAGTCAAGGTCGAATGCAGTGATGCCAACGTTCGGCGTTTCGTAGAACGCATTCGTAAACGTCACCGCTTTAGCGCCAGCGCCTGACTCGATCACACCGCTGCTCTCAGTCCGGCTTTCAAGCTGCATGGTGTAGCCCAGCTCATCGACAATCGGCGTCTGATCGTTAGCCTCAGAAGTTAGATCGCATTTGAACTGGAATTGCCGCCCGGTGTAACGCCCGGATTCCATCGGCTGCCATGGTCCAAAATCAATGTCGGACTCCATCTGGATGTAGCTGCCATCTTCCAGCAACAGAAAGTCGCCGTCTTCCAGCAACATTTCTTCGGCAGTGGTTGCTTGATCACTGGTGCGGAAATACAGCTCAGCACTCGTTCCGTCTGGTATATCGCCGTCGAAATCACTCCAGCGATCAATCAAGGCAGTCCGCTCATCCACCGTGTCAGACGGATACAGACCGCGACTTAGCAGCCTGCGCTCAAATACAACGCTGAACTTGCCGCCAAGATCCAGCACATTTTCAAAGAAATAGGTGCCACTTAAACGGCGATTACCAATGAAGTCAAACGATGACAGGTCATCAATATTAACGCCAATATCATCAATCGTCTGATCACCATCTAACACCAATCCGTCATATTCCTCGCTATAGAAGACGCCATCACTTTGCCCTTGGTACGGCGGAACGTCTTGATCCTCACGGACAATTTCAACGTTGAAACGCGGGATAGCGTTAGGCAGATCAATGACTGCGCTGTTTTCGCCAGTGCTATACAGCTTGGTTTTTTCATCACGCGCCTTCAGGAGGTATTCGCCCTCCATCAATGGCACAATGGCGTAATTAGTGGCAGCGGAAACCTCGCGGACCTTGACCGAATCTGCCCAAGCAGCGGTGCCATCCGTCTTGGTGCTGTGGCGGATGATAACCGAATAATTCAGTAGGTCATTACCAAGGATTGGAAAGGTCCAGCGCAGAATTGCATTGTCGCCATTGGCTTGGATGGTTACATCATCAATGTCAGGAGGTGGCGCAACATCACTAACACCAGACTCATTACCAGTCGGGTCTTCCTCAACCACAGGGTTTGGAACACTTCTTGTCTTTGAAACCCATTTTGATCTTTTGTTAATAGGAGCGATTCCAACCGCTCTAACTTCGAACACAAAAGTTCCGCCTGTTTTTAAGTTGTCAATTTCATAATTTGTGTTGGTGGTATCGTCATATCTCCAGCTGCCCGTGCCAATTCTGTATCGCAGTTCGTATCTGTTTGTATAGCCAGAAGTTCCTCTATCCCAGGATGCAATAGCAGTAAAGCGGTAGCCAGCGCTGATTTTGACTTGCCTAAAGGTAACCGCTAACCCTGTTGGTGCTGGTGGCTGTTCGTCAAAGGTGGTGATGTCGTCAAACTGCAAATCACCGCCAGCGTCGGCGACGCTATAAATGCTGTCGTTGTGCTGGACGCCAGTAATGGCATAAGTGCCATCGCCGTTATCAGCAACGGATAAGCAGCGGAATTTTTGCTCGGTAACTGTTGAAGCACTGATCGACCAGAGTGATTCCGCCTGTGGTGCAGACGAAAATGCGCTGGATACGTTAATAACCTTGCCGGACGTTCCAGAAATCGCCTTGCTCTGAACTGATCCGTCTTTCAGCGTGCAAGTCAGCACATGATTCGTACCAGCTGGCAGCGAAATGGTCTGATCGGTGGTGATTGCAGTTGTTGTTGCGCTTGCAATCCGACCCGCCAGCCGGGTGCCTTGGCGCATTTCGTCGGCAACGGCAAAAACCTGACCAGGCAGAACAACAGCGCCCTGCAAGCCAGTGGCAAACGCCACCACTTCACCGTCAAGCTCTTCAGATGCCAGCATCCAACGCCCTAGGCGCTGCGCTTGGAATTTCGAGGTGCAGCCAATGCCAACAATTTCCTTGACCTGATAGCCGTATTTGCTGATTAGCGTGGCGTCTTCAACCACCACATAATTGGATTTGTAGAAGTTGGTCGGATCGTTGTAACGAACGCGGATGCTTGTGCTGCGGGTTTTTAGCGAGCTGCCCGAGTAGTTAAACGCGCCTTCGACAACGTTGCTGTTGGTGTAAAGATGAGCAGCTGCTACATCACTGCCGTCTAAGTTGCCGTGATCTGCCGTTGCTTGAATCGTATTGGCTTGCCAGAACAGCATCCCGCGAAAGACACTGGCGAGATCCTGCAGAACATTGAACGCATCAGACTGATCACCGATGACCGTGTTGCAGGCAAAGCGCGGTTCTGCTGTGCCTTCTGGTGTTATAACAAGTTGGTTTGCGTATTGCGCCAGTGGGTACAAATCGACCCAGCTCATATTTGCTGCAGTGACAAAATCGCCCGCCCCATAACGCGGGTTAGTCACCATGTCGTAGAAGCAGCAGACCGGACAAGTGGTCCAGGCTTGCTTCAGTGTGCCGTTAAACGAACCAAGAAATTCAAGGCTGCCATCTGACCTGACTCGTGCATTGGCTGGAACGGAAACAATCCGACCTTTAATTTCATAGGCACGAGTAGGAAGGCTGGGAAATTGCCGAGTTGAAATCGACAGACCAGCTGTAACGCAATACGGATAAGCGCTTCTGACGTTTTGACTTTCAATCAGCGAAGTCCAAACAATCTGGTTGCCGCGCTTGTTAGACAGCGCCGTATTTTGCGAAATATCCTCAAAACTGGTGTATTTAACCTCGAAATGATTTTCGCCCAGATCAACTTTGACAACTTTAATGTTCCATGGACCAGTGCCGGTCAGGTTGATGCGCGGCGTTTTGATTTGATAGTTGCTTGTCGAAAGACCCGTAACAGTCCGGTCATAAACAAGGTTATAGGCGCTGCCTTTGTTCTGAACATACACCTTGACTTGGATCGTGCCATCAAAGAGTTGCCCTTGCGCCAGCCCTTCCATTGCGGTTGAAAACAACCGTGGGACAGTTAATAGCAGCTCTACAAAGTCAACTTCAGGATCGGTGACTTGGCGGATAAGCTGTCCGCTGCCATATTCACGAGCAGTAACTTCGCCGGTATCATCCAGAGTCTCGGAATAGTTCTTGCCTATTTCTGTGTTGATTTCAGTGACGGTTGAGCTGACGCTGCCCATTTGAGAAAGCTGAGCTTGCGTTTTGCCACCAAGATTAAACTCATACTGAATATCATCAGTTGCAAAATTATTAGTATTTCCGGTTTTTAATGGCGTCTCATCGAGATATACGCTTTCGCCTTGAACCGCCAAGCCCTGAATCGGACCTTCGCAGAGTAGGTCAACGATCTTGATGATTGATTCGCTGTTAAGTGCCATCTCAGAATGCCTCGGTGGTGTTACTGCTTATCGCGGTCGTGACCGACGGACAGTATCTGGACTTCACAGGTGTCGCGGCATTTGAAATCTTCAATCGTCACTCTAATTCGCAGCTGACTCACGCCAGCGGGCTTGGCGTAGTTTGTCCGCTGAATCCAGAAATATTGCTGCCCTTCTCTTAACTGACCTTGGATAGTGGCGACAGATGAACCCAAGGGTGTGCCGGTTGCAAGGTCTTGCACTTCAACGCTGTAGGTGATTCCGCCGTCTACGACTGACGTGCCGGGACCTGCAACGAAATCATATAAACCTTTGCGTAAAGCCAGGACAACATCAGCGCCTGTTTTTGTTGAATCAAGAGTAAAAGCATCTGGAATAGTTAGCGCTGTGTTTTTAACCATCTTCAGGGTTGGCAAGTAGCCCCATTGCGGTCCCGTGTAACGCAAGGTGCGCTGGGCTTCAACGCCTGACGTAGCAGTGAAAACGTCAAACTGAAGCACCTCACCGCCTAGGCGCACTTCACTGGTAGCGGTTGCAGTGTCCTTAGCTTTAGATGGCACCTTCAACGGATCGGATTCGTCCGTGACTTCGATGTTGGCGGATAGCAGGTGGCTACCAACTAATGCCTTGCCGTAGACAACTGGGATTGTTGCTCCAACGCCAACGCTATTGGCTGCACCCGTGTAGGCGTAGGACTGTGCGCCGTCACTGCCTCTGATGTCGGACTGAAAGCCGTCCGTGCGAGTCGTACCAGCAAAACGACTGCCGCCAAACTGACTGCCACTGATAGGCAAGCGCGGTTGAGGCGACAGCATCTGGGTGATGCCGCCCAAAACCAAAGACGCACCAACACCTACAAATGCCGTGCCCACAGTTCCGATTCCAGCAAGACCTCCTAAAGCGACACCAGCAGAAGCAATCGCTCCGATACCAAATGACAGCGCAATAATTGCGACACCAGCCAAAACCCTCCCGAAGCCGCCACCACTACCAGCAACCACTGGCGTCAACACCAAATCATTGCTGCCCATTGGCAATTGAAGATCTGGGTAATCCAGTGCAAAATCCGCCTGCACTAACTGATAGCCAATCCCATGCTCATGGGCGTGGACTAATTCCTCTTGTAGCTTCGGGAAATTGATGCAAAGCAATTTGATCGCTTCGCCAGGTGTCCGCAAGTTGAAATAGGTGTGCTCAAAGCCGTAACGCTCACCTAGATCGCCCATCAGTCGGACAACCTGCTCCATATCGGAATACTGCCGCGACCCTTCGAGCATAGTAGCTGCGCAAAGGCTCCACAACACTGAGGGAGTCCTGCTGCTGATGCAAAATCCGGTCGTAATCAACCAGCACTGCAGCGTGCATTGGCGTCTGAGTATCGAGCCGCATGATCAGCACATCGCCAGGCTGCCTGCGCTCATAATCCACCTGGCAAAATCCAATCCGCTCCGCCTGCTCCAGGAAAATGCTTTGGCAGGTTTCAAGATCTGCTGGGCGCTCAAAATCAGGCAGCTTTACGCCTTGCAAGCCAAAGAAGTCCCGCACCAAGGAAAAGCAATCGTTGACGCCGTACTGCCAGCGCCTACCGATCAAGGATTGATAGTTGACCATTCATCCTCCGGCACAGACCAAATATGCCAAGGGACGCCAAGGTATTTGCAGGCTTTTAGATCAGCTTCACTTGCGCCACCGCCCATTGGGTGTGAATGGACCACTGCCTCAATCGTGCCAGTCAATGCAGCCCGTGCATAATCCCGTGGGTCCAAAACAAAATCCTGTTCGGGATTCTCCGCAATGTTGCGACACGGCAGATAACAACCAGAGACAACCAAACCGCAGGCTTCGGCGGGCAATAGCTCTACGGCGTGGCGCTCGAACTCACATCTGAAGTCGGGCACCAGCGAATCCTCCGAACGGCAGATTTCCAGAGGTGAAGCGCAAGGCACAGCTGTTGTAACGCTTGCCGCATTGATCGTTGGCAGCCGTTGTCACGTTGTCGTTCACGTCGAAATAGCGTTTGCCGGTGTAGCCACATTCAGTGCCGCGATAGCGCCAAGGGCAATGCTCAAGCACCTGACGGCGAGGCAAGGCAAGATTCAGCAAATCCAACTTGCTAGTCAGCTCAAACTCAACCAGCTGCGGGTTCTCTTGGGCAACGCGGTCGATATACCAGATCTCATCCTCAAACTTGGCGGTTGGGTCTGCTGTTGCATTGCCGCCGCTGAAGTTGACAGCATCAAGAAACTTTTTACAGGTGCGGATCCGCGTCACCTTTGCCTGCAACGGGTTGTAGAGCACCAGCAGTGCAGAAATGGCGCTATTGGCATTTGCAACACGCATTGTCGGGCGCGGCAAAGTGCCCTTAGTCGTCATCTCAAAGCCTTCAACCTCAATCGGTGTTGCGGCGTAGGTGATGCCATTAAATACGATGTCCGCCGTCAGTTCATTCGTGCCAGCGTGATAATAAAAAGTGGAATCAACGCCATTAACGGCAAGAGTCAGCTCCATTTGGAACAGCTCGATAATTGCCGACGGCTCAAGCTTGTAAAGCTGCTCTTGAATTGACTGCGGAACGGTCATGGCTCAAATACTTGCCGGAATGTTGCCGTGATTGTGGCGCGATTCAAATAGGGAATGGTCTTACCCCACTCTTGGCAAATCCATTTGTATTCAGTGGCGCTATCTAAGGGCGTCCATTCAAAAGCCTCAACACCACCTCGCGCATCCAGAAAGTCCTCGATTGTGTCGGCGTCAGTTTCGGAAACTTCCCAGGTCAGATTCCACTCTTTCGGGTTTTGATTAAGACCAAAGGTTGTTCTCTGGCTGTAGCCGGATCCGAACTGAGCGATTCGCACGTTGGGGGCACTGTTTTTTTGTGCGCCGTAGGTTGGGGTTATCGCGGGGAAGGTAGCCATTAGGCGAGCAGACCTCCGGGTCGTTGCTGATTGATCAACTCGGCACGGACAGCAGCGCCGATTGCAGAGCCAAGGGCTTTAGCTTGATTGCCGTTACCTTGTACGTTACTGCCGGTGGCGTCAACGTTGACCACGATGTTGCTGCCGCCCATTGCATGGTTCGGAACAATATTGCCGCTGGCGCCAGGGACGAACAACTCGGGGCCGCGTTCGCCGACCATGTACGGCTTATTCGCAGTAACTGGTCCGCCGTTTGCTCTGCCCAGTAATGAACCACCGCTAAATGCGGATGGGTTAAACGTCGGGCCGCCACCGCCAAATGCAACTGCGCCGTACTTGTCTCCGGCACTCTGTGTCGCAGGAATACCTGCAAACATGCGAGCAACGCCGATCGCGATGTAGGTCGTGATCATCTGCGCCGCTGCCTTCATCAGCAGATTGGCAATGTTATTTAGGAAGTCCGCAAACACTTCTTCCGCGCTCTTCGCGCCAGAAATCATCTGCATGGCCCCAAACGTGGCCAAATTTCCTGCCTCTTGTGCAGCTTGGCCAATTAGCGGATACTTCTTCAGAACTTCATCGAGTTTCTCCTTCTGGAGGTCTAGAAGTTTTGTTTCTACAGTGAAGCCGATAATTCCCTCTTGGGCACGCTCCATGCGCTGGCCCAAAGCGTTTGTTATCTCTTTGGATAGCCCTGCTTGCTTAAACAGTTCTTCGGTCTCTAGCCGGAGGTATTCCAGTTCTCGAATCCGAATATTCTCGCGTTCTAAATCAAGGCGTAGTTCTTCCTGTTTAATCTTGGCTACTTGAACAGCTCTGTTCTCGTACTCAATTTCAATCCGCAGACGACGTTCTGCTTCGCCAGATCCGGTTGTTAGCTGCCGTACCTGTTGATCAAAAGAGCGCTCAAGACGCTCAGCAAGCTCTAGAGACTGTTGTAACTCGCGCTTGAGTTTCTCTGCTTCTTTATTACGCTCAGGTTTTTTAGGCGGCTCAAAAAATGTAACTTTTCCGATGAGATCACGAACCTCTTCGAGAGATTTCTTAAACGCATCGAGACGCTCTCTTCTGTTTTCGTCGAATTGTTTTTGCAGCTTCTCACCTCTTTCCTGACCGAACGCGGCTGGATCCATAATGCCCATCGACATTTGGGAAGTGGCTGCAGCCGCAAGCAGGCGATCCATCAGAGTGACGCGCTCGGCGTCTTTAACAGCCTGCTTTTCTGCAATACGTAAACGTGCTTCTGCTAGCCCCAGTTCTACGCTTGCTGCGTTTCCTATCTTTAGCTGATCGAGTAGCTGACTAGCTGTTTGATTGCCAATACGCTTTCGGTCAGCAAAAATTTCTTTTGCCAGCTTAAGTTCCGTTGTTGCCGCTGCTAATCGGTCGAATGTTCCGGGGTCATCGCCAAAAATTAGGGCTAGTGCTTCTTTATTTGCAACGGCGTCAAAGTCAGAAAACGCTCCGAACAAGTCCATCGCCTCGTCTTTGGCGATGCTCATCGTTTTAGCTAAATCGTTAATGTTTCCACCTGTTATTACAGCTTCACTACCTAAATTAGAAGTGCGCGCATTTAATTTGTTCAGGCTTTTATCGAACTCTTCTGCTTTAGTTATCGCATCGCCGATAGCAGTACCGATAATAGAAAGAGCGAAGCCGAACCCACCTCCAAGCGCGCCACCTACTGCACCACCTAGTGCACCGCCGGCGGCGGCAACTCCGCCTTGTCCAAACAACAAGGGAAAACCGCCACCGATAAGAGCACTACTGGTTGCGGTCGCAGCGCGACTACGTATCTGCTGGTTGCGTTGCTGTATTTGTTGGCGCCGCTCTAAAATAGCGTTTATTCTTTGTTCAGTCTGTTCTGCACGATTGGCAAGAATTAAGTTTTGTCTGCGCTCTTTTCCTGATAATTGCAATGCGCGGCGCTCTGCTTCAAGAACGCTGGTGCTTACTTTTGTGGCGCCACTTACATCAATAGTGCGTACTTTTTGAGCTGCTTGCTCAATCGAATTAATCTCACGCTCTAGCTGTCGTAAATGGTTTAGACCCTTTACGGATAGTTCAATATCTACGCCGTAATTAGCCACGATCCAGCACGTAGAGCCTTAATCCGCAGTCTATCGCGCTGTCATTGATCGCGCCCCTTTACTGGTGCGCGCTCGATCCATCGCGCGCTCCTCCTCTTCGCCCTTCAGCTCGTAAAAAGCCGCCCATCCAATCAGTTCTTCCTGCGTGAGCTGGGCAGACAGCTTAGCCACCGTCATGCCTAGCTCCTTGGCCAAGAAAAACAGGAAGAGCCAGTCCTTATTAGCTTTTGAGAGCGGCCTTCGCTTCCTCCACCTTGTTTTCAGCGCCGGAGGTCAGCATCGCCAGCTGGATTTCTTGGAGAACGCTGGCCCGAACGTCGCGGCGCAGGGCAGCGCGTTCGCCGTCAGTGAACAAACGCTTGCCGTCTTTGTCCAAAGCCTTTTCGATCATCAGGCTCAGGGCGAAATCGCCGGCATCGTCGCCGTCAACTTTCTTTTGGATGGATTCGCGCTCGGCGATGGTCAAGGGGTGCCAGTAGAT
>Ga0099850_1000981_pt1 | contig 13226 bp, 5 predicted proteins | sample CB_VirMetaG_5_FD_79182 | JGI IMG/M metagenome (GOLD analysis project Ga0099850, IMG submission 79182) | Freshwater to marine saline gradient viral communities from Chesapeake Bay - CB_1508_1D Viral MetaG | ecosystem: Environmental > Aquatic > Marine > Coastal | place: USA: Chesapeake Bay... | reverse complement strand
TGCGTCAAGAATGCCGGCGTTGGTAAAGTTGAGGAGTAACTCTGTACCTGATACCGCAGTAAGGGGTGCGGTAGGTACTGTGATAGTTGTTTGTGTTGGGTCGTAGACCGCAGTTCCTTTAGCCACCCGCATATTTGAGAAATATCCGTTGTAGCGAATAGTACCACCACCATAAGGGTCTTGTCCAATTCCGACAAGATAATTAGAAACTTGTGTTCCGCTTAAACTACTAACTGTTGCGACCCTAGTTCCATTAACGAAAGTAGCATAGTCGCTACCACTTCTGACCGCAACGATATGATTCCAAGCATTTACTTTAACTACGCCAGTTGTGCTTGTAGAGTTTAGGTAATAAGAACTTCCACCCCATTGATACACTTCTATTGCGCCTGAAGTTGCTATTCGCACTCCAAGTGCGTACCGTTCATTAGCAGAGTCACTCGCAATAAACACAGCCATGGTTGAACTTAAAGATTGTGGGTAAGCCCAAGTTTCTACCGTCCAATTTCCGCTTCCCATATCAAACGCTGTGTTTGAAGTGGGGCCAGCCAAAAAATCCCCCGTCCCATCAAAATACCCACTTCCACCATTCACACTCGCAGAGTAAGCCGCAGATGGCGCAAAGGGTGAGAAGGGTTGAACTGATGGGTTGCCGTTTACTGTAAGAGCAAAGGCGTTGCTACTGTTGTCTACGAAACGGTTGCTTTGACAGGTAAGTAGGGATGTGCCTGAGATTGCGGTGAGGGGTGAGATGCTTGGGGTGAAGGTAGAGGTATAGACTGCTGTGCCTTTCACTACCCTAGCGTTAGAAAGGTACCCCGCAAAATACTGTCCGGACCCGACTGTTCTGCCACCAACAGCAATACTATTGTTAAGATTACCTAGCGTTATAGACTGCGTACTTGTTCCAACAGGTATGCCATTTACATAAAGGGTAAAAACATTTCCGTTGCGAACACCAGCAACATGAGTCCATGTATTTGCAATAACCGTCCCGCCAACTATACTTAATTCCCAAGTACTTGCCGCATTATTGGAGTCAGCCAAAAAATAAAAAGCACTACTAGCCATACCCAAGAAAAAGCCTGTGTGATCTGTTGGTTGTGCGGTACTTATAAAAGTAGATGTTGCCGATGGGTTAGTTGTATAAATCCAGCACTCACAGGTAAAGTCTCCACTGCCCATATTAAAAGCACTAGAGTCAGAAATAGTTAAATAATCGTTACCATCAAAGTAATTACCCCACTTCCCTTCTTCAGCACTAAACGGACTAAAGGTTCCCTGTGTCGTATTGCCATTCCTCGTAATCGTAAAATTATTGTTTGAAGAATCAAGGAATGTATTATTTCGTGAACCATTTGTCCCGTCACCGTCAAGTGAGAGAACTGTGTACGGGAATGCATTGTACTCAACACCACCCAAATCAATTACATCAGGAGATGCTGGTCGTGTGCCTCCGTAGTAAGGAAGAGTTATTTGTGGAGGAATGAAGGACTGAGTATATCGTGCGACCCCTTTTGTGATACGGAGGTCGTCTATGAAGCCCGTGTAAGGATTAAGGTTTGCGACATTCGCACCAATGCTTATTCTTCCTGCGGTGTTATTGTCAGTATTAGACGCAGTTGCAACCAACACGCCATTTACATAGGCTTGTAATGTCCCAGAACTTCTAACAATTGCAATGTGCTGCCATTGGTTTAATGTAATCACTCCAGTTGTGTCTATGTCGTATGAGTCAGAAAAAATATCTAGGCCTGTATTGTCTTGAAATATAGCCAGACCATCTGTCGCTGGGTTAGCAGAACGGCTATCAAACAAACAACAAACATTTGAAGTTGTAGGGTATATCCACATTTCTATTGTGTAATCCCCAGTTCCAAATTTTGTGCTTTCATTAGTTGCGCCCTTTAACCAATCTCCCGTTCCATCAAAATATATACTGCTTGAGCCGTATTTGTAAATTGAAGTGTTTGACGAAGCATTCCCGACAGTCTCTAAAACATTCTTACCTGTTCTGTCGAGAATGTTTGCGTTGGTAAAGTTGAGAAGAATTTCTGTATTTGCGTCTGAGGTTGATAGTGCAGTTGGTGGAGTAGCCGAAGTTACTGCGTAACCATCCACTATTTTAAAATCTGACACATAACCTTGACAATACCCCAGTGGGATAAGTGTGCCGTTTGTTACTGAAGCCACCATTGCACTTGACTGAGCAATTGAAAGTTGTAAACCACCGTTTGCGTAAATGTATAAAGTACCACTTTCCCTGTAAATGTGAACATAGTTCCATTGACCGAGTTTAAGACTATTTGCCGTATTATATGAACCAGCAGAATTAAAAGTGCTATACCATGTGCCAACAAAGTTTGCCGAATCTCCTATAACAACTTTCCCTGCTTTAGATATAACTATGTTAAATGGATAAGATGGGTGTGAGTTGCCTTGATTGTAAATGTATACAAATCCACCATCTCCACCATTATTATCTGGACTTACATAAGAGTTCATGTAAATCCAAAAACTAACTGTGTAATCTCCAGTGCCAGTTAATCCAGAGTAACCTGTAGTAAGATAATCCCCCGTCCCATCAAAATACGCAGATCCGCCATTCACACTCGGAGAATAGTTTGCGGTTGGCTCAAATGGTGAGAAGGGTTGAACAGATACATTACCGACAGAGGTAATCGCAAAGTTATTTGTACTATTATCTTTGAAGCGATTGGATTGGCAGGTGAGGAGTGTTGTTTCTGTTCCTTGAGGTGGATCGTTACCACCAGATGTTGCCTCAAGTGGTAAGGTTGACGGAGTAAAATTAGAGGTATAAACTGCTCGGCCCTTCACAATACGAAGGTTGCTAAGATAAGCATTTAACCAACGACTATCTGTACCAAACCTACCAATACCTACAGTTGCCGCAGTTGTTCCAGTAACAAGTGAATTTGTTGATAATGACCCACTCGAATAAGTTTGTATGCCGTTTACATAAAAATAAAGAGTTGAACCGTTTCTCACACAAGCAAAGTGTGTCCATTGATTAGGTAAAACTGCGCCTGCGTCTGCAAAAAGAATTGTCCAATTACCCGAAGATGTTGAAGCAGTAACTTCAAATTGTCCATCATTTATTTCTACTCCTATGCCAGAATAACCACTACTGTCTGTAGGGTTTTGAAATATACTTTGTCTACCTCCAGTTACTCTAATCGGGTGTACCCAGCCTTCAATAGTGAAGTTGCCCGAACTAAATTCAAAGTCGCCATCAACAGGTATAGTTAGATAATCTCCATTCCCATCAAAATAATTACTCCATCTTCCTTCAGGGGAACTGAACGGACTAAATGTTCCTTGGGTTGCATTTCCGTTTCTTGTGATTGCAAAATTGTTGTTCGAAGAATCTAGAAAGACATTATTGTTCCCGTTGCTTGTACCTTCTCCGTCAAGCAATAGAACAGTATTCTCAGCAAAAGGATCTGTGTAAGCAATAAGAACTGAAGTGTCTTCAATCGTCACAGGCAAAGAAAGACCACCAGCAGAAATTGTGAAGATTTCATTCCCTTCATCTAGCGATTCATCAGCATTGACAACAAACTCTAAAGTGCCTGTGCCATTTGTAATTGTAAAGTTACCACTTGTATTTCCAGATGTTAAGTCTTCCTGATCAATTCCTGTAACTGTATACGGAAAAGTTGTGCCATCTGGATAGTCTGCAACTGTAAGCGTGACTGTAAATGTTGCATTGTTTGTTTCATCTACAGAAGAAGGATTGGCCGTGAGACTGACAATATCGCCCACAGAGGTCCATGTGCCTTTTTGTTGTGCAATTGAAATATCTTGCTTCTTCCAAATGCCAGAAGGTTTCTGACCAGCAACAGGCTCGTTTGGTGGTCCAATAACGCTACCATTAAAAATCATTTTTAGGAAATCTCCTCGTAACTCACAATCAGTTCTAAACTATCGTTTGCTCCAGCAACAACACCAAACTTGTCGCCTTCTTCAAGATAAACAGAGTATTCTTTACTGACAAGAACAAGCGAAGAATTGCCTGGAACAACAATCGTGTTTGCGACATAGTACTGTGTCTGTGCGCTTTCATCATAGTATGTAGCAGTTACAGAAACATTCGCACCAGCACCACTTACATTGGTCACAATTGCAGAGTTGAGTTTAATGACAGTATTACTTCCTGTGCTATTTGTAACAACATTTGAACTAATCGTGTTTAGAGCATATCCTTGGCTTCTGCCGTAAATAGATGATACTCCAACGATGTTTGGGTTTGCCATTCTTATCTCCTATCCAAAAACGATGGCCATAGCAATTGCTTTGCCTGTGGTTGCAAGTGTGCTATTTGCTCCAATGCTTCCGTTAAATGTGATTGTTTGATTTTCATCAATTGTAATTGCATCAACTCCACCCGTTTGAAGTTTGAGAATTCCAGTAGAGTCTGCGCTTTGCTCTAGACCTCCAGGACTGACTGATGCATTAATAATTGTTGCCATTTGTTTTCCTTACAGAATTACAAGTCTACTTCCAGTTGGAACTGTGATGGTTGCTCCGCTTGCAATTGTAAGTGGACCAGTTGCCATCGCATTTTTTCCTGCCGTGATAGTATATGTATTGTTTGCAGTTTGATCGTTTTCGTAGAAGACCTGATCACCAGAACCTCCAGTTGCGCCACCACCAACTGCACCCCAAGCAGTACCATTGTATCCTTCAAACTGACCTAAATCTAAATTGAAACGAAACGCACCAGTTGTGTCTGTTGCTCTTTCGCCAGTTGTACCAACAGGAACACGAATCTGACCATTTGACGAAAATGCAGTATTGCCATTAATCGTGTCTGTTGTAAGAATTGTTGTTGTCAGATTTCCTGTCGAAGGAACATAGATTAACTTTGTCGAAGATACACCAAGACTTGTAGCAGGACCTGATGTTACATCATCAAAGAGTATGTATCTCTCTGCGGCCGTTGCAGTATCGTCTGTAATTGTTGCGCCAGCATTTGCAAGTGCAGAACCATCACCAATGAAGAATGATGCAGTTACATTCCCGGCAAACACCCCTGTATTTGCAATGAGATAGTCTGATTCAACATTGCCAGCAACAAGTTCAGCATGAGCAAATGTATTATTTGTTGGATCGATTGTCGTATTTGAATCGTCAAGCCCAGCATCAACATAATCTTTAAAAAGATAGAATTTTTCATCTGATGCATGACGAACAAGACCTGTGTGTCTTTTTGTTGTTCCGCCATCATCGCTATAGTGACCAACAAAACCAATATCAACTAAGTCTGAAGTTTCATTGTTTGCCGCTAAGTGTATGATTGGATCATCAACTTTAAATGTTGTAATATCAAGTTGAGTTGTATTACCAAGAACTGTAAGATCACCAGTAATTGTAACATTGCCACTAAATGTTCCTGTGTCTGATGTTAGATATAAAATATTGCCTGTTACAACATTTGCGGCTTCAACAACAAGTGTATTGTTTGTAGAATCGTATGTGAAACTTGCGTCATCTTCAAGCAGACCACTTGCACCAACTACTGGTACACGACCTGATGTAAGATTATTTGCAGTAACATTGGCACCAATCAGACCACCAACTGCGTCAACTCTTCCTGAAACTGTAAGTTCGTCTGTAGTTGAATCGTATGTGATGCCAGAATCGTCTTCAATGAGTCCAGAAGTGCCAACGATTGCAACTCTGCCAGATGTCAGATTGTTTGCGGTAACTGTACCAACAATCAATGCATTGTTGACGATTCCAGAGTTTGCAATGAGAGAACCATCAATGATAATTTCGTTTGATGTTTTGTCATAAATGAGACCAGCATCGTCTTCAATCAGTCCATCTGTGCCTGCAATGAGAACACGACCTGATGTGAGATTGTTCGCTGAAATTGTATTGGCAACAATCGTATTTGTTGAAATAGAACCGTTGCCACCTGTAATCGAATTGAGCGTAATAATGACTTCATTAGTCGTTTCTCTAAATTCGTTTAAGGTGTTTGTAACTGCTACATTTGCAATGGACATGTTCTTCTACTCTATTTTTGTGTTATTTGTAAAAGCAATTGCTTAATCTCAACGAGATCCGATTTGATTTGCTCAACCTCATTCTTTACTGTAATCATCTCATCAGAGTTTTTTCTCATTTCATTGAATTTTCTTTTACGAAGTTTGTAACTCAAAAGAGAATCAACATCTGTATTTAGTAATGCTTTTGAATGCGATTCCCTTTCTGTGAACCCAGAAACCGCATCTTTGACAATAAGTTTTTCGATCATCATGCGAGTGCTATAGCCCTTAAATCTTTAACTTTTGGTGCGTAGTTAGGACTGCTTGACAGAAACACAATCTTAACTGCAAAGTACTTATAACCAGCATAAGTGCGATCATCTGGTGTTGTATAGACAATTTCATCATTGAGAATACGATAAATGTCTTGACCAGAAGTATTTGCGGCAAAAACACTATCAACTGTTAAGAAAGTATTGTTTGAGATTGTAGTAACTGTTCTTTCTGTTCGTGCGGCACCAACTCCAATTGTGTCGCCAATTTTTAGATCCTGAATGAATCGTGTATTTGTACCACCAACTTCGGTACTGTAATCATAGATTTGAACTGTACCAGTAAGAAGTTGTGCGCCGCCTGTTTTGTATACTGAAGGAACAACATATTTTTCTTCTTTGTACTCGCTAGAATTCAAAGTAAATGTTTCTGTTCCATCAAGTGCCAATGGTGTGTAAAACTTATCATCAAAACTATCAGTATCGTTTTCGTTTAAAAACTTACCATAGACACGAATACCAGTCCCTGGTGGACGATTAATATTCAGATAAACTGCTAAATCAGATGCCTCAAAACCGTCATTCAATGTAACCAGTCGTGTGATATATCGTGACGATGAACTGTATGGACCTGTTGGATTCTCTTCATTGCGAATTGTAATTGTCTGACTTTCAGAATTGGATGCAGTAAAGTTTGTCGAAACAGTCAGATAAGTTGTATTTGATACAGACTGAATTCTACGATACTGATCATTTCCAAAGTAGACATATTCACCAGCAAAGACATCGTTTGCAAAGTCTGTGCCTGTTCCAACAACAAAGTCTGTGCCTGTAGTATATTCAACTGTACCATCAATTGTAGTTGTAATTGCATTATTGATTTCGTTCTTAGAAACGGCAAATACAATTTTTTCTCTATCAATGTATGGGCTGATATACTGATTGGTTGTTGTCAATGTTGCTCTCAAAAGCAATGAATCAAATGTATTTGTTGTTTCATCACTTTCTGTAGAAATTTGTTTTCTTGCTGGAAGAATCAATCTTTGATAATTCTTAACTTCAGTAAATGATTCATCTACAACAAACGATGAGTCTGAAGTCTTAACATCGTATGTGATTGTTGTTCCAGAAAGAATTTGATCTGTAATTAATGGCTGAAGTGCATCGTATGTAATTGCAGTTGCTCTTGGTGTATTGTAAAAATACGCAATTGCTGAAGTTTCAAAGACTGCACATTTCATTGTAAATTTTAAATCAAGATTTTGTCTTGCACTCCAAGTACGATCATTTGATGATGTAAAGACAACACCTGTATCGTATGCCGCTTCAATTCTTTCATTGTTTTCTGGATTTGTAATGTCAATTGCGCCAAGTTCAGCAACCCAAATTGCAAAGTCTGGATCTGCATTGTCTGGTTCAATCACAAGACAATATTCAACACCAGGACTTAGATAGATTGGATTATCAAATGTGAATGTTGTTGCCGAAGAAGCATCTTCACTTATATTGATTGATGGATTCTTTAAGTATGCACCATCACCTATACCAATTTTTGCTGGTCCAGGGAACCCATTAATCATCTCACGAATGTGAATTGTCACACCTCGAGTGTCTTCTGTTGATTTTGTTCTAAAATATAGATCAACCGATGTTGCATAGAAACCTTGAGAGAACTTGTTTGGCTCAACAAAGAAACTTTGTGCCGTTGGATCTCCTCTTGGTGCTGGTTGTGGGATTGGAACTCGTGAAGTAACTCTACGAACAGCCGCAATTTCTGGATTAACTCTTCGACCAAGTTCACGAATATTGTCTGAGTCACTAAAAGAAACATCAGGTGGTCGTGAGTTAATTGAAATGTTGTTTGTTTCTTGTGTGATAACCTGTGCATAGATTGATTGTCTTGCACTTGTTGTTTCTGTCCCAGTTGAATTTGTAGGACTATCTGTGAGTTTGAATTCACGCTGACCAACAAAGAATGTTTCAGCAGGAACAAGGAAAAGAATATAAATCTCACCGTTTCTTACGATGAAGTCATCTCCAGCAGAACCATCTGCAATGGCTTGCCATCTTACACCTTCATCACGAAGAATACCGTCATTGTCGTATCGAAGATCGGATAGTGTGAATGGACTAATCAGTTCAATCTGATAGCAATTTTCCGTAACATTAATTCCATCAAAGAATGCATACATGATTGCATTGTTTTTCAATGCCGTTGTATGCATAACAAACTCTCTGGAACGCATGTAAAGACTTGCGATAACATTTACAACAAAATCAGATTGTCCACCTTGTTGTTTTGCACCTTCTGTTACAGTTGCAAGTTGATTAAATGCAAGTTGTGTGGTTGCAAAGTTTGACCTTGTTACAAAATTGCCACCCTCTGCCGTTGTTGCAGTAGTACCAGCAATTGGATTAGCCAAATCAAGTTCTTCTGTGCCAGCAAGAAAGTGAGTATTCAAAGGTGCAACTTCAGTATTCCATGCTTCGGCTAATGCTCTCCAGTTGTCTGCGTTTCCACTATCATCATAGACAATATTCTTTTCAGGATCAACAGGATTAGTTTCAATCCAGTTATCTGCGTATGGGAAAACTCGCATGTTGCCTGTCCAATTGAACGCAAGTTCTTCAGCAAGGCGAAGTTGGCGTGATGCTCTTGTTTGTGAAAGTGTATCAATTGCTTCTTCAGTATATGGAAGAATAATTTTCCCTCCAGCACCAACAGTTGTTGTTGATGTGGCTGAATCATAATCAACGGCAGAAACATTTGCATTGTCTTGATAGCAAGTCAGATAGCGATTGTTCTTATCAATAGCCGCTTTCCAGTCTGCACCTGCAACATCAGCAACCGAGTGACCTGCAAAAGAGTCAACAAGAATACCATTCTTGAATCTGTCAAGACCATCGATGTCTGTAATTACTTTTTCATTTGCTTGCTTCTCAAGGAAACTCAAAGCAGTAAAGTATTCAAGTCTTTCAACACGATCACTTATACGACCAATGTCCTTCATTGTAAATCTACGATTCTTCAAAAGTTTGATTTTCACATCTTTTGGTTGTGAAGGATATGGCGGAATTGTAACTTCAGCAAGTTCTAGTGTGTCTGGAAGTTTTGCTGGTGCCTTCGGTGTTTGTGTAACAGTACCTGGTGGCACACCATCATTAACGCCAAACTGACCTCTAGAGTTGATGAATACTTTTGAGATTCTACCTTTGTAGTAAATTAAGTCAGCATCAAAGTCTGAGTTTGGTTGTGGGAAATGCAATCCACCTGTAGGAACTTGATATGTTCCTGGGTCAGTAGGATTCAAAGATGTGCTTGCAGTCTTGATTGGTCTAAAGTCAACGCAGTCACGAAGATTAAAGACTTTCTTTGTAATCGGACTTGTAAAGATTGGAATACTAGCAGTATTGATTGTTGTATTTGATGTTATCGCATCATTGACTGGGTATGAATCAACTGAACAATATCCAAGACCCTGTGTAGTGTCATGTGTAAAGTGATCAAATACGGCAAGCAGTCTTCCTGTAGGTACAACACCTGTATTTGGTGTAATTGTTCCATGCTCATAAGCAAAGTCACGCTGACCATTATCAAGTGTGTACGATGAAGTAACATCTGTGTTACTTGTTGTTGCAGGAATAGCAAAATCAGAAGACTGATAGACTGCATGAAGTTGATAAATGTCACCATAACCCAAACTAAATGGTCCAGCAAGTCCGTTTGGATGTGTGCTTGGATTGACATTTGCGGTTGCTTGATATACAAGTGTCTTACGCTTTTCTCTTGCATTTGCTCTGTCCATTGTTGCAACAACATCAGCAGTAAATGTGGCATCTTCTTTGATGTCAATTACTACTGTACCTGGGGAAGAGACTGTAACTGAACGAATTGCGCCAGTCCCGCCATAAGAAGCAAGTGAGATTGGGCGTCCAGAGTGAAGAATCTTTGTAAATGTATTTGCTGATGCACCAGCAGTATGATTTGAGGCAAGTGTTAGCGCAACATCACTTGTAATTGAAAGAACTGGAACATCTTCACCATTAATTCTAACAATGTCGCCAACATTGACTTCTGTTGTAAATGCGGTTGAAGAACCTGTGACTGCGGCAGTACCAGCAGAAACACTTACAGTACCAGACAATGATGTTGTTTCAACATTAGCGCCAGCATTGTTGATGACAACCATGTAGAATTCATTTTTCTGTGTCGCAGAAAGAGCATCAGTACCAACAAATGTTTCACTATTGTCAGTTGTTGCAATTGTCGCAACACCTGAAGAGAATGTAACTGAGAATTTCTTTTTAAATCTAAAGCCAGATTCAATATTGTTTTGATCGTCACGAATTGTTTGAATTGCGTTATATGGCAGTTTGAAAACCATAGAGTTAAACGATTGCTCAAGAGGAATCGCACCAGCAGAGCCAGACGCAATGACAACATCGGCAATTCGATTTGGTGTAGCGGCATCGTAGATTGACTTAGTTTGTGAAACTGTCTTGCCACTATTCATTGATACTTCATAGATGTAGAGGTAGTATCTTGCGTCAGCAGTACCTTGTACTCCACTTACATATTCAATTGCACGAACTCTTGCTTCACCAATCTTTGAACCGCTTAATGTCTGTGAAGAGAATCCTTCATTTGTAATTGCTTGTTGAACATCGTCATAGAGATCAACTTTGGTACCTTCCATGAAGTCCCAGCAACCAACCATTTCTTTAATTTCAAGATACTGTCCATAGTTAATCTGTGTCTTTGTTTGCTCAACATACTGAGTTGCCAGACCTTTTGTAACTTCAACAGGAGTCTTTGCAATGACTTGATTTCTAAATCCAGAAACGTAAGCAGTAAATGGGTCAACTTCTAATAGAAGTAGATTATTGTCACCACCTTCATCGGATGTATATCGCCCACCATTACTTGCTTGAAGTAAATGCTCACGAACTGTTACAATTGGGTCTGAGAGTGCATAGTCACCAGATTCTTCTGATGTACGAAGAGCAATTTCTTCTTCAAGTTTGCTTTCAACGGAACTTCTCTTTTTCTTCTTGAGTGTCCCATTTTCAATTTCAGCAAGTGTAATAAATTCGTTTTCGTCTGTCGTTGCTCCAAGAACAATCTTTGTGAGAACAGTATTGATCTTAAATCTGTCAGCACCAGGTGCCTGAAAGTTTGGTGTACCTTGTGCATTATCAACAAGTGTAGGATCTTCAATGTAATCAATAAATGATTTAGATGGGACAATACCAATCTTGTATGAAGGTGTATTTGTGTACTTGTCAAGAATAACAGTTTGACTTGTGTGCTTTACGAAGTGATCTGCAATGTATACAATTCCGTCTGGAACTGTAATTTTAGAACCTTTAGTAAATGTCTGCTCTGTTGCAAGCCCTTCATTAATTACAGTTGATGTTGATCTTGTTGATACTGAAGATGCATAGGCTCTTGTTGAAACATTTGCAGTAAAGAGAGTTTCGCTATTTTGAAATGTTGTGTTTGCTCTTTTATCGTCAACAACGGTTACATTTAAAGGAATCAATGTCCCTGTACTGTCAATTGTATTTGCAGTTGTAACTGTAGGTGTGCCAACTAGATTTGAAATGAGAATCTTATTTGTGCTGAGAACAGGATCAATATAAGATGCTTCAATGATACCAGTATTACCTGTCGAGAATGTAACTGTATTTCCTGGTGTAAGTGTAGAAGGCGCATTGTTTACTGTGAGAACAACTGAACCAGTAGAAAGATAGTTGACAAATAAAGTTTTTGGGTCATCACCTTCTAAATCAGATACGATACCACAATAGGCTTTTAATCCAGAGTTTGCACCATAGACAATTTCATTTTTAAAATCTGTAACATCAACTTCACTACCATTGTAGTTTGTTTCAAGTTTAACATAATCTAAATCAAGATCAAGTCTCTGTTCACATCCATCAACAATTGCGCCTTGCTTGAAGAAGTATTCAGCAAACCGCTTCATTTGAACTTGCTGAAGAGTCTGTGCTTGTGTTAATTCTCTTGCCTGAACTGCACGACCTGGACGATAGAGAACTCTTACAAACTTCTTATCTTCATCGAAGTCATCAAAATACGGACTGGTATTAAAATCTACACCACCTGGATTTGTATTAGCCATTTACCTTAACCTAATTAGAATTGAATTACAAGTTTAACGTCTTCAATTTGATCTTCTGCTCTCGCAATAGGAACACGATTTTCAACATAGATGATGTCACCAGAATAAGGTTGTAATCCTGGAGTATCAATTGCGACAATTGTTGCCGTTGCGTTTGATGTCCCTCCACTAATTGATGCCGCATTTGCGAAATCGCTAGGAACGGGTTTAAGTGTGTACAGATATTGATTTGTAGCATCGTATTCGACAACTACGGCAGTATTGCTTCCGCCATCAGAAATTGTTTCGTCAGCACTAAATGTTCCAGAAACACTACCAACTGTATATCTAAATGTCTGACGATAGTTTGATGTAATGCCTCTGTTTGATGTCCCGTAATCATATGGGTCACGAATAAGACCTACTTGACGGAATTCATTTGCAGTTGTAATTGTATTTGCTTCACTACCATCAAGACGTACATTAAGCATGATGTACTTGCCACCAAGTTCTTCAACTGCATTTGCGCCATGACCACCTTTTGGTCCGATGATTGCAACGGCTTGTGCGCCAGAACCACCACCACCTGTGATTTGTACGTTTGCGCTTGTATAACCAGAACCTACAGATGTAACTGTAACGGCAGTCACTACATTTGATGCGTCAACAGTCACATTTGCAGTTGCGCCTGTGCCATCGCCAGAAATTGTTGCAATTGCATTTGCAACATCAGTATAACTAGAACCGCCAGAAGTCACACGAATGAAATCGAATCTAACATAAACTGCAGCAGATTGAATATACCACAAGTAAGA
>Ga0099850_1000973_pt1 | contig 13276 bp, 12 predicted proteins | sample CB_VirMetaG_5_FD_79182 | JGI IMG/M metagenome (GOLD analysis project Ga0099850, IMG submission 79182) | Freshwater to marine saline gradient viral communities from Chesapeake Bay - CB_1508_1D Viral MetaG | ecosystem: Environmental > Aquatic > Marine > Coastal | place: USA: Chesapeake Bay... | reverse complement strand
GACAAAGAACTAGCGGCCATATCCGCAGCAGGGGGCACAACGCTAGTCGTGCGCGAAGACACGATCAACTTACTCATCGACACGCTCAGGAGCATCAAACATGGACTTTAATGATCTGCTCAAAGACACGCAACGGTTGCTTGAAGTAGCCGGTACGCTAGACCAAGACCATCAAGCAGCCATACTGCGCAGCGTACGCGCGCTGCTGTTTTGCGCCACCACGCAGAAAGCACACGGCGCATTCATCTGGGTCGACGGCGATTCGCTGTTGTGCATCGACGGCATCAACGCCACGCATCTGGACGTACTCGTGCTGTTGCGCACAGCGCATGACTCGTTTCTGGAGGCGTTCCAACAAGACGCCGCCACCGCAACGCAGAACGGAGAAGTACATTGAGCAAGCCGCCATTCGACCGCATACTGGCGGTGGACTTCGAGACGTCCTGGGGGCGCGAGGTCAAGCTCGGGTTCTCGTGCCAGACCAACGAGGAGTACCTGCGCGACCCGCGCTTCAAGGCATGGGGCCTGTCGTGGAAGGAGGTCGGGACGGACAACAAGGCCGTCTGGGTCCGCCGCAACGGCATCCAAGACTGGGCGGACAGCATCGACTGGACGCGCACCGCGCTCGTCTGCCAGAACACCCAGTTCGACGGCAGCATCCTGTCGTGGCACTACGGCGTGCAGCCGTGCTTCATGTTCGACACGCTCAGCATGGGCCGCGCCCTGCACGGCGTCGAGGTGGGCAACAGCCTGAAGGTGCTGGCCGAGCGCTACGGTCTGCCGCCCAAGGGAGACGGGCTCAGCCCGTCCGAGAACATCCTCGATGAGCTGCCCTTCGACGTCGAGCAGACGCTGGCCGACTACTGCAAGCATGACACGTGGCTGTGCGAGCAGATCTTCCTGCGCATGCTGCCCGGGTACCCGTCCAAGGAGCTGCGCCTGATCGACCTGACCCTGCGCATGTACACGCGCCCGCTGCTGGTGCTGGATGGGACGATGCTGGAGCCTGCCATCGAGGAAGAGCGCCAAGCACGGGAGGAGCTGCTCACACGCTTGGGCGTGGAGGAGGCGGCGCTGGCGTCCAACGACAAGTTCGCCGCCGTGCTGGAGGGCATGGGTGTCGAGCCGCCGACGAAGGTCAGCAAGACCACCGGGGAGAAGACGTTCGCGTTCGCCAAGAACGACGCGCTGTTCCAGGCGATGATGAACTCCGACAACGAGGCCGTCGCCCTGCTGTGCGAGGCGCGGCTGATGGTCAAGTCCACGCTCCAGCGCACCCGTGCGCAACGGTTCCTCGACATCTCGCGGCGTGGGTCGCTGCCCTTCCCGGTCAACTACTACGGCGCCGGCACGGGCCGGTACACGGCCAGCAAGGGCAGTCAGATCAACCTCCAGAACCTCAAGCGCGGGAGCTTCCTGCGCAAGGCCATCACCGCCCCCGAGGGCCACGTGCTGGTGGTGGGAGACCTGTCCCAGATCGAGCCGCGCGTGCTGGCGTGGCTGGCTGACTACGGCACGCTGCTCGACATCTTCAAGGGCGGCGGTGACCCCTACGCCACGTTCGGCTCGGGCATGTTCAACATCCCCGGGATGACCAAGGACTCCCATCCGGTGGAGCGGCAGAGCGCCAAGTCGGCGCTGCTGGGGTGCGGGTATCAGCTTGGCTGGGCGAGCTTCGCTGCGCAGCTCCTCACCGGGTTCCTCGGGGCGCCGCCCAAGCGCTACACGAAGGCCGAGGCGCGGCAGCTCGGCGTGACGTCACGAGACGTCGACGTCTTCATCGGCTCCGAACACCTCGTCAAGGCGATGGAGGCCATCCCGCACTCCTGCACGGCGCAGGAGCTGCTCATCCACTGCCTCGCCGCCCAGGCCATCATCACCCGGTACCGCGCCACGGCGCAGCCCGTCGTGCGTCTGTGGGAACTCTTCCAGAACCTCATCACCCACAGCCTGTACAAGGGCAACGAGTACCGCCACAAGTGCCTGACCTTCCGCAAGGAGGAGATCGTCTTGCCAAACGGCATGAGCTTGCGGTATCCTGACCTCAAGCCCGAAGGCGACGGGCGGCGCATCCAGTGGACGTACGCGGACGGCAAGAAGCGGTCGAAGCTGTACGCCGGGAAGATCACCAACAACGTCGTCCAAGGCACCGCGCGGATCGTGATGACCGACGGGATGCTCCGTATCGACAAACGCTACCCTGTGGCGGGCACGGTGCATGACGAGGCCATCGCGGTTTCGCCGGAGAGCGAAGCGGACGACGCCAAGACATGGGTCTTGGCGCAGATGACTATTGAGCCTTCATACTTGCCGGGGATTCCGCTATCGGCAAGCGGAGGCATGCACAAACGCTATGGACTTGCAAAAGACTGACATCGTTGACTACGCAGCGCCCATGATCCGCATGGAGAAGATGATGCGTAAGGTTCATGACCTGTGCCTAGTGCACAGGTACGAAGAAGCCCGAGATGTGACGATCGAACTCGGTGCAGAAGCGCGCATGCTTCAGCATGTGCTCAAGTTGATGGACGAAAAGGAGAAAGCACTGTATGGAAATACCAAAGCAGATCAAGGTCGGCAAGAAGCTGTACGTCGTCAACCAGCGCGCCAAGCCGAGGAAGCGATTCACGGTTGGTGAGGTCAACTACGACGCCAAGTACATCGACGTCGTCACGCACAGCAACTTCACGGGCCGCGCGTTCAAGCGCGAGGAGCTTTACGACACGTTCTGGCATGAGCTGACGCATGCCATTCTTCACGAGATGGGCAGTCCGCTGCACAACGACGAAGCGTTCGTGACCAAGTTCTCCAGCCTGCTCAACAAAGCCATCCTCTCGGCTAAGTTCTGATGACAACTCCCATCACATGGTCGCACAGCGGGCTCAAGGATTTCGAGGGTTGCGCACGGCGCTACCACGAAGTCAAGGTGCTCAAGAAGTTCCCGTTCAAGGACACCAAGCACACCATCTACGGCAAGGACGTACACAAGGCCATCGAGCTGTACGGCAAGGACAACACGCCATTGCCCCCGGCACTGGCGGGCTTCCAGCCTGTTGTGGACGCGGTGCTGGCGCACCCTGGGCGCAAGCTGTTCGAGCATGAGATGGGCGTCACGTCGGACCTCAGGCCCTGCGCGTTCGACGCCAAGGACCGCTGGGTCCGGGGCATCGCAGACCTGCTGATCATCAACGACGACAACCTGACGGCGCGGGTCGTGGACTGGAAAACGGGCAACGACCGCTACCCGGACAAGGACCAGCTCGTGCTGATGTCGCTGATGGTCTTCACGCACTTCCCCCATATCCGGCGCGTGTCCTCCGCCCTGATGTTCATCGTCAAGGGCAGCATGTTCAAGCACCGCATGGAGCGTGAGGAGGCCGAGGCGGCGTGGTGGAAGTACCGAGAGCGGGTGGCGAAGCTCGAAGCAGCGCACGCCAACGACGTGTGGAACCCGTCGCAGAGCCCGCTGTGCGGGTGGTGCCCGGTCAAGACTTGTGTGTTTCATCCTGAACATTAGGAGTAAGCATGGAGAACAAGTACTCAACCGCGCAGCTACAGGAGTATTGGGACGCATGTCTCATATCCGGCTGGCGAAATTTTCACAACTACGGACGGCTTAAAGATCGGTGGGAGGCGATCACCGGTGAGAAACTCGAAGTACACAGGGACGCCTTGAAGCGCATACCAAAAAAGTTTTTGCCGTACAAGGTTGGTGTACGCGTCTTTGTAGCCTCATACCTTCCGAAGATAAACACCCGTCTGCTGGCGCAGCCCGCAGAAAAAGATGTGGAGCTGCTTAAAAAGCTACAAACATCTTCGTACGATACGGAGGCGGTAAACTTGACGCGTACGGAACAGGAAATGCGCAGCGCGCGCACATCGACCGAGTACCGTATGAAGCGCCTGGGCTTTGAGCAGCTTAAGCGCGAAACGCGTAACCACGCCACCGATTGGGGCGTAACTAAATAAACAGGAGGGCTTATGCCGTACAAGGACATGAATGATCGAGATACCTATCCCGCCTACGACCAGACAGAGAAAGCCAAGAAGGCTCGCGCTGAACGGAACAAGGCGCGGCGTCAGATGATGGCCGCAGGCAAAGTTCAGAAAGGAGATGGGAAAGACGTGCACCACAAGACGCCGCTGAGCAAGGGCGGCAAGACATCCCCGGGGAACTTGGCGGTTGTACCGGCAAGCAAGAACCGGACGTTCAAGCGCAACAAGGATCACTCGATGAAGTGACGCAGGAGCAAATGTGCAAATCGTAGAAAACAAGATCCTGTTGTTCAGGACACAGCACCCGCAACGGTACAGCATCATCCCCAAGCACAAGGCCTTCCCGGTCCCGGGGGGCTACGAGATCGCGGTCTACTGGGGCTTGGACGAAGCGCGGGTCCTGCGCAACCTGGGCGTGCGCAACGTCCCCTCCCCCATCTACGGGCGCTACGACTGGCCCGGGCGCTTCAAGCCGATGTCGCACCAGCAGGAGACGGCGAGCTTCCTCACGCTCAACCGGCGGGCGTTCGTGCTGTCGGAGCCGGGGACGGGCAAGACGCTGTCGGCGCTGTGGGCGGCGGACTACCTGATGACGCGCGGGGATGTGCGGCGCGTGCTCATCCTGTGCCCCATGTCGATCATGCACAGCGCGTGGATGCAGGACATCGGCAACTCCGTCATTCACCGCAGCGCCATCGTGGCCCACCATGCGCAGGCATCGCGCCGCATCGAGGCCGTGCAGGAAGGGCATGACATCGTCATCACCAACTACGAGGGGCTCGACCTGATCTCGACCGAGGTGAAGAACGACGGGCGCTTCGACCTCGTGATCGTCGACGAAGCCAACGCCTACAAGAACCCGCAGACCAAGCGGTGGAAGGTGCTCAACTCGCTGCTGACACCCAACACCTATCTCTGGATGATGACCGGCACGCCTGCGGCGCAGTCGCCAGTGGACGCCTACGGGCTGGCCAAGCTCGTCAACCCCAAAGGCGTGCCCGCCTTCCAGACCGCGTGGCGAGACACGGTGATGAACAAGGTCACCATGTTCAAGTGGGCGCCCAAGGCCGACGCTGCCGACCGCGTGCACCGGGCGTTGCAGCCCGCCATCCGCTACACCAAGGCGCAGTGCCTGGACCTGCCGCCCGTCGTGACGATGACGCGAGAGGTGCCGCTGACCCCGCAGCAGGCCAAGTACTACAACGCGCTGAAGACGGCGATGGTGGCGCAGGCGGCAGGCGAGACGATCACGGCAGTGAACGCAGCGGCGGCGCTCAACAAGCTGCTCCAGATCAGTTGCGGCGTGGCTTACTCGGACAACGGGGAGACGGTGGAGTTCGACGCCACGCCTCGGCTCAACGTGCTGCTGGAGGTGCTGGAGGAGACCGACCGCAAGGTCATCGTGTTTGCGCTGTTCCGCGCGGCCATCGAGACGATCTCGGTGTTCCTCAACAAGCGCGGGGTGGCGTGCGAGGAGATCCACGGCGGGGTGACGGCCACCAAGCGAGGCGACATCATCAAGCGCTTCCAGACCCTGCCCGATCCGCGCGTGCTGGTCATGCAGCCCCAGGCGGCTGCGCACGGGATCACGCTGACTGCGGCGGACACCGTCGTGTTCTTCGGCCCGCTGATGAGCGTCGAGCAGTACGTCCAGGCCTGCGCCCGGGCCGACCGCAAAGGGCAGACCAGCGACAAGGTCACCGTCGTCCACATCCAAGGCTCGCCCGTCGAGAAGAAGATGTTCGCCGCCCTGGCGGGCAAGGTCGACGACAACCGACTGCTGGTCGAGCTGTTTAAGTCTGAGATCGCGGAAAGGGGGTTGACGACCAAGAAGTGACCTGTACAATGTTAGACACGCCCGCAGTTCGGCGGGTTGCGTTGAAGGAGTAAGCATGGAAGCACCCACACCGGAGGTGATCCCTCTGGATAAGCTCGTGCGTATCTACATGAAGATGCGCACCAAGCTGTCGGAGATCGAGGCTGAATACGACGCCAAGATCGAAGCGCTGAAAGAGCAGCAGAAAGAAGTCAAGAACGCGATCAAGGACATGATGCTCTCGCAGGGCTCGCGTTCCGTTCGCACCGACCACGGCACCGTGGTCTTGTCTGAGAAGACTCGGTTCTACACGCAGGACTGGGAATCTTTCAAGACGTTCGTTGTTGAGCAGGAAGCGGTGGACCTGCTTGAGCGACGTATTCACCAAGGCAATATGGCGAAGTTCTTGGAAGAGAACCCCGCGCTGATGCCGCCGGGGCTGAACTCCGACACGGAGTTCGATGTCTCTGTCCGCAAACCCTCCACCAAGTAAGGAGTTCTCTGTGAGCAATATCGCTCTGTTTTCTGGTTCCAATGTTCCCGCCTTCGCACGCACTGCGGCGGCATCCGCGCTGACCAAGGCCCTCGCCGGAGGCGGTGGTGCGGGCGGCAAGCGCATCTCCATCAAGGGCGGCGTGTTCCGCCTGCTGGTGGACGGCCAGCAAGTCGCGGCCATCGATGAGCGCTACCTCGACGTGGTCGTGGTCTCCGCCGCGCCCAAGATCGGGCGCACGTTCTACCTCAAGTCGTACGACCCGGACTCTCCCGCAGGCCCGGACTGCTGGAGCGCGGACGGCGAGCGCCCCGACGCTTCGGCGCAGAACCCCCAGGCGGACCGCTGCGCCACGTGCCCGCAGAACGTGCGGGGCTCTGGGCAAGGCGAGTCTCGCGCCTGCCGGTTCAGCCAGCGTCTGGCGGTGGTGCTGGCCAATGACATCGAGGGCGATGTCATGCAGTTGCAGGTCCCGGCGGCGTCGCTGTTCGGCAAGGCCGAGGGCGAGAGCATGCCGCTGCAAGCCTACGCGCGGCTGCTGGCCACGCAGAACGTGGGCGTCGAGACGGTGGTCACCCGCCTGAAGTTCGACACGAAGGCCGAGGCGCCGAAGCTGTTCTTCAAGCCGATGCGCTGGCTGAACGAGGACGAGTACGCCATCGTGCAGGAGCAAGGCCAGACGGACGACGCCAAGGCGGCGATCACCATGACGGTGGCGCAGACCGACAAGGTCGGAGGGCTCAAGCTGGACGGTGCGCCGCCGCGCGGCGCTGCGCCGGCCCCGGTGCCTGCCCCAGCCCCTGCTCCGGTGGCGGAGGAAGAGCCGCCCGCTCCCGCTCCGCGTCGTGGGCGCCCGCCCAAGGCTGTGGTCGAGGCGCGCAAGGCTGCTGAAGCCACGAAGCCTGCGCCTGAAGAGGAAGACGTGGAGCCGCAAGTGCGCCGCGCAGACCCTCCCGCCCCTGCCCCGGCACCGGGCAAGTCTCGGCTGGCTGAGCTGGCTGCGGACTGGGACGACGACTGACCCATTACGGGGGCGGCGGTAAGCGCCGTGAGCAGTGCTCTTGCTTGAGTGTCTCCCCACTGCGATAGCCCCGGGTTGCGCCGGGGACGCCCCCACCCCACACCATGCCCTACGCAGTCAAAACCATCACCACGGTGAAGCACGGTAACCGGTCGCTCGGCAACAAGCTGGGGCGGCTGGCGGTCGATCTAGACTTCTCCGTCATGCGTATCGGTCGGCTCACTGGCGCCTCGCGCCAGACCGTCTACAACTGGATCGTTGGGGGTGACGTGCTCGCCCCCTATCGTCCGTTGGTAGAGAAGCTGATCGTCATCCTTCAATCCAGCACCAACGCAGATACAGCGTGGATACAAGCATGCCAAGAATTCAACCGCAAAGTTTGACGCCCGAAGAACTGGCACGCTACGCGCGCTTGTACAACACAGAAGGGTTACCGAAGGAGTGGGTCGACGCGCTTGTCGATGCGCTAGAGAAACAGATCGACGCGAACACGCTGCTCTAAGTCCGGGGAAGCCTCATGGAACCGCTCGATTTTCTAGCGGCTGTGTTGCCGTCTCCGGGTCACGGATATTACTGCGCAGCAGACGTTGTCTCTCCCGATAAACCGCACCTGTTTGTAGACGATCCAAAAAAGTTTTGGCCTACCGCAGACGAATGGCTTGCACAGCGGCGCGATGTATTTTTTGCACTTGCTACGTTTGATCCCGTAGTTCTTACGCTCAAAAAAGGCAGGCGCACTGCAAAGAACGCACGGTACATAAAGTCTATGTTTATTGACATGGACGGGTACGCCTCCAAGAAAGAAGCGGCACAAGCGCTTAACGCGTTTCTCGCGCGCACAGGGCTCGACGTTTTTGGCACTCCGTGGGTTATCGCTTCTGGCGGCGGGTTGCACTGCTACTGGGCGCTGGAAACGCCGGTTGAAATTACGTACTGGACGCCTGTAGCAACGGCGTTCAAGCGTCTTTGCGTGCAAGAAAACCTGTCTATTGATCTAGACGTAACTGCGGATGCCGCGCGTGTATTACGCATCCCAAACACGTGGAACTTCAAGCCCAAGTACCCAGAGCCGCGCCCTGTAAGGCTGCTGGTAGAAGGAGGCACCGTATCGTTTTCAGACTTCTCGGAACGTGTCTTGTCGCTGTTGCGCGACGCCGACCCGCTGGCGGGCCCTGCGCTGCCTGCGTTGGAGCTGCCCGGGCAACGCCCGACCAACGCCTCCCCCACCCGCGTGAAGCTCGTCGAGAACACGACGTCGAGGTTCAAGAACATCGTCGACCGGACGAAGCGTGGTGACGGCTGCGCGCAGCTCGCGTACTACGTCGAGCACGCCGCCGATGAGGGCATGGAGCCGCTGTGGCGCGGGCTGCTGTCGCAGGCCAAGTTCTGCACCGACGGGGAGCGCGCGGCGGTGTGGTTGAGCAAGCTGCACCCGTACGACGACACGCGGATGCGGACGAAGCTGAACGAGATCAAGGGGCCGTACTCGTGCGTGAAGCTCGAAGGGTTGAACCCCGGCGTGTGCAGTGGCTGCAAGCACTGGAGCAACATCACCAACCCGCTGGCCCTGGGCCGCGAGCTGCTTGCGGACAACGCCGAGAAAGAGGTCGAGATCCACAAGGTCGATGAGATCACCGAGGAGCGCGAGACCGTCAAGGTCATGCGCCCTGCGCCGCCCAAGGGGTACAGCTACGGGGCCAACGGCGGCATCTACGTGGAGCGCATCATCGAGGAGGCGGACGGCACCAAGCGCAAGCAGAACGTCATGCTGCTGCCCTACGACATGTTCGTGGTCGACCTGCTGGTCAAGGACGGCGAGCACACCGTGCACATGGTGGCCAACAAGAAGGACGCACCGGTCGACATCCTCATGCCGCAGCGCTACACGGTGAGCAAGGACGACTGCGTCAAGAAGCTGGCCGAGCAGAACATCCTGGCTTCGTTCGGTGCAGGCAACGACAAGAACCTGTTCGACTACATTCGCGCCTGCGTGGAGGAGGCAAGCATGACCAAGAAGGCGGTGCGCGTGCCGCAGCAGTACGGGTGGCAGGAGGACGGGACGTTCGTCTACAACGGGCGTGTGTTCTTCCAGAACGGCACTGAGCGTAGCGTGCCGATGCCGGATCTGGCCAACCTCAACCGCGCCACGCGCCCGATGGGTACGCTGGAGAACTGGCGCAAGTTCCCGCAGATGCTGGTCAAGCGCAGGCTGTACGACATGCTGGCGATGATGTGCATCGGGTTCGGCTCGCCGCTCATGCGGTTCACGCAGATGAGCGCGTTGACGTTCCATGCAGGCTCCACGGAGTCAGGCACGGGCAAGTCGCTGACCCTGACGGCCATCGCGTCGATCATGGGGCACCCGGTCAACTACCGCACCGGCAAGTCCACCAGCCCCGTGACCATGCAGCAGCGCATGGGCAACCTCAACAGCCTGCCGTTCGTCAGCGACGAGATCACGCACAAGTCCCGTCAGGACATGGAGTGGTTCCCGGGGCTGATCTTCGACACGGCGGAGGGCAAGGGCAAGGAGAAGTCCGAGGTCTATGCCAACCGCGAGCGCATCAACAACGTGTCGTGGTCCCTGCTGGCCTTCCTGACCAGCAACATGCACATGCAGGACTACATGTCTGGCTCGCGCCAGCACTCGTCCAACGGCGAGCTGTTCCGCATGCTGGAGTGGACGCCCAACGAGGCGCTGAACTGGACGCCGGAGGAGACCGAGACCCTCAAGCTGCTCTACAGCAACTACGGCGTGGCGGGGGAGAAGTACATCCGCTGGCTCGTCCAGCATCAGGACACAGCGCGCAGCGTGGTGCAGCTGGCCGAGGAGCAGCTCAAGCAGACGTGGCGCATGTCGGGCGATGAGCGGTTCTGGGCGGCGGGCTGTGCGGCGGTGGTGGCCGGGGCGATCCTGGCCTCCAGCAAGTACGCGGACGTCGTTGATATCCCGACGGACGCCGTGATCAACAGCCTGTTCAAGCTGGTCGAGAAGGCCCGCAAGGTTGTGCGCGCGGGGGTGCGCTCCGCAGAGGACGTGCTCAACGCCTTCACCCGGGAGCACTACGGGCACTTCGTGGTGGTGCGCGTGAGCGACGGGTCGTTGCTGGCGTCACTGGGTAACGGGGAGACTGTCGACCAGACCATCACGCGCAGCCGCATCATGGGGCGTGTGGAGCACGAGATCGACCGCAAGGGGTACGTCGACTACTACATCGAGGAGCAGGTGATGAAGTCACACTGCGTCGCGCTGTCGTTCGGGTACGAGGACTTCAAGCGCCAGATACAGCGGCTCGATGGTTACTCGGTGAAGTTCCTACGCAAGGACATGACGGCGAGAACACGCGGCCCGCAGATGCGCGTGCACGCAATGATGATCAGCCGGCCCAAAGATGTCGACAGTCAAGCTAACGAAGCTGCCGTGGGATAAGCTAGAGAAAGGGGAGGGATTCTTCATCCCTGCCCTTGATCTCGAAGCGACACGTAGTGCAGGTTTACTTGCCGCCGTCAGTCACAAACTGCGTGACGCGGCGGCAGTTTACTGCGTCAAGCAGGGGCGGCTTGGGGTGTTTTTCTATCGAAAATCGCCTGAGCTGCGGAGGCGATTTGGATCTTCACCTGACGCAGCTCGTTGAGCCGCTCGCGCTTCTCCTGCGCGGACAGTGACGGCGCGTCGCGGATGGCCCGCTCGGCCTTCGTCACGTCCCCCATGCGCTTGCGGAAGTCACCCGCCACCGACGCCAGCGCCAGTTCGTCGGCCTTGCGCTCCAGATACGCCTGGGCGTCCGCCGTGCGTCCGGTGGTGATCATGTTCTCGTAGGTCTCCTGCGCTTGGCGGATCTCGTTGACCCGGGCGTAGGTGGCGTCGATGATGCCCCCGGCGTCCATCGGCTGGAACACGGTGCCGACCACAGGCAGCTCAGACAGGCGTCTGAGGGCCTTCTCTGACCCCTCGGGGGCAGGCGTGAGGAAGTTCAGCGACTGCACCAGCGCCACGCCCAGGCTACCGGTGTAGCCCCGGAGCAGGTACTCCAGCTTGATGGGCGAGACGTTGAAGGTCTGGCCAATGGCCTTGGCCACCTCCGAGGTGCTGTCGCGGAACCGCTCCCCAGGCTCGCGCTGCTGCTCCTGCATTGACTCGATGTCGCGCCCGGTGAAGAACGACCGGCCCAGGCCAACCTCGATGACCGGCTTGACCGCAGCAGGCAGGGGTATTGGCACAGGCACGCCGCCAAGCTGCGGCATGCTGCTGCCGCCCGGGATCGTGTTGATCACGATCTGCTTCAGCGCTTGCAACGCCTCCTTGCCGCCCTCCTCGGACGCCATCGTGTTGACGAGCGCCTCGGGCAGCGACTTGAAGATGTAGCCCAGCTCGAACGGGATCGGCACGCGCACGACCACCGGCTCGTCGGCGTACTCGTCCAAGAACGGCATGCGCACGAACCAGTTCCCGTACTTCTCGTCGGGGCGGGCGTTCTTGTACTCTTCCTCGTCCTGCATGGCCATGGCGTAGGCCAGCGACGACATGAACAGCAGCGCGCCGCGCTGGAGCAGCTTGTTGCGGATGTCCAGGCGCTTGTTGAACGGCATCTTTCCCCACAGCGAGCGGTACAGCACGTCCAGGCCTTGGATCTGCGCGTTGAAGAACGGGATGATGGCGTTGGCAAAGTGCACCGACGGAGACAGCCCCCGCTTGCTGAAGTTCATCGACTCCAGCGCCGCCAGCGTCGCCTCCATCTCGGACAGCCCCTGCTCCCGGTAGCTCTCGTACTGGGCGCGGCGAGTGGCGGCATCTGCCCCCATCGCGACGCGCTCCATCTGGCTCCACGCCTTGGCCCACCCAGGCCTGCCGGTCTGCATCTCGCGCAGCAACCGCGCCATGTCCTCAGGCATGCCGGTGAACACCTGCCCGCCCGTGACGCCCCGCGCGTCGAGCGCTCCCTTCTTGCGGATCTTGCGCAGGCTGCTCAGTATCGGCGTCATGTTGGCCCCGCTGGCAAGCGCAGCGGACACCGAGTCCCGCACGACCTGTCGGGCGACGTAGACAGGGGACGCCACGATGGCGCGGCGCAGGATGCGCGCCGGGACCGCCATCATCCGCACCACTGCCGGGAGCATCGTCGGGATGCCCGCCAGCCCCTTGACCAGCAGATCAGACGGCACGCCAGCGGCGTCGGTGTTGACGATGGCGAACCAGTCCTCGCCCTTGACGCGGAACTTCACGGCGTTGTCGGGCACCGAGCGGCGCTTGCCCTTCTCGTTGCGCTCCGAGTACACCTTGGCCAACCCGACGTCGCGCAGCTCGTGCATGGCGTTCTTCACCGCCAAGTTGCGCAGGGACATGTCGAGCAGCATCGAGGTGTTCTGCACGCTGCTGGTGAGGAAGTCGAAGATGGGTTCTTCGCCGCCGACCAGCTCTTCGAGCTGCGGGTTGTCCTTCAGGTTGCCGATGCGGATGGGGTTCTCGCCGCCGATCACCAGCTCGGCGTTGCCGCCGCGCACACGGTAGTACGGGACGTAGTCCTTGGCCGCAAGCAGGCGCTTGGCCTCGGCATCGGAGATCGTACCTGCCTGCACGGCGAAGTTGAGCAGGTTGCGGTTGTACTCGTTGTACATCTCCCGCGCATCCTCGAACGCATCGCGCAGGGTCGTGTTGGCCTCGATCTCCTTGACGGCGGCGCGGATGTCGGCTTCGCTCGGCATCTGGGCGGCGTTCTTCTCCAAGTAGTCCTTGCGCTGGAGCAGGCGCTTGCGGTCGTTGGGGTCCAGCGTGGGCGAGCGCAGATCGGCATCGATCTGGCGCAGCTCTGCCTCGGCGGCGGCGCGGCCAAACCCGAGCTTCTGATAGCCCACACGATCCGCACGCTTGGCGGCGGTGTAGAGCGTGAACAGCCTGTTGGCCGCGTCGACGCTGCCTGCTTCCTTGACGACGGTGTTAGTGCTCATCCTG
>Ga0099850_1000969_pt1 | contig 13323 bp, 12 predicted proteins | sample CB_VirMetaG_5_FD_79182 | JGI IMG/M metagenome (GOLD analysis project Ga0099850, IMG submission 79182) | Freshwater to marine saline gradient viral communities from Chesapeake Bay - CB_1508_1D Viral MetaG | ecosystem: Environmental > Aquatic > Marine > Coastal | place: USA: Chesapeake Bay... | reverse complement strand
GGCATATGACTTAACTCCTTATGACGAAACTGTTGTTATTGATTCAGATTATATTGTTAATAGCGAACAGCTACTTGCTTTATTTGAATCTGCAGATGATTTTTTAGTACATCGCAAACCATATGATATTACTGATAGAAAAAGTTTTCAACCATACGACTTTTTACCTAAATATTATTTTCCACATTACTGGGCGACTGTTATTTTCTTTAGAAAAACAGAGTTTGCCAAAACAATGTTTGATACAATTAAAATGATACGCGAAAATTATGCGCATTACTCTCGCATCTACAAGTTTAGATCAAACCCGTTTAGAAATGACTATGTGGTAAGCATTGCGTTAAGCATTGTGTATGGGCATCGTATTAATGCTATCCCAGAGATTCCATGGAATATGCCAATGGTTGCTAATAATGCTGAAATACAACAATTAGATGATCGTAAATTTGAAATAACCTATCAGAAGAATATCAATAGAGCTAATAAACCTATGCGCATTATAGTTGACGATCATGACATACATTTTTTAAATAAGTTTTCACTGGAGAAGATGATAAATGGTTGAAGCAGAACGTGGCTATTTAATTATGGCAGAAAATACAAGCGATGTTGACTATGTTGACTGCGCTCGCGCATTAGCACGTTCTCTAAAATACCACACTCCTCAAGCAAAAGTGTGTTTAGTAACTTCGTCGGAAGTTACTGATCCTGTATTTGATTTTGTAAAACCATTGCCATATGGTGATCAAGCACCAAACAGCAAGTGGAAACTTAAAAACGATTGGCAGATATTTGCTGCTAGTCCGTTTAGACAAACAATTAAATTAGAAGCAGATATGGTTATTCCGCATAGCATCTGGCACTGGTGGACAATGTTTGAGCATAAAGACGTTGTACTTACAACAGGTGCACGTAATTATTTAAATCAATCTACACGTGTAAGACATTATCGTAAGATATTTGATTTAAATGGATTGCCTGATGTTTATAACGCTATTACATACTGGCGATTAAGTAGAGGTGCGCAAACCTTTTTTAAGATTGTTGAAACAATCTTTAATAACTGGGGTCAATTTCAAAAAACGTTAAAAGGTGGATCAGATGATCCAGGCACTACGGACGTAGTGTACGCTCTTGCTGCTAAAATTTATGGTATTGAAAATGTAACATTACCGAATACAAGTTACCCTAGTTTAATTCACATGAAAGGTCAAATTAACGGATTATCGCAAGAAGACTGGACTAAAGAATTAATATGGGAGTTAAATGGTAGTAATATTCGCATTAACACAGTAGATCAGGAATATCCGTTTCATTATAATATTAAAGAATTTAGTAAGGTATTAAACGAACACTATGACAAACTTTTGGCAAGCACTTGAAACAGTAGATCAAACGCAACAGTCGTTTGAATTAGAATATCGTTTGTATTATAATGAGAAAACAGGTGAGCCGGTATTCTACACCACACAAGATGAACCAGGTACATACTTAGTAGTAGATAAACAGATTTATGAAGAATCTCGTTACGATATCTGCGTTAAGAACGGAAAAATTAAACGTATTAATTACGAATCCTTAGGAAAACTTGTACCTAGTGGTAACGGGGTAGCAACACACTATACTGACATTACCATAGTTTCTAAGACCAATCAATCTGTATACTGGAAGACAAAGACATATGAGTCTAATTGATATCGCTGATCTAGATGTAGTTTATTTGAGCTATGATGAACCGCAGAAGGAAGAGTTCTGGGTAAAAATTAAAAACATGGTTCCGTGGGCTGTACGGGTTGATAACATCAAAGGGTCAGATGCAGCGCACAAAGCAGCAGCAGAAGCAAGCACAACCGAACGTTTTGTGCTCATCGACGGCGACAATTTGCCAAACCCAGAATTCTTTAACCTACAACTAGAAATGAAAACACCGGAATATGAAAAGGCTGTATTTCGTTGGAGAGCTCGTAATCACATCAATGGATTAATGTATGGCAACGGTGGATTGTCGTGTTGGACACGCGAGTTTGCACTTAATATGCGTACACACGAACACTCAGACGGGTCGGATGACACAAACGTAGAGTTTTGTTTTGAACCATTATATTGGGCAATGCATGATTGCTATTCAATTACGTATCCAAATGGCTCGGCATTTCACGCATGGCGAGCAGGATTCCGCGAAGGTGTTAAAATGTGCTTGAATCAAGGAACCAAGCCAACTGTAGTTGAATTTAAAGACGCAGTACACAAACGCAATATGGATCATTTGTCAATTTGGCAAAACATTGGATCAGATGTAGAATATGGAACATATGCTATACTTGGCGCACGTATGGGTACATATAAAACAATGCTATCTGATTGGGACCATCGCGACGTACAATGGTTTGATAACTTACAAAGTATTTGGGAATCAGAGGTAGCTGCTCCGGACCAGGTAGAAGTACAAGCATATGATATCGGACAAGAATTAAAGAATCAACTAGATCTGCCAATGGAGATTTTTACACCTACAACAAGTGCTTTCTTTAAACGTCATTATCGATCTGACTGGTATAACTTAGGTCCTACTGTTCGAGAAATGGATGTTATACGGAGTTACGAAGGGTGGTAATTACGCAAATTATACAAGATGCTAGATTGCAACAGAAAGGAATTTTGATTTTTGGAAGTCCTCGTTCTAGAACGCATGCACTTGGCGATATGTTAGCAAATAAATCAAATTTTGAAAATTTTGGTGAAATATGTCGGGTTGGCTATGTTGAGAATTTTTGGGACGACATAGATCTGTTAATTTCTAAAAATCCAACAATTGGACAGATTGTGCAATTAAGCGCAAAGATTGAGTTAGCAAGGAATACCCCAAAACTCAAAGATAACTTTCTTATTGTTAACATAATACGAAAGGACAAAGTTAAGCAATTTTCGTCCTGGTTTTATTCGAGAATTTTAGATCCTACTGCTTTGTATGGATGGCATAATTATAAAAAAGATGAAACTAAAGTTGGCCGAGGAACCCAGGTAGCAAATAAAGAACATATAGATCAATTTAAATTAGAACAGATTGTTGATAGTTATTTTTTACCAGATTATACACTATATTACGAAGATACAAATTTTGATTCGGCAAACTATCAAAAGAATGAATATGCATTTCCAGTTGAGGAAATTTTTAAAAATATAGACTATATTCGATTAGAACTAGAAAATTGGAAATATGTGTCCCGAGAAAATTTAAATGCAAAATAAAGGCGACGAAGTTGGCAAGGATTTTAAGTCAAAGTTCTTAAGTGATGCAGAAATTGCGCAGCAAAAGTTGGACTCAATAAGTCCAAGTTTCTGCTTGGCTAAGTGGAAACAAGTTTCTCTACATTTAACCAATGGAATGAATAACTCTTGTTATCATCCACCGCTACACAAAATTCCTGTAGAGGAACTTATTGGAAATCCCAGTAAGTTGCATAACACTGATTATAAAAAAGAACAACGTAAACAAATGATGGAGGGAGGGAGACCCGACGAATGCTTCTATTGCTGGGCAATGGAAGATGCAGGTAAACTTTCTGATAGACACTATCGTTCGGGAGAACCGTGGGCTATTGAAAAGTTTGATGAGGTTGTAGCTGATCCAATGGCCGACACTAACCCTGCGTATGTTGAAGTGAACTTCAACTCCGCTTGTAATTTGGAGTGTAGTTATTGTTCGCCTCAATTTAGCAGCTCGTGGATGCGTCAAGCAAAAGAATACGGTGCTTATCCTACAAGTATACCACACAACGACCCTGTGCATTTTCAAGGCGAACGTCGACCTATTCCGCATTCGGAATACAATCCGTATGTAGAAGCATTTTGGGAATGGTGGCCTAACTTATATCCTGATTTAAAACATTTTCGCATGACGGGGGGCGAGCCACTAATGGACAAAAATACGTATCGTGTATTTGATTACGTACTAGAAAATCCAAAACCCAACTTGCATATTAACGTAACGTCTAATTTATCTGTAGAACAAAAACTATGGGACAAATATTTAGATTATGTTAAGCGTATTTGTAATGAAGGTGAAAACGTCGAACATTTTATGCAATATGTATCGCTTGATGGATTTGGTAAACAAGCAGAATACATGAGAGCAGGATTAGATTTTAATTTACTATGGGATCGTGTAAATCAATTTCTTAATGAAGTTCCATATAGAAGTAGTCTAACGTTTATTATTACAATGAATAATTTAAGCATAACAAGTTTAGATAAACTTATTTCAGCTATACATGGATTACGTCAGGTATACTCAGACACATATCAGCGAGTATGGTTTGATACTCCCGTATTGCATACCCCTGAGTGGCAAAGTATGCGTTTACTTCCGGACATGTATGCAGATAAATTAGAAGATTTAATGGCCTGGATGATCGAACATGCCGAAACACCAAGCACCCGATTTAAAGGGTTTAAAGATTATGAAATTAACCGGATGGATAGAGACATTGCGTGGATGCGCCAGCCAGCTAAAAATATAGAACAGAACAAGGCAAATTTTTATCGATTCTTTAATGAATATAACAAACGGCATAATTTTAATTTCTTAGAAGTATTTCCTGAGATGGCCACTTGGTGGAACGAATGCAAATACTTTTCGCAACAGCAATAAATCAATTAAGTAAAACATATGAGCAGATTACGTAAAAAAGGTCGCGAAACCGACCTAGAAGTTAAAGAATGGATTGATGAGTTTAGCACAAGTTTTTGCGCAGCTAAATGGTACAATGCTACTATCTGGTTGGGGTCTGGAATGACCACAAGTTGCCACCACCCACTTCCACATCATGTTAGTGTCGATGAAGTAGTTGCTAATCCTAAGGCGTTGCATAATACACATAAAAAGAAAGACGAACGTCGTATGATGCAACAATCTGAACGCCCGGCAGGGTGCGAATATTGCTGGAAAATTGAAGATATTGGTCGCAATAACATTTCAGATCGTGTTTATAAAACTGTAATTTACGACGAATGGGATATTATTGCAGCAATGGCAGCAGATCCGGATGAAGATATCGATTTAAAAACATTAGAGATTGCGTTCGATAGAACTTGTCAGTTTGCATGTAGCTATTGTAATCCGGCATTTTCTACGCAGTGGGTTACTGATTTAAAGAAAAGTGGTCCTTACACAGATCTAATATCAGATGGCCGCAATCATTTTACCCATACACATGATTCTGCACAGTTGTTTAAACCTAAGGAAACTAATCCATATGTAGAAGCGTTCTTTAAATGGTGGGAATCAGATCTGCACAAAACCTTACAAGAATTACGTTTGACTGGGGGAGAACCGATGATGAGCCCGCACACTATGCGACTCATTGAATGGTACATTAATAACGAGTCAGATGTAACATTTGCACTAAACAGTAATCTTGGCATCGACGACGAAAAGATTGATAAGTTAATCGAAGCAAGTCACAACATTAAAGATTTTCAGTTATATACATCGCAGGAAAGTATAGGTCTTCACGCCGAATATATTCGAGACGGGTTAAATTGGGAACAATGGGAGCGCAACATCCACCGTGTTCTAACAGAAGGTAAGGTAGACGGATTTCATATTATGTGTACTATTAATGCATTATGTTTAGAAAGTCTAGTTGACTTCCTTGAATGGATGCTACGTTTAAAGAAACAATATGGTAAAAACTATCCTACTTTTACATTGAACATTTTACGATTTCCAAGTTTTCAATCTCCGCTTGTATTGCCGGACGAGCTACGAATGATGTATGCAGATGAATTGGATATTTGGTTAGAAAATAACGCATATGATCATAGATTACATCATATGGAAATTAATCAAGTACAACGATTAATTGATTATCTAGACGTTGTTAAGACTCCACACGCAGATACTTTTGATATGCCTGCATTGCACAATGATTTTAAAAAGTTTTATGCACAATATGATCAGCGACGTGGGAAAAATTTAGTAAAAACATTTGAAGACATTGGAGCATGGTATAGTGAGTTATAATTATAATAGTTGGGAACCAGTTAAAATTAGTCCAGAAGATTTAACAGAACATGAAATAGCATTATTACGAGATTCAGAAACATTTTGCATTTATCCCTGGATCCATTTACACACATACCCAACAGGTGAAACATGGCCTTGTTGCCATGCAGAAATGTCTGCAGGTCCAATTGGAACTACCAAAGAGTTGTCATTGAACAAACTTGCTAATTCGGAACATATGTGTCAATTACGTAATGATATGCTTAACGGTATTCCATCTATTTACTGCACAAGATGCTATGAACAAGAAGATCACGGATTTTTTTCTGGACGTAAGTCAGCAAATAAACATCACGGACATCACATTAAGCGTGTAACTGAAACCCAATCTAACGGTGTGTATGAAAATTTTACCATGACATATTGGGATGTTCGTTTTTCTAATTTATGTAATCTCAAGTGTAGAAGTTGCGGACATATCTTTAGTTCGCAATGGTTTAAAGATCAAGTTGCATTAGCAGGACCGGAATATGCAAAGAATAATAAACAATTAAACTATGCAGGTAAATTTGAAACAGACCTAATAGAGCAAGTGCTAGAACATATTGATTATGTAGAACAAATTTATTTTGCAGGCGGCGAACCTCTTGTGATGGAAGAACACTACAAAATTCTAGAAACACTGATTGAACGTGGACGCACAGACGTGCGCCTAATTTATAATACAAATTTTACACAATTAAAATTAAAAGATAAGTCAGCATTAGAATATTGGAAGCATTTCCCTCAAGTGTCAATAGGTGCAAGTTTAGATGCAATGGGCAAACATGCCGAATATATTCGGGCGGGCACTAAATGGCCAGATGTAGAACGTAATATACAAGATTTACGTCAAGAATGTCCGCATGTAGATTTTTATATTTCTGCGACTTTAAGTATCTTTAATGCATTGCATATAACAGATTTTCACAGAGATTGGTGTTTGAAGGGATGGATTAAACCACAAGACTTTAATATCAACATATTACAAGATCCTGCACATTATCGCATTGACATTGGTACATTTACATATAAGTCAATGATTCGTGACCGTTTTGAACGACACTTAGAATGGTTAGAGCCGCAAGATTATCTAAACCGTGCAACCACTGGTTATCAATCTGCAATAAAATTCTTAAGTAATGATAATTCTGAATCTTTACAAAAATTTTGGGATAAAACACATCAGTTAGATAGTATTCGCAATGAAAATATCTTTGATTTTATTCCTGAACTGAAAGGATTAGCTTGCTATGCCGATTGATATGCTGGTTGTTAGCATGCCAGTGTTGGATTTACAATATCCGCCGAGTAGTCCTGCTGTAATTAAAGGTTGTTTAAAGTCCGCTGGTTACACAGCGCAAACATCTGACTTTAATTTATTGTTATGGGAGTTGTGCAAAGAAAATAACTTAAATTGGCACACGGAGCAATATCAATTTGAAAGCCCTTATTTTGGATCAACAGATTCAGACAACATTGATTTTTTAATTAAAAACAGTTTGATAGCACATCAATGGGCAGATCGCTGTATAGAGATAATCAATGATGTAAATCCTACGTGGTTAGGAATATCAGTCTTTAGTTATAAAAGTCATAAATCAAGTTTGTTACTTGCATTAGAGGTCCGTAAAAGATTACCACATATAAAAATTGTATTAGGTGGCCGCGGCGCAAGTAGTTATTTTGCTGGTCCAGATCATAGCCAAGTAAAATTAAAACTTAAAGAAAGATTTGGGTATTATCCAATATCTAAAACATTTGGACCATTGATGTTAGAGTATGGGCTTGTTGATCATATTATCGAAGGAGACGGTGAACAGGCTGTAATTGAGTTAATGCACGGAGTACAAGAAGACAGGATAGTAGGAAAAATTGAAGATATTGACATTGAAGCAATACCGTATGTAGATTATAATGATTACGAAATTAACAAGTACCAATATATAAACGAGCCTATACTTGCTATCACTGGATCCAAAGGCTGTGTGCGTAAATGCACATTTTGTGACATTCCAGTTCTGTGGCCAAAATTTAAATTTCGGTCTGGAGACCATATTGCACAAGAAATGATGCATCTAAACAAACAGCATGGCGTTAAAAAGTTTTATCTAACAGATAGTCTTGTTAACGGGAGTTCTACGGCTTTTGTTGATTTCATCAAAACATTAGCTAAACACAATAACGAAAACAATGATAAAATTACCTGGGTAGGACAATATATCACAAAACGTGCAAGCAATCGACAGCAAGATGAATATTATCGTATGCTTAAAGATTCTGGTGCCGAAGGATTAACCATTGGTGTTGAATCAGGCAGCGACCTGGTTCGCACTCACATGAAAAAAAATTTTAGTACACATGATGTTGATACAGAAATTGCATATTTTGACAAATATCAAATTACATGCGTGCTTTTATTTTTTAGTTGTTATCCAACAGAAACATGGCAAGATTTTCTAGATACTGTTGACATGTTTATACGATATCATAAGTATTGTGCCTCAGGAACTATATATAAAATAACATTAGGTATTCCATATACACATCATGCACAAACCCCGTTATGGAATATGCAGGATGATATTGGTTTAGTTCGCGCCGACGGGTCAGATATACTTTGGCTGTTAGACAGTAATAAGGATTTAACCTTTTACGAGAGAATACGACGCCGGTTAATTTTGCAAGAAGTTGCAGTAGCACTTAAATTGCCAATGAGTCGAAACGATCCAGAGATAAATCAAATTCTAAATACTCTTAAATTACATTATAAATCAATAAGTGAGTTCTTCGGTCCTAAGCCATCGTTTACATCATATCCAGATTTGTATAACACTACACCTTACACGTCACTTCTCATGCCCCCAGAAATACAAGAGCAAGTTAGCATTCATTTAAATAATAATCAAGATCTAGTAAACCGCACATTACAGTTACATTCCGGACTTAATGACGATATTAAGTTTGATAGCAATCTTTATACAGAACTAAAGGAGGCATTGCTTGATGGCAATGAATTTACCGCACAATAAATTTTGTGTATTACCATGGATTAGTTTAGAAACTAGCCCAATTGGATCAGTGCGTCCTTGTTGTTTATACGACGGTGAAATAGTAAATAGTCAGAATGTAAAGTTTGACTTAAACAAAGACCGGTTAAAGGATGTTCAACATTCTGAATATATGTATCAGCTACGTACTGCATTTTTGCAAGGAAAGCAGCCTGCTGAATGTAGACGTTGCTGGACCACTGAAACAAACCATCTAACAAGTAAACGTATGCATACTTTAGATCGTCTTAAGGATATTTTAAAGGATGAAACAGAGTGGACTATTCACCCAAAAGATTTAATGTTTTTAGATTTAAAATTAGGGAATATCTGTAATATTGCATGCCGTATTTGCGGTGCCTGGTCCAGTTCAACATATGCCGGTGAAGAAATTAAAAGTTTTCCGGTTGAAGAAAGGAGAAACAGTTGGGCATATCAAATGAATCGGCAAGGAAATTGGCCTCGGAAGAGTTTAACATTCTGGGAAGATCTGCATCATTACGCATCAGGAATACGATATATTGAGTTTACTGGCGGCGAACCATTTATGATTCGAGAACATTTCGATTTCTTAGAATTTCTAGTAGAAAATGATTACGCTAAGAACATCGAAATACATTATAATACTAATACAACATTATATCCTGATAATGATGGTATTTGGAAAAATTTTAAGCACGTAGAAATAGCATTTAGTGTTGATGATATCGGTAGTAGGTTTGAATATCAACGATGGGGAGCGGAGTGGAAAACAGCAAATAAAAATATTGAACAGTTTAAAAAATTAAGAGAACGCAATAATAATATTTCATTACAAGTTTGTTCTACAGTTAATGTTTTTAATGTATTGTATTTAGAAGAACTTGCAAATTGGATAGACGAACAAAATTTTGATTTTGTATACTGGAATATGTTACATGATCCAGAAAAGTATTGTATAACAAGTCTACCAACAAAAACTAAATTAAAAGCAACAGAACGTTTATTAAGTGCGCAGGTTAGCGATAAGCACAAGAAAGAATTTAAAAATATTGCACTTTTTATGAATAGTAAAGAAGGCAACACCGATGCATTACGGTCAGAAAGTTTATATTTAGATAATCGACGCAATATCACAATTTACGACTATCTTCCTGAATTAGCAGAATGTTTATATGGAAAAGCCAGACAATAAGCCAGAATTTTTATGCATGGCTCCATGGACACATACATATCTGTCGCCACAAACAGAACGCAGGCTTTGTTGTGCGTCACGAGAACCAGCACAAAATTTTACACAGTATATTGATACAGCTTTAGGTTCTGGCGATTATAATCCACTTACACTAGAACAATGGTGGAATTCAGAACATGTGCGTCGTGTTAGACGCACAATGATGAACGGAGATATTCCGGACGAATGTCAAGTATGTAACCATAAATTACTCAATACAGACGTGTATCGTTCATACTTCTGGCATTTAACTAGTCACCATTATGATAAGATTTGGGAAACCACTGACGAAACAGGATATACAACAATGAAGCCTGTTAGTTGGGATTATCGTATATCAAACTTATGTAACTTTAAGTGTCGTATGTGCGGAGATATGCTTTCGAGCTCTTGGGAAGCAGAAGAAAAGAAACATAACATGTGGGATAAGACAAATCCTAAAAACAATTGGATGATCCCAGAAGTTAAAAAACAAATACAAAAATTTCAGACCGAAACGGTTGCTCAGGAATTGTACGATGCAGTTGAAGAAAATCGTGTGGAGGAAATTTACTGGGTAGGTGGTGAGCCATTAATGTTTGAAGAACATTGGCGTGTTATGCAGCGTATTGTAGATTTAGATCAAGGACATCGTGTATATGCACGTTACAACACAAATCTATCTCAAGTTGATTACAAAGGATTAAACTTGTACACAGACATTTTAGCACATTTGCGAGACTGGCAAATTTGTGCAAGTATCGATGGCACAGGGAAAATTGGCGAATATATTCGATCGGGGTTGAAATGGGAGCAATGGTTACAAAATTATAAAGATGCGCAAGCAATACAAACCAATGATCGGCAGATGCGCCTAGACTTTACACTTACGTTGCCAGGGTTATTCGAAGTAGAAAATATGTTCTGGCTTAGCAAGGAATTAAATACACAGTTACTTGCTAAGGTTACTTTTGCTTTTAGCCCTGATATTATAATGAGTCCGCTTGCACTACCTAGGAATGTTTTAGAGCGCATTTTAAATGATATATTAATTCGTATACGTCCTTATGTTGACAGACATCAACAACCACTGATCGATGTGTTAGAACAGTTACTTCTAAGACCTACATTACAAGAAGAGTATACAACAGATTACATGCAAGGGATGTGTAAAGGAAAAGAGCGTATACTTGCACTAGAAAGCATACGAGAACAACCTATTACAATGGACGAAATACTACAACAAGATGAAGGCATGTATGACTGGTGGACAAATATTAGATGTAATTGAAATAGATTTACGAAGTATAGATGGAGATATACATCGGATATATATCGATGTGTTTGATTCTGGGCTAGCACGAAAATGGTTAGCTGCACTAAACGATCTATTAGATAGAAATTTACATCTAGAAAAAAATTATCAATTCTTTGGGTTTGCTGATGGCGATCGAAGTGGCGAATTTTTAATCAATGAAATTAATCGTGTAATTGATTATATTAATAATTCAAACATTGATTATAATATCAATGATTATTTTACACTCGAAAATTCTATAAACGAAGATTTGAGTATAAATCACAATCATTTTAATTTATTACACAGATACTTTGAAGATCTTCAAGGTACTACGCAGAATTTATCGCCGCATTTTTTGCACGCAAATAACGAAGAGCGTTGGTATATACGGCAAACTAACTTATTATGTCACGAATTTGAATCATGGGCACTAAGTAATCGAAAAAAATATACAGCTCCTGAATGGATGCGCCCAAGTCAGCTTATGTGCTGGATTAATGCACCTAAGTTTGAATTGACTGAGGAAGATTTTGAACTATTTGGAATAGATACATTAGCTCGCCCTCTCGGCGGAGTTTTTGTAGGAGTTAATAAAGCAGTAGGTAAACACCATTGGGAGGTATTCAATGACGAAGGCAAAGAGTCTAGAATCGACGAATTAACTACAACAGCAATGCGCAGCCAAACACTTGCTGCCGGAGATTTTGACATTGAGTGGGCAAATGACCCAGGACAGCACGATTGGATGCAAAAAGAATTACAAGACTTTAGAGAATGGTTAATTCAAAATAACTTTGATCCTGACGACAAATCATTGACAATAGGACATCCTCAAGTTGGACAAGTAGACTTAATACGCTCATTTGGTACAACAGATTATAATGTTATATGGAATGTGCTCTATAAGTATTTAGATGTTTACAGTATTCAAACATCAACTTCGTATGCTAAGTTTGATTATCGATGGAGCGACTCAGACTTTGTGCAACGACAAATTATAGCAATGGGGAAACATTAATGACATTCAAACAACTTTTAGATAAAATTAATTTGCCAAAGAAGATTTACAATAAAATCAAATTGGAAATTCGATATCGTAAGAAATTAAAAGAGTTACGTAAAAGAGATCCATTTATTTACAAATAATAGTAGAAGTGCAGGTATAACAATAAGGTAAGAGATGAGTAATATTTTAGGTATTAGTGCTGGATTCCACGACGCTGGAGTAAGCGTTGTTAGTAAATATGGAGATATTTTATTCGCTAGCCATTCTGAACGCTACAGTAAACAAAAACATGATCCACATTTATGCAACACAATTCTTGAAGATGCGTCAAGGTTTGGAGACATTGATACCATTGCTTATTATGAAAATCATTGGCTAAAAAAATTACGTCAATTCCGGTCCGGAGAAAAAATTACCCAATGGGATTTTAGTTTGCGTGATGTACTCGAACCGCATTTTAAGGGTCATGAGAATTTACTATATCAAAAGAAATTAAAGCAATATTCCCATCATAAAAGTCACGCAGCAGCAGGATTCCAAACAAGTCCATACAACGACGCTACCGTTGTTGTTATTGATGCTATTGGCGAACTAGACACTATTTCAATTTGGCATGCTGAGTATAATAAAGAAGGCAAAGCAAAGTATAAAAAATTATGGGGTATGAAATACCCACAATCCATTGGATTATTCTATTCAGCATTTACACAACGTTGCGGTTTGCGCCCG
>Ga0099850_1000968_pt1 | contig 13325 bp, 14 predicted proteins | sample CB_VirMetaG_5_FD_79182 | JGI IMG/M metagenome (GOLD analysis project Ga0099850, IMG submission 79182) | Freshwater to marine saline gradient viral communities from Chesapeake Bay - CB_1508_1D Viral MetaG | ecosystem: Environmental > Aquatic > Marine > Coastal | place: USA: Chesapeake Bay... | reverse complement strand
TGAAGAACGATTTTTCCTTTACCGCCTGTCATAGTTTTAAACCATTGGTGTTCGTCAACAGGAAGATCGTCGTCTACCCACCAATCGTTTAAACAAGCAGGATCAATATCCATACCTACATAACTATTTACGATTTCTTCTTTACGCGAAACGAAAGCCTTATACAGGTAACGGAGTGTCCAAACTTCGCCGCAACCGATTTCAAGAATATCAACAGGGCGACCAAGTTCTTTCGCTTTATCCATAACCAGTTGACCCATTTTACAAAATCTACTGATATGAGCTAACTCGTCTGGTCGCCAGTTAGCAAGCGTACCCGCCCCAGCGATATCCATACGAGTGTTTTTTGAATTATTTGCGTTTACCGCAAGTTTTCTTCTTATAGACGCCATTATTCGACTCTCCAAACTCTAATACCAATTATATCGTCTTCTTCCCAAATCCTTTGGGTAAAACGAACACCCTCTGTACGTTTTTGATAACCTTGCCGTGCTTGGCTTATACGATTACCCATACGTTTGATGTCGTCTCCTTCTTCTAAAGGAAGAAAGAACGATTGTCCAACTTTCATTTCTGAAAGGGGGTATTTTCTTTCTGCCGCTCTACGGTCTGACCCCACAGGGACAGGAACATTATCATCAAGTTTTATATTCATTTATATCTCCTATATGGCAAAAATGGGGGAGGGAACGGCTACTTTGCACGTTCTGTTCAGGAAGGGAATTTCACCAGACCCTCCCCCCGAAAGGAGCATACCTACTGGTCACAGACTGGACGCATTAAGCCGAAGCAAATAGGACAGGTCACATTAGGACGCTGTTACTCCCTGCACTATGAGACTAGCTAAGAATACGAATGTATTCTTCGTCGACCATCTCACGGTGATAGTGTTTGTAGACTTTTTCTACAGGTTGCTTAGTAGGCAGGACGCCTTCTAACTTTTGACAAAACTCTTCAAGTGATATACCCCCTTTACCCCACTCTTTAAGTTTGGTGAGAATTATACGCATTTGTCTAGGACACTTATCTGGTATTGTTACGCATTCTATTACCAAAGGTTTCTTAGATTTTTCAGGTTTATCAGTTTTAGGCTTTCTTTTAGAACGGCGTCTGTCTCGTTCATTTAGTTCGTCTATAACTTCCTGATTAAATTTATCGAAATCAATATCTGGTTTTTCCATTTCTTTCTCCACTACTGGCTTTCGTTTAGGTGGCTTCCACCCTTCAGGCAAATCGAGGTATGGATCCCATTTCCAACAGCCTTCTGAAATTTCTATATAAGCACCCACAACTTTCTCCTGTCTTACTATAATAAATAGTATACTACATCTAGTCGGAACACAAGTACAAAATTATCTAAATAGGGAAATATTTATTGGTAGATGGCTGAATGATATGAAGGTTTTCTTTAGCTCGCGTTAAACCGACATAAAATACCCTTGTATCGTCATCGGGGGTTTTTTCGTAAGACTTCCAAGTTCGGTAAGGGATATCTGTTAACAACATAACATTGGTTGCTTCGCCGCCTTTAGCGGAATGTATCGTTGATAATTTTATTCTAGGCTTTTTAGTTATCTTTTCGCCAGAACGAAGCATCGAAAGAATATAACTTCTTTCGGTCGGCGTAAGTGCAGTAAACATATCGTGCCAAATCTTTGGCTCTCCTATCTCCGCTTTTTCTTGTACCTCTGCGAGAGTGAGGAATTCCGTTTTGTCCATCGTTTCGAATATCTTCTTTTTCGATCCCTTAATGTACGAAACAGCCAAGAGCGCATCTTCTGGATAAAGTGTTTCACCTTTACGCAACCTTTCCCAAAATTGAACCGCCTTTACCTTCTTTTCAGATATAGACGGACTACCTTTGCGTTCAAAATACACACCAAGACTGCGACAATGTGCGTCAATTTCATTTAATAAATAGTTAGATCGTGATAAGATTAACCAATCGCCTTTGGAGACGTCTACATGCTCGAAACTTGCTTCGCTGATAACTTGTCCTTCATGCTCCCTAGCATTCCAAATTTTATCTGTGCGTGTCTTGACACGACGTATTACACTGTCGGCTACTTTATGGACGGAACGAGGGATACGATAACTCTGCTCCAAAACGCGAGCATTCCCTCTACTAATACCAACGAGATGATCCACATCTGCCCCTGCCCATCTGAAAATAGCTTGGTCGTCATCTCCAGCAATATAGACTCGCTCCGTATTCTCTGCCAACAGCTCTACTAGTCTCCATTGTAATGGACTAAGGTCTTGGGCTTCGTCTACAAACATAACCTCTAACTTAGGTGCTATTTCTTTTTGTACGCATAAGTCTAACATATCTGTAAAATCGTACAGCCCTCTTGACTCTTTAAACCGCATAAGCCCTTTTTGGTAACGCTCTAAGGCATGCCAGTTTATATCTTCATCGTAGTGTTGATGCCACTGCTCTCTTAGGTTTACGCACCTTAACCGTGATAGACCTTCCACAAACCGTAATCTATCGTCTTTAGATAACATAGATATAGAGCCTTCTTCTAACTCCATTGTACCTGTTAATCGCATACCCATAATGTCGTTAAACTCGCGGTAGTCAGAAGGTTGCATTACCGAAGTTTTTGATAAGCCCAACATACGGTAGCATAAAGAATGAAGTGTTCTAAAATTCGGTACATCTTTAGAAGTTAATCCAAACCGTTCTAATGTTCTTTCCCGACCTTCTTCCGAGGCTTTTTTACTGAACGCAAAATATCCAATACGGTCAGGTGGTGTACCGTTTTCCATTTCTAGTTCTATTAGATTTAAAATAGTCGTTGTTTTCCCTGTTCCAGGAGGACCAAGAATAATCGACCATGTACTTGGGTCTCTTGCCATTAGAACGGTTCCTCTTGCATATCTGGTAAATCGAACCCTTCTTCTTGGCTTGCGTGTTCTGGTACATACCAGACAGTAATACCTTTACCTTTTATATGGAAAAAGTGATGCCCACCGCCAAGCTCGCGAATACGTGCGGCGATATTATTTCTTCCATAGTCTCGGAATTGCTGTCGAGTAAAATAGTCTAACAGATCTTTTAACCTAAAGTAAGTTTTACCTTCTTCTGTCCAAGGTTTTCCTAATAAGATTTCGTCACGGTTTTGAGCTTGCGCTCGTTCAGTACAAAAGGCTTCTAGCAGTTCCATAAACTGCCCTTCTACAGAAACATCTTTTGGTACTTCAATAACAGAAACACTATCTAACATCTGTTGGATAATATTACGCCAATTATTTTGCCTTTGAGTAGGGGGCATAAAATTAAGGGCATCCATACACCGCCTTTGAAACTTAGTTTGGTTTTGTAGTTCTTCGGTAGTTAGTTCTAGTCGGTGTCCCTCTACATCTAAAAACCAAATAGGTGGTTGAGAGTCTTGTTTTTGTAGGTTTCCAAACTGTGGCATACCCCCTGATGACCCGACTCCATACTCGCAAGTACGGCACACGGCAGAGTTACAAAAAGCGGCAATCGGTTGATCGTTACACTTATATAGGTAGTCTTTATTATTTAACGCACGAACAACGGTTAAAACTTCTTGAGCCCCTAACGGCGGCTTCATAAACTTAAAGTTAAATTCTTCTACTTTCCGTTCCCAAGTATCTTGGAATTTCTTCCTTGCAAATACGCCTAAATCAAATAAACCGTTGTTCCTTGTGCCTTCTGGGAAACCCATAGCGCATAGCGAGCGTAAACAAGGTGGCGCACCTTTTAAATCATCATCTTCTTCAACAGACGCTAGGCTCTTTGGTTCTAAGTTTTCTAACTCGCGCTTCGATATCTTTTTACTTTCTGCGTGAGCTATGAAAGCTCCTAGGTCCAAGATTCCTTCACCTTGGTCGTTGTGGGCATAGCGTGTTGAAGTATCACCCCCGAAGTAAGGCATATTAAGGATGTTTCCTCTATCACCTTTTTCTAACAACAGTTTAATCTGTTTAGGAAAAATCTCTGCAGTACCGTATCCCAACGCAGAAGCAATTTCTTTTAATTTGCCTTGCATTAAAGATGCTTGTACTGGTTCTGATACAAAACAGAAAACGTGCGCACCACCAGACTTAGATCGAGCAACTACAAAAGGTAGCTCACTTCGTTTTACCAAACGCTCGACTAAATCTCCGTGGTTAAGGGGGTAAGTATCAATATCTATCGCACCCCAAACACAAGTATTATCTTCACGAATAGGGACAATACCTAATGATTCTTTTCCTTCTAAATGGTTTTCCCATAATTCAATTAATCGGTCGTCACTAATATCTTCCGAGACGACACGGTATTGGCCTTTTTGTTTTCCTGGACCGTTATCTTCATTAGGTCGATAACACCCATAAGCAAGTTTTAGCCCAGAAAATAATTTAGCAAAATCTTGAGATAAAGACATTGGTTTCCTTTCTAATTAAGATAGAAGTAAAGGAGGGACAAGAAACTGCCCCTCCTGATATTTAGTTTAGAAAGGTACTTCGTCTTCTGGCACGTCGTTACCAGCAACACCACCTGCATCGGGGTCTTTAGCTTGTACTTCACCCGACTTAATCATTTTGAGGAAGTTTGCCCCTTCCATAATCATGTCGCGGTTAGTAGCTTGACCCTCTAAACCGATAGACCAACCGTACCAAGAACCACGGTCGTTTTGCTCAGCAATAGTTTTTAGTCGATATTTAAACAAGAACATTGGTGCTTCGACCATTGCCCCTGCCGAGTTCTTAACGCGACGTTGTTTCATTTGGCTAACCCATTTCCGTGCTTTAGAAAGCTGAGTAGAAGTCATAGCAATAACGGCTTGTGACCACTCGCTTTCGTCTTCGGAACAGATCTGTACATAAAAATGAGCTGTTTCGGCAATATAATTACCGTTAGGTAGTACAAACTGGCCACGTTCATTACGCGTTGTTTGCGCTAAGATCTCACGGCTTGCATGGGTATTAATTAAACCACCGCCGCTTTCTCTTGGAGCCCATTCCAAATACTTCTTTTGGTAGTAACAAGGAACAACAACGAGACCTTCGTCACCATCAGAAGCCTGACCAGTAACGGTATTATAAATGTTACCCTGTTCAGCACCTTTAATGTATTTACCATCGTTCTTATTTAGCTGTGGGCTTAACGCCTGTAGCACTTGTAAAAACGGAATAGCAAAGTCTTCGGAAGAAGTATCTTCTAACCCTGTTCCAAGAGAAAGAAATTCGTCGTCAACAACGGCAACTGCGCCGCCTTCTGCTTTAACAGCAAGTTCAGTAGTTTTAGTCATGATGCCCTCCTATTTGGCAATTTTAGCTTTGAAGCCTGAATACAGGCCGAATAAATCTACAGGGATGTCTGTCCCTGCTTCCATTTGTTCTTTAGCAAACGCTTTTAGTGTCATATGGTGTACACCCTCTTTTAATTCAGGGTTTAACCCAATAGCAGCAATAGCTTTCACAACCTTTTCGTAATTATTGTCGCCTTTACCAAAGGCACAACTAACTTCGCGTTTGATTATATCACCGTACCCATTGTCAATGAGCCACTGGTGGGCTTCTTCTTGTCGGGCTTTAGAGATATGCGCTTTTACAAAAGGTTCTGCTTTTACCCTAGAACCATCGGCGAGTCTGATTTCAGACACACCTGCTTCTGCCAAGGCATCAGGAAGATCGTGTTCTTGTACCGCACGAAGTTTTTCTTGTGCTTCCTTTAGCTGTGTTTCGAGCGAAACTACATAACGCTCAAGTTCAAGTTGTTTATTAGCCAACTCTGCTATGCGATGGATTTCACCATCGGAAGCCTCGACATTTAGGGTATTTATTTCCTCGCCCCCGAGGATATCGTCAAGGAAGTCCTTACTCATCTTCTTCTCCATAAAGACTTAGTTTAATAGGGATATAGATTTTTTCTTGCCTATCCCATTTAAGCAAGGTTATCTCGCCGTCAAGGTAGTCTGCGGCTATCGCCGTAGCTATACCGATCAAGGCGGGATCTCCAGCTAGAAGCAGATAATCTTTGGTCGTTATCGCTTCTAATTTATCTTGAAGTAACTGGGTTATGTTTTTAGTATCAAAAACTAATTGAAAGTCAGGTGGTAATAAAACTTCAACCTCACCAAACTCTAGGGCTGGTGATAAATTCCATTTTCCTGTTTCTTGTATTAAATAAACTTTAGACAAGTTGTCCTCCGAAAAAATAAACTATATGTGTTCCCACAGTTTTTAAAGTTAAATTACTTGATAAACCTTGTCATAATCTCATAATATCATAAATAACGTGTTAACCTTTTGTTTTAGTTAAAAAACTATACTATGATATTAGTTATGAGTTTATGATAGATAAGCCGTCGCGAGAAAGAATTGCCTTCTTAGAAAACTTTTCTGCTAGAAAATTACTATACGCATTTATATATTCTACACCTCTTGTTTTAACTTCAGGTTTAAACTGGTCTAGGTTGGCCAAGATTTTTTTCCTTACATTTATATAAACATCGGCTAGTAACCAATTACCCATATACATCTGTTCTAAACAATAGAACAAAAGCTCGATTCGATCGGCTAATGCGAAAGCTAGAACATCTGATAAAGAAAGGCTACTTTCGTTTTCCCAGCCCATCTGTTCCATAAAACTATCTTCCATTTCCATTACGATTTCAGTCATGTCTTGATTAGCCCATTTTAATATTGCAGGAATATCTCCTGTTTTAGTTTCAGGGACATCGTGTCGAAGAACAAAGATTAAAGTATCACGGGATATGTCTGGAAATAAATCGAGCAAGATCATAGCGACGCCCCAAGTGTGAGCCGCTACCGTTTGGCCTTGTCCGTTTTCTGGTTTAGTATGTAGACGGGTAATACGCCCTGCCATACGGGTATTAAAGATTTTCTCATCTAAACGAAACTCGTTCATAACTTTCTCCTTTCTGAGTGAGTTTACTAATAGGATATACTATATTATAACGGGGTTAATTACTAGGGGAAAATTATGGGCAATTACTTATTTAAAACGAAACCTTATGAACACCAACAGAAAGCATTAGACGTATCTTTTGATTCAGAGTCGTTTGCGCTTCTTATGGATATGGGCACAGGTAAATCTAAAGTTCTTGTAGATACGATAGCAAACTTAGATAGACAAGACAAAATAAACTCTGTTCTTATTCTAGCTCCAAAAGGCGTATATAAAAACTGGGTAGGAAAAGAAATACCTACTCACTTTCCTGAACAGATACCGCATAAAGTCGCATACTGGGCTTCGCCTTTATCTGTTAAGCATAAAGAAGCTATAAAAGATATTTGGAAACCTGACGACTACCTTCATATATTCGTAATGAATATAGAAGCTCTTTCTAGCGGTAAAGCTGAAGAAGTCGCTACTAAGTTTATTCGGTCACATGGCGGTGCTACACTAATCGCAGTAGACGAATCTACTGTAATTAAAAACCACAAAGCTCGAAGGTCAAAGGCGGCTGTACGACTAGCTAAACTTTGTAAGTACAAGCGCATTCTTACAGGGTCGCCGATTACAAAAACGCCGTTAGATTTATTTGCTCAATTTCAGTTTTTGGGTGAAAATCTACTAGGGTTTAAATCGTATTATGCTTTTTGTTCTCGTTACGCAGATATGGTTAAACGAAATTCAGGGTCTCACCAATATAATCAGATCCTTGGTTTTAGAAACTTAGACGAATTAACTAATTCAATTAAACCGTATTCGTACCGCGTAACAAAAGAAGAGTGTCTTGACTTACCAGAAAAGACATATACGATGCGTAGTATCGAACTAACGCCAGAACAAAAGAAAGTTTATAATCAGATAAAACAATCTGCCGTTGCGTTACTAGACGATATGGAAATGATTACAGCTAACGCGGTTATAACTCAATTATTACGGCTTCACCAAATAAGTTGCGGTTTTGTAAAAACAGACGACGGAAATGAAATAGAATTACCAAATAATCGTATGTCAGAACTTTTATCTGTTTTAGAAGAAATAAACGGCAAAGCAATTATTTGGGCAAACTACAGGCACGATATTCAAGCTATCGAACGCGAAATAGCCAAGGTCTATGGTTCATCGTCCGTTGCTAGTTATTATGGTGATACGCCTGGAGAAGAACGACAAGAAATAGTAGAACGGTTCCAGACAGACGATAACTTTCGATTTTTCGTTGGACAGCCAAGAACAGGTGGCTACGGTTTAACTTTAACAGCGGCATCTACCGTAATTTATTATAGTAATAGTTATGATCTTGAAGTAAGATTGCAATCTGAAGACCGCGCCCACCGTATTGGGCAAAACAGTAATGTAACCTACATTGACCTTATCGCTAATAAAACAGTAGACGAAAAAATAGTCAGTGCGCTTCGCAAGAAGATTAATATAGCAACGGAAGTCTTAGAGGAAGATTGGAAAAAATGGCTGATTTAATTGATACTTTTAAAAGTCTACGAAAAGAAAAAGGGCTGTCTCAGAAAGATGTTTCTGACGACACAGGCGTAGCATTAATTACTGTTTATACATGGGAGTCTAAACAAAGGCAACCGACGCTTGAAAACTTTAATAAAGTTTTAGAAAAGATGGGTTATGAATTAGCTATTCAACCGCTCGCATCCGCTGGACAAGACGTTCAGCACGGTTAGGTACTTGAGTATACCAGACTGAATCGACCATTTCATCTGCCGCTTTATTCCAATCTTTGGCGTCTACCCCTCGTTTCATTCCTCGAAATTTTGATAGACGTGGATAGCCAAGGTTAAACATCATATTGGCGATGATTAGTTGTACTTCTTCTGGTAATTCATAAAAGTCATCGTAGAGCTTTAAACAATCGCCTAGCGTTATTTTAATATCTTCTTTGAAACACTCGTCTACTCGTTCTTCAGAAACATCTGTACCAACAGGTTGTCCGTATTCAGGATCGTCCTTCTTAATAAGATGACCAATTCCAAAAGTCGGATAACCTAAATGATCAAGATAGATCTGGCAACGGATACCTTCATCTATTGCCAGTTCTTTTTTAAGAATCTCTAAGTTCATTTTGTTAAGCCTTTAGCCTTCTCGAATGTACGCATACCGCCAAGTCCAAGCATCCCAAGAAGAACAGTCATTAAACTGTTCATATCGAATTCTGGGAGTTCTGGTAATTCGAAACCAGAAACACTAGCACCAAAAAGAATAACAGGATTTAGAATAAAATGATATGCAAGAGCAATACCACAAGTCCAACCAATAAAAGGTCGCCAACCCGCAACGAATATACTTCTATGCTGAGCTTCGGCTTTATTGACTTCCACTTGAGCCATTGCTGCTTCATGACCATGTTTTTCAGCCATTGTAGCAATTTCATGAGCTAACCTCGCTTTTTGATCTTTATCTTCAATAAATTTATCTAGTAGTCCTGTTACAGGACCAATGAGTGTTTGTAACATATGAACCTCCGTTTTCGCTAGTATACCTCAACGGATCCTCTTTTTAAATACTTAGGTACGCAGTAAGCTGTAACCCGATCTCTTGGGTCGATCCAATCCACTGAGCCGTAATTTCCGTAACGCTTGGAGACTTGGGAGGCGTAGTAATTACAGGTGGTAATAGACGCGAAATAAGCATCTCCGCTAACCAACCGCCGATCTTCTCCAGTACCAAGGTAAACGAGGAGGAGGAAGACATGCATCATTCTCCTTTCGACAGGGGCTTACTGTTAACGTACAGCCCAAACCACGCCGCCCCTGCGCCGACAATTACCGATACAAAACCTGCTTGAGCATTATTTGGTTCTGGCAGGGACATAAACCACTGGCAAGTTTGATAGAATACTACCATATAACTAAGAATAAGTAACCTAGGAACAATACGCCATGCGTCTAATTTTTCTGGTGTCATTTTAATTCCCCTTTACAACAATATATGCCGTTACAAAAAGTACGATAGCTATCGCACAAGTCCCTGTTATAATAACATATTCTAAAAATTTCTGCCGCCGCTCACGTTGACGATACAAAGTCTCTTGACGTTGTTTTCGGATCTGCCCTTCCATCCGAATTAACTCGTCCCAAGCCTTTGACCCCATTGCAAAACCCATCCATTGTTTTAGTTCAGCTCGCTGTGCCTCTGCTTTCTTTTTAGCGGCAAACGCTTCAAGAGCTTCTTGTTCTATGGATTTACCAGAAAATAACTTCTTAAAAATTGGTGGGTTTTTTGCTTCTTTTTCAGCTTGATCAATATCAGAAAGCGCACCCATCCATCGGCTTAAATCACCGACCATTCCTTCAATATCTCGCCCTACAGCGAAACCTTTTTTAATAGCAGAAAACGCCGCCGAAGCTGTCGCCATAGCGGAAACGGGATCGATCATTTTAGCCTCAGTTTAAATTACTGTGCGCCGAATGAACGTTCTTCTAATTGTTGTAATAGTGTAGCAGCATCGCCCCGTGGAACATTTAACTGTTCTTCTAATGGTTCTCCGTATCTTTCAAAGAAAAGCCTTCCGATTATTTTTTGGGCTTCTTTCGTCAACGGTTTTTTCCTTGCTGATTCTGCGAGACTTCGCAAATAAGCAGGATCTGCTAATGCCCTTGATAAAGCATCTGTTTTCATTTTACCGCGTTGTTTTTGAAACGCAGTTAAAATACGACCAGGACGTGTAAATAAACCAACATAAGCACGAACAGCGTTCGTTAACATTGATTGTCCAGGGTCCAACATCTTTCGTTTTGGTACTTGGGTTAATGCAACTTCTGCCGCATCTACGACAGTCCGTAAATCAGCTACATACTGTTCACCCATTAGCTCTTGCATTTTAGAACCATGGTCGTTTAGATATTGGCGAATAGCGTTTGGATCAATAACTTCTCGACCATTAACCGTTTGCAACCGATCAGGTCCAAACAAGTCTTTAAATACAAACGCTTTATATTGGTTTCGAAGTGACGGATCTTTACGCAGAGCTACATCTACTTGTTGAAAGGCTGATAACCCTCCTGGTTCCCAAGTTTCCTTAAAAACAAACTCAGGTTTCCTTAAAGTACCACCAGCTAAATCAAGGTTTTTTTCTAATTCTCTATAAACGCTTTGCCTTTTAGCTTCATTATTAGCAATAACATCAGCAAATTTTCTTGCAGAACCTAACACAGATTTTTCTGCTGGACCAAGATATTCGTTTAAAGCGATACCATAGTTTTTAAGAAACGCATCGTGTTTAGCAAGGTTAAATGTCATTTTACCGTTCTTTACGGTTACGACATCCCTTTTCCACATATCAACTAAAGTCTTCCCAAGATCAGCTTTTAAGTCTGCGTTTTCTGGTGAGCTAATTTCTTCTGCTAGTTCACGAACGAGAGTACCGCCTTGGTCATCAGGTTGAATTAACATTTTTACAGCGGCTTCTGGATTGCTTTTTCTTAATTTTGCAACACCAGATAAAGCAGTATTTCTATAACGTGTAGCCCAAGTTGCAAAATCATCGTCAATAAGTTTAAGTTCGTCAGCTAAACCGTCTGGTAGGTTTTTACCAGAAATAGCACGATTACGAACAGCTTCTAAAGCATCAACCATTTCTGAAATAATTTCAGGACTTGGTGCGTCTTCTCTTCCGCTTTGATAAGCTAAATATGCTCGTCTTTCTAAACGCCTTAAATCTTTTATGTTATCGTTTAGTTGATTAATAGAAATCTGTTTTACGGGAACAGCCGCACCTCTACCGCCTTCTAAAGCAAAAGTATCTAATACTTTATTTATAGTAGCCAGATCTCCTGAAGAAGCAAAAGCTCTAACGTCGAGTTGATTACGAAATTGTTTCGCTAAAGCTACTGCTTCTGTTGGTTTAATTGTAGGTGCGTCTAATGATTTACCTGTTGCTTCTGCCCATTTTTCCCAAACGCCTGTATAACGTCTATCAAAAGCCTTTATGCCGTCGTCATAGTTTCTATTAACAACGTCTAATGCCGCGCTACCAATATCGCTTCTTGAACGTATTTGCGGCGGTAAATTAACTAATTCATTTATTTGCGAATCAACGCTATCAATAGCGTTATTAGCCGTTTGGTTTGCTAAAACTTTATTTTGTTCAAATGTTTCTTGTAAAGTACGTTGAACCCCAGTTCCAAGACGCAAGGCTTCTGCTTCTGTAGGAGGGGGCGTTGTTCTATCTACCCCTGCTGGCATATCTTTTTTCGCGGTTGTTTCAATAAGTTCTTCAGCTTTAGCAGTCGCTACTTTACTAGGTTGAATAACCGCTTCACCAACACCCGCTTGTGGGGACATAGCAACACGTTCTTCTAGCCGAGATAATTCTTCTGCTTGCATTTGACGTTGAGCTGTTGTTACAGGACCGATATCAGTCTGTTTACTCATAAACTCAATAATTTGAGCCGCTGAGGGGGTTATACCGCTTGCTTGTAATGCTTTACCTTCTGGAGTTAAAAGAAAATCATCGTAGGCTTTAATGAAAGTTTCTTCGTCAATATCCATAGGTAATTTAGGGTTTGCTAAACCTATTTTACGAGCAATAGGGGCGACAGTTTTAAAAAACAAATTACCAGCTAACCCAGCCCCTGCCGCTAACCCAGCTTCTTTAAAAGCCTGATTATAGATTTCACCATCGGTCATATCTTCGGGTAAATAACCAGCTAATTGTGCGGCTTTTAAACGAGCGTATGCAGTAACCCAAGCCGCCCCTGAAGCAGCAGCAATAGAACTAGTAGCACCGCCTCTTGCACCAAACATACCTGCTGTTGTTTCAGTAGCGATTGGTAAAAGCGTATCCATTGAAATATCAACGACATCACCAGTAGCAAGGTCAGAAGCACCAAATGGATCGACTACGTTATATTTACCGCCAAACCGAGGATCACGGAACTCTAACCTTTGGCTTTCAGGACCAATACGAAGACCTAAGTTATAGTCTTCTGTAATTAGCCCTTCTTCTAAGAAATGATCTTTTAGACCTTTTTCTGTTATTTCTTTCATTCGTTTTTCATCATATACGGATGAAAGGCTCGCCCCAAAACGAACGCCCATAGGTGCGCCTTCGTTAAGAATTCCAGCTTGAGCAGATGCTACAATATTTGGTGCTGGCTCTAATCGTTTAGAAAGATTAGGGTCTCCTCGAACAATACCTTTTAACATTTCAAGTTGGTTATAATTATAGTCTTGTAAAATACCGCCAAAATCAGGAAAGTATTGTCTAAGGCTGTCTCCAACAGTAACGGGTTGTCCTTCTTCAAACGTGTCTTGTTGGACTAATCCAGGGAGATTAGTAAGTTGGTGATTCGTTGACATTGGTGCAACGGTAGGCACATTTTGAGTTGCCGCAGTATTTTGAGAAGCCTGTTGTAACCTTTGAATAATA
>Ga0099850_1000962_pt1 | contig 13368 bp, 24 predicted proteins | sample CB_VirMetaG_5_FD_79182 | JGI IMG/M metagenome (GOLD analysis project Ga0099850, IMG submission 79182) | Freshwater to marine saline gradient viral communities from Chesapeake Bay - CB_1508_1D Viral MetaG | ecosystem: Environmental > Aquatic > Marine > Coastal | place: USA: Chesapeake Bay... | reverse complement strand
GCGTAATCTCATTATTAACATTATTTTAGGAGAATATTATGGAAGAAACTAGAAGTACAGAAGAATTATTTGGACAACTACAAGAAGTGTGGGATCAATTTGATTCCAATCACAAATTATTTGTTGAAAAAGGCAATAAGTCCGCTGCATCTCGTGCACGTAAGGCACTGGGTGAATTTAAAAAATTAGTAACTCCCTATAGAAAGAGCTCAATTGAAGATGTGAAGAAACTGTAATGTCGATGCCAAACTATATATGGGAATGGGTTTCTGAAAACATATGGAAAGCGATAATAGTACCTGTAATTGTAACGATTATGGGTATAGTATCGAAACAGTGGTTAGAAAATCGAAAAAACGCAAAGAAGAAAAAAATCGAATTTGATTATATTGAAGCATTGAGTTCAATTGAAGATGTAATTAACGAATTACGAGAAGTAGTAATTGAATTGGATGATATCGATAGAGCACTGTTTTTTAAAGGAAGTAATAGCGGAGGCGAACCAAAGCCGGGTGAACCATATTACGCGCAACTAATTTACCCAGTCACTTTGGAAATTGATAGAGACTTGATTTTATCGAAGGCATATAATAGTTCCTATCGATATGCGTTACTATCAAATACTGCGCGAAGTTATAATTAATAAGGTATACGAGTTTATAACAAAAGATGAACCTGATTCGTTATTGAAAAAAATATATGTTAATGAAGGAGTCACGCACTCATTAATATACTTTTTAGAAATGAATGAAAAAGTATTATTTTACATATCATTTGCTACTAGTGATGGAATGATTAGTGATAAATCTAGATTACATATAGAAATCCAAACAATACCTAAAATTCAAAATATTTTAAAAAAGTACACCAATGGAAAAAAATAAAATCATACAAGAATTTAGGGATGATATAGATAAGATTCTAAATCAACTAAACTTCAACAAAGTTAATGAAAATGTAGGAGTTCTCAAAGATACTAAAAATTTCGATCCGGATGATCCCGAAGTAATCGTTTCTGGGTTTGGTAGTTGGAACCGTTCAGCATTACGTATGGCAATTGTTAATCGATTAGAAGGCCTTCTAAGAACAGCAAAAACGGCTGCCAATACCGATGGTCCGGCTGCATATAATATGTACAATAATATGAGAAATCTTTTAGATTCTAAATCTAGTGTTATATTTCGATTGATTCAAGCTGAATTGGATGTGGCTGAACAATTAGAAACAATTCGTAGGAAAGGTGGAAGAAGGAATTTCATTATACCTAAACAAAAATAATTACAAATACACTTGTTTAATGCTGTAATTATACCTATATTAAGGTATTGTTAATTAAAAAAATCAAACATGTATTTTACAGTAAAGTTACAAATTGCACATGACAGTAAAAGTGGCATCAAGTATAAGCCAGATTATTTTCTTGTAGAAGCACAAGCCGTATCGGAAGCAGAAACAAAAGCAGATGCATATATGGCAGAAACGATGCCCGGTAATGAGTATGAAATTGAAGCCGTATCGTTAACGAAATATTCAACAGTTATCGATGGCAAATAATTTTACCGAAAGTAATCGAGTTATATACAAAATAACTCAACCCAGCGGAGAAGTTGTTACACGATTGGGTATAATTGAAAATGTATGGAAATTCAGAAAACGACCACGTGAGTATGATATAATCGGTGAAGACGGCCGGCATCATATACGTATACCTGTTGATGATATGGCTGCTAGATTGTATATCGATTCAGACTTAACTGAAAAATTAGCCGATAAAATACAAAGCAATCTTAAGCTTAAATACCAAGCAAATCTTTCAAATGACATAATATATGAGATTGAAGCGAAAAGTATTATCTAAATACCCCAAAGCTTTTATTGAATTTGATGTTGATGGTAATGCATTTGTAATCATACCAGAATTAGGTAATGATTATAAACCAGCAGAAGAGTATTTATACCCATTAACATCGGATATTGAAACCGCATGGGAGTATGCAGTAGAATCACTAAAAATAACTCAAAATTTTAATAGGTCTCATCCGGATAGATTGTCTTTAGAAAATTTTGAAAGTAAAATGATTCGTATGCAATTGAAGCAAGAGAAGATTAAAAGTTCCAAAAAAACACAAAAAAATGAAATTTAATTTATTTCGAAAAAATACTAAAAAAAAGAAACCCGATATACACGTAGAACCTATCAAAGAAAATGAATATTTATTCGTTGATCCGGGCGTAGTGGGATACCCAGATGAAGAATCGCAAAGGGAAATGTATAAGTATATATGTAGATACATCAATCCGGGAGAATCCGTAATCGACTTCGGAGCAGGCCGAGGAGATTTATATGCGTATTTACTCGAACAAGACATACAAACAAAATATGTAGGCGTAGAAGTGAGTGATATTTTAGTATCCGTATCGAAACAAAAATATCCCGATATTGATATGCGTCTAGGTAATTATTTGGAATATAAATTTTTACCCAAATATGATTGGGGCGTAAATATATTCACATTATCCAAAGAAGATATTTTTTCAAAACATCTATATTCTGATGATATGGATAGACTACGCGTCACTATCGATTCACATTTACAGCACGTGGAATATGGTGTGTGTATAGGTTTATTGGATATAGATGAAGAAGATTATATTTCATATAATCCGATAGATGTAATTGATATGTGCGAAAAACAGGGATATTTGTATATTCTTGATAAAGCATTCACAAATGAAATTTTCAATTTAGTAATCTTTAAACAAATATAAAAATGGGAAGCGTGAACAACGTATACGGTGTAGACAACAAAAGAGCTCAATCATTGGGTAAATTTTGGGGCACTATTGATTTTGAATTCACTAATTTTAATCATGAAGAATTCAAGAAAAATTATAAAGGAATTACTGTCGGTTATTTTATAATCGGTAGGTCTAAATTTCCGGTAACATATTCTGAACTAAGTCGCATTATCGAGACTTGCGAGGATGCACAGAATACTATACCTAAAATGTTATCAACAGGTGTTAGCCCTGTGTAGATATATATTAATATATGGAACATGACAGTAATACTGGTTATAACCGAGAACTTAATGTAGAACAAGAATTATTTGAATTATATCAATCATTTGATACAGATTCAGATAAAATCAAGTTAATGCATGGAATCTTAGTTGATGGGTATGAAAAAACATACTCATTCTATAAAAATACGAATGATCCCGACAGGAATATGATAAAAGGTATTTCACTGTTAGGCAACTTTGTAGACTTAGAATACGGTACAGCTGTAATGGTTTTATATGATGATAAGTTGATTATTGCATCTAATAGAAAAAAAATAATCAACATGTGCTCTAAATATTTAATATCACAAGGAAACGTGATTATTAGGATCGTACCAGGAGACACATCAACTTTATACGGGTCTAAGTATAAACGAAAAGATTTATATAGATTGTATGGATTTAAGTATAGTATAACCTACAAATTTATTGGATCTACATTACCAATTTCATTATCATAAAAACAACAATATGAGACGATTTAGGCTTTTCTCCTATAATGAGAAAACTATGGAAATAAAAAACGTAACGAACCGAGTTATATTATGTTTTTTGATTTTATTAGGCGTTACGAATTTTATATCATTTAGTATTTCTAAAAAATATGATGTGATTGAACAAATCAATCAAATATCCGCAGAAGAAAAATTGATACTAATCAATTCTGTAGATACCTTTTCAGAAACAAAATTACTCACGTATCTTAAAGAACTCAACGTTAAGTATCCGCATATTATTTATGCACAATCTAAACTAGAGACGGGGAATTTTACTAGTAAAATATTTCGAGAAAATAATAATCTTTTTGGTATGAAACAAGCTGTTACTAGAGCAACTACTAATAAAGGTACACAATACGGTCATGCCTATTTTGATACGTGGAGAGAATCCGTAATTGACTATGCAATATATCAATCTAGATATCTATCATCACTTAAAACGGAAGATTCATATTATGATTATTTAAGTAGGAATTATGCGGAAGATACAAATTATGTTTCTAAGTTACGAAAGATGATTCGTGATGAAGAATTGAAGGAGAAAATAAGCCAAATTGCATTAAATTAACATATTCTACTCATATTTATAAAAAAAAGGAAACTATGAAATTCAAATGGTTTAAACGTTTATTCGGGTTCAATGTACAACCTACAATAGATACAACACAAAACATTGATCCGATATCGGATAACGGTAATACGGATGTAGATACAAATACAGCCGATTCGTATTCATATGCTATTGGTGAATCTATAGGAAAACAAGCGATACCTTTAGTAGATAATACCAATAAACAATATTATGGTTATTCAATTCGAACCGGAGGAGATTCGAATACTATTAATAGTGCACCTGGAATAGTACCTATCAACGGCAGAATTGTTATGATAGGATTGGGTGCTTCATTACCCAAAACAGTGTTTGATGAATTTATTAGAAAATCAAAAGGAATTCCAGATAACGTCAAAATAATTAATTGTTGTATTCCTGCACGTGATATCAATAGATGGAATGATGTACATGATAAAACTTGGTGGCAGGTTCATGATATATTAGAAAGTAATGGAGTAAATCCGGATGAAGTTCAGATTATTTGGAATATGCATGATGATTTACGTGCAAGTTCAAATAACTTTCCTGCAGATGCATTAGTATTATGTGATAAATTTAAAACACTAGTAGATATATACAAGAGTCAATTTCCTAATTTAAAACAAATACATTGGTCGGCTCGACCTTATTCTGGATTTAGTACCAAACCAAAACATGATGAACCGAAAGGATATCATAACGGATGGTCATGTAGATTTTTAGTTGAACATAATTTAGAAAATCCATCAGACTTAAGTATATGGATGAATGATACATGTTATCTATGGTCACGTGAAGACAGACCTAGATTATCAGATGGATTCCACTTAATCAGAAATGACTTTAAAGAAGACGGTATTCATTTAACCACTTCTGGTGATTCTAAAGTATCTGACTTATTAGTAAACTATTTCAATCAATTCAATTTTTACAACAAAAACCTATAAATTATATGAATTACGGTATTAATGGATCGGGGTTCTTTGAAAACATGACCCCCGAAGCTGAAAGACTTTTTTTGGAATTAATAGAAAAAGGTACAGAAATAACTTTACGTATACCGGGAGGAGCCATAAGTAGATTTACGGCTCCTTCTTTTAATACAGGGGGCTGGGGCATTACGACTGAAAAAGTAAACAAATTCTATGAGACTTTTAATAACTTGCAGTCAGATGAGGATGATACTTCAGAAGATAAACAGAAATGGTTGAATAGAGTTACTAATCAACCTAATCACAGTTATTTTGCTGATTTATTGAATTTGCATCATAAGATAAAGGAGCTAGGCGGTAAACTTAAAGTAATTTGGGTAACTAATATACTTAATTCTACTATAGAAGAACAAGCTACGGCTATTCGATGGTTATTTAATAATGATATTAATGTACACGCAATCGAAATTGGTAATGAAGTATACGGTAAGTATGATTTCGATCCAGAAAAGTATATATCGGATTATTTGCAGTTTAGAGGTGTAATATTATCCGAATTCTCTCAAGCAAAATTTAGTATCGTAGCTGGTAATTTTTCTCGAAATGACCATATTCATTGGAATACTACATTGAAGGATGGGTTATATGATAATGAGTATGATTTTGTTACTATGCATTATTATTTAACTGAAGCAAAGTTACCGGAACCATTCAAATCACTACCTACTGAAAAACTTAGTGTAATTGCAGACAACCCGTCATTAGCAAGTGCTGCTGATTATTTAGCAGATGATGTTAACATAGGAACGGCATTGTTTCAAGAAATAAATAAATTATACAGTCTATTCAATAAACCGATATTGATAACTGAATTTAGTAGTAAACCATCCAGTGCCTTTGGTAATATGTTGGTGCATGGTGCTTGGCTTCAGAAGCAGATGACTGGAATGACTTTGAATATAGCGGTTGATACTATCTGTATACATAATGGTATAGCTCCCGATATTTTTGGTATAATTTCCAAAAAAAGAAAGCAAGATGCTGTGGATACGGATATGGTTAAACGTATCGGTTGGTATACATTAAAATTCGCGTTATTACCGAATACAATTAATGGTAAATTCAATATACCTAAATATGTATACAATTTGAGAGATACATCTAATTCATTGTATGTAGAAAATATATTCAATACTAGTTACACGGGGCATGAAATAACAGGATATTCCTTTTATTATGTAACTGGTAATAGTTTATTCGATTCACCTGGCTATATAGCACATATGAATAATACAGTGGAGCCTTCATATAATATTAATGGTATGGCATCGCTGAGTATGAATGCAAATACGGAACATTTTGAATTACCACCATTTTCATACGGTGTTATTATTCAACATTTTGAGAAAGTTGAAAATGATATACCAATAATAGATGATGATGATAATATGGATGACGATGGTAGTTATGATGATATTCCGATTATAGATATACCTACCGAACAAGATAAACCATGGAAGCGTTCTTGGCATAAGTTTATAAAAAAATTCTTCTAATATGGGATTATTTTTTTAGGTAGGGTATATCGTATACGATAATAACCCCATAGAAAGCGAATGACTTCATCTATGGGGTTTTTTTTATGTTTTAATATATTGATATTAAAATACAGTCGATACTCTTAGACGTGTCCTATGGAGTTCTATGAATACATGATATTTTTACGCGGATTTGATGATATATCTAATTTTACCTATATTAAGGTATGAATAATAGAATAGGCTATGCATGTATCAACATGACATTATCACAACCTCCCAAACGTTCCGGAATTGAAAGAATCACTACCAATCGAACTGCTCGAAAAGCCACATGGGATAAATTAGGTACAGAATATTTAGGTGAATTAGCATTACAAAATGCTAACGATTTAATCAAAATTTTAAAGTGGAACGAAGAACATGATATACGGTTTTTTCGTATTAGTTCTGATATTATTCCATTTGCTGATAAATTTGATTTGAATGATTTGCCTCAATTAGATGCAATCAAAGATGCATTACTAAAAGCAGGTACTTATGCAAGAAAGCATAATCATAGAATAACAACCCATCCCGGTCCGTTTCATATATTGGGGTCAAACAAGCAACGTGTAGTGGATGATTCTATTATAGGATTAGAACGTCATTCTGAAATATTCGATATGATGGGATATGAACCTAGCTTTGAAAACAAAATCAATATACACATCGGGACTGTATCAGAAGGTAAAGATATTATATCTAAACGATGGATATCAAACTATAATAAATTATCAGAATCATGTAAAGCAAGATTAGTTATTGAAAATGATGACAAAAAATCCATGTACTCCGTATTAGATTTATATGAACTGTTTCATACAAAAATTAATATACCGATAACATTCGATTATTGGCATCATAATTTTTGTACTGGCGGGTTAAGTACAGAAGAAGCATTGCGTCTTGCACATAGTACTTGGCCAAAACACATTAAGCCAGTAGTGCATTATTCAGAATCGCGAAGACATGAGGGTATTAAAAACGGCATCGAAAATGCTGAGAAAATACGAGAACAAGCACACGCCGACTATGTATATAATAATATAGATACTTTTGGTTTAGAAGTCGATATTATGTTAGAAGCAAAACAAAAAGAATTAGCAGTGCTTCGACATAGACAATTAATTGAAGAAAATTACAAATAGAATTTGTTTTTTAGGAAAAAAGTAATTATATTCTAATAATTAATATATTTTATTATTAATTAATATTAAATTATTATTATTATTATTAATAATTATACTATAAATTAAGTTTACTTAATTTATATCAACCGGAAAGGACAAATATGCGTTACAAAGACCAAACTGCACGTTTACTTGATGAGATAAACAACATGTTAACCAATATGACTCGTCAAGTAGAAAACAACACCATTACTACTAATGAAGCATTGATAACATTAAAAACAATCATGCAGAAGCTGAAAAAGGCTGATGAATATGTAAATTCTAATTGATTATGAAGAAACCTATATTCGATCCGGAATACCCAATTGGAGTGTTTCGAGAAGAAAAACATATTATGTGCCAGAATTCCAGATTGGAATCGAAATATTCACAAGGATTTGAATGTAAAATCTGGGTGAATATCGAAAATAGGCCGGATGTTGCTGCCGTACTATGCAGACGTTGCACAGCGATGCTAGCTGATTGGCCCAAACAGGCTTTACCAAAAGTACGTGGAAATTCCAAACCTAAAGGTTGGGGGTTCATGAAAATATATGTTGATGAAGAAGGTAATGTGTATAAAAAAGGAATATTGCAACCTGAATTAAAAGGGTTATTTCCACCTACCACAGTACAACAATCAACTAAAACTACACGAAAAAGTAAAAAGTTATCATCTAAAAAAACAAAATCAGCCAAAAAGAAAGAAATGAATAGACTTTTGTGCGAATTATCGGACCTTAAAAAAGAGCTACGAAATAATTCTGAAGATGAAATAGACTTGGTACTTAAAATGAAACTCGAAGCAAAGAAAGCTGAAATCGACAAAAAATTGAATCTTTAAATTAATTTTCTTATATTAATAATATGGAAACGTTTTACAACGAAAATATGAAATATTTATCATCAAAAAATAATGATAAATACGAATCATTATTATTTAACCATGGCATCGATATGAATGATTTTACAGTTTATGTTGATGCTAATACTAGTTTTAATAATTTTGTTAAGAATATCAGATATATAATAAATGAAAATCCTCTTACAATTTACATATTTCTAGGATCGAATTATATAAATGAAGACGTATCACAAGCGATGCTAAATTTTTTATCAATTGTGAAATCGAATAATAATGATATTGAATTCAAATTAATTTATAGATTTAATACAGCAGATAATTCATTGAAATATTTCTTAGAAAATTTTCCAGGTGATGTAGTGGGTGAATTTAAATTCGTTGCTAAAAAAGATAATAAACGATTACTTCAAGAAAAAAAGAATGTATTATGAAATTGACAGAAAATCAGATATTACAAAATTGGGAAAAGTTAATGAATATCATTGATACTGATTTTCCCAGTAGAAAAGATGCATTGAAAGCGATGTATGAGGAAAATGAAGAACGTATGGTGATGATGCCAGCATCATCTTTCGAGCATTATCACGGTGCATACGCGGGAGGATATGTATATCACATTTTAAATGTATATAATTGTGCTAAGTTACAATTACAAATTTGGAAAGATGCGGGAGCAGATGTTAGTGGATTTACCGAAGAAGAATTATTATTTGTAGCATTGCATCATGATTTGGGTAAAATGGGATATCCAGGAAAGGGTAATCATGTATATGAACCGAACACCAGTGACTGGCATGTAAAGAATCAAGGAAAGATTTATTCAATTAATCCAAATAATCCTTTTATGATGACTCCGGACTTATCATTATACCTATTGCAATATTACAATATCACATTATCATTTAATGAATATTTAGGAATTAAAATACATGATGGGTTATATGATGATTCAAATAAACCGTATTATATTTCCAGGAGTAAAGATTCTAAATTTAAGAATCCATTGCCCTATATTATACACCATGCCGATATGATGGCAGCTACAATAGAATATCAACAATGGTTAGGTAGTGCTGCTACTGGAATTAAGATGAATGAAAAGAAAAAAGAAAAAAACACTGTTAGTAACACTACTCCGTTAAAATTCGATAATATATTTGATTGATATGAATTATGCAGTTTTATTTTATATAGCATGTATCGTTATCATTATAATGATATTCGTTATTCGTAATTTACTTCGTAAATTAGAAGCAGAAGAGGACAATAATTCTGTATTTAAGGAGTCGTTATTTAAATATGACCTTTTCATGATAGCAATACGTAGGAAGATAATATCTGGATATGAGCATATGAAACGGTTGGATAAATTGGGTTCTTTTGAATCCGATGACGAAACCGGTGTTATTTTTGACACTATGAAAGAAATTATTAATGATTTGAAAGAGGATTTTGAATGGGTCGAAAGCGATCAAATAAACGATACTACTTCACAGAAGAAACCGAACAAGCAATAATTGATTACAATAATGCGAAATCGGAAGTTGAGCGTAATCGTATCTACAACCAACATATACATAAGGCATTTGATAAATTAGCTGAAAATATAATTCATACTTTCAAGTTTTATCAATTCGATATTCCATATATTGATGTGAAGCATGAAGTTGTTGCTTTTCTGAATGAGAAGATACATAAATTCAAAGCAGGAAAAGGTAAGGCATATTCATATTTTTCTATTATTGCTAAAAATTATTTAATTGTACATAACAATAATAATTTCAAGAAAAAGAAAAATAGAGAAGAATTAGATATAATTGATGATAACAGGAATGTAATTAACGAAAATCATCGAGATGATATTATTAGTACATTATCGGAGTTTATTGACTTATTTGTTGAATATTATGATACGAATTTAAATACGATATTTTCTACCACAGCCGATATACAAATAGCTGATAGTATTTTAGAAGTATTTAAACGCAGAGAAAATATCGAAATCTTTAATAAGAAGGCGTTATATATCTTAATAAGAGAGCGCTCCGGTTACAGTACTAATCATATAACTAGGGTAGTAAATATGATGCGCTCGGATTTTAAGGAAAAATATTCGCAGTATATAGACACTGGGGTATTCAGTACGTAAATCTGAATACTGTTATATTTATTTGTATATGCTACCTGAATTCGAAATATTTAGTGGTAAAACTTTGAATTCACTTATGGAAGATATCTATAAGAATTCGAAAAAGAAGGATAAACAAATCAAGGAATTGATTGGTATCCTAACTCCGCTTATTGCTACTCCTTCGGATGCTGCTGTATTAGTACCCATTGTAAAAGATTTTTTAGATGTTAGTGTAAAGAATGATGACCAGTTAATTAAATTAGCTACTATCGTTCAAAGGTTAATAACTAATATGGGAAGGTCTGGAGATATTGAATCAAATGATATGGGTATATCAGAAGAAGAAAAAAAGCGATTGTTACGAGAAGCTCAAGATGAGTTGAATCGATTACGAGATCCTTCATTATAACATGTTAGCAGAAGTATTAGATATTTTTTATAAAGACACTGTCTTAGACGATGTTGCGTATCCAGCTGGTACTGTTTATGCTGTAATTGTGCCTGATAATGGAATCAATTCTATTATGTTAGAAATATATGCTTTACCAGCATCTAACATAAAGAAAACTCCATTGGCGGGAGAATTCATTCATGTATTCCAGGGCCCTGGATATAGTACAGTTTTGGTTTCAGATAATCCGCAATATTATTATGATATGGTATTAAATATCAAAAATAATATTGATAAAAATACAAATTCCGATACATACATACGTATAGCTACTGATGCTACATCTAGAATAAATGATTACAAATTTTCTCAGAATCCGAACATAGCTTCGAATGGTCCACAACCTGGTATATCTATACAAGAAGATACAATTTCGAATTCACCAATGTATGAGGGTGATACATTATATGAAGGAAGGTTAGGAAATAAAATACGGTTAGGTTCCACCGGCCGGGATACCGATCTTAGTAAATACGATGTTACTCCCGAATATAATGGAATACGTAATCAGATATCACCGATAACGATTATAAGCAATGATGCTGGTAATGAATCTTATAAAAGTGGAACAAATATAACTCTAAGTAGTAACCAACAATTTCCTACATTGGGTTATCGAAATCCAACTGCATCATTACAAATAGTACCTATTAGACTATACAACAAACCACAGATAATACTAAATTCAGATAGAATAGTAATAAATTCTAATGCTGATAATATTATATTAACTACCGATAATACCGTAAGTATATCAACTAAAAACTGGAATACTGATTACAATACTGTAATGAATAATATAGAATCATTGATACAACAGGTACAAACAATTGTTAATATATTGAATAGTTCGGCTGCATCCGGATTTACCGCCGCTGCCGCCACCACCGCCGTTACTCAGTTAATACCGGTAAATAGTAATTTGATAAATATTAGAACCCAATTGGGTTTAATGAAAAGGTAATTTTTATAAAACTATAATTATTTTAAAGATATGGCATCAAGTAAAACAGAAAGATTTGTTAAACTATTAGAATCCACTATACGTAGAGTCGTTCGAGAAGAATTGGATTACGTGATTTCGAAAGGAACTGTTTTAGAATCGCAACGTAAAACTCAGGTAAAAGTAGAACCCGAAAAGGTAATAAAAAGTAAACCTGTTATGCGCCCAACGGTAAAACGACAACCGGATAAAAAACTCACGTATACAAAAGACCCGGTATTGAATGAAATATTACAAAATACCGTTAGTGATATAGAGCCGGTAACGTTTGAGGATGAAGATTCCGATCCAGTTAGGTATTCAGATATTATTGATGATATACCGCGTACCAATAGCAATGAAATATTGACCACAATCGATGGTAAACCGGTGGATACTAATAATGAGAATGTTAAAACTGTATTAGAAGCGGTTAATAAGGATTATTCTTCTTTCTTAAAACGAGTAGATGAGAAGGATAAAAATAGAAAAGTTTAATATTTTTCTTAAAACGAGTAGATGAGAAGGATAAAAATAGAAAAGTTTAATATTTATAGATATGAAAAGATCAGAATTAAGAGCAATGATACGAGAAGAGTATCAAAAAATAATTGAAGCACCTGAATCTCCTAGAGTTCAGCCAGAAGCGGATCCTGAACAATTTAATGTCAGCCCGCCGATGGAGAAACAACTTTCTAAGATTGCTAATTTGAGTCAAGTTCAACGATTAGTATCTAAGTTACCGGCGCGTCCAGCATCGGAAATGGCAGACATAATCATGTCGCTTATTGATATATTCGATGAAAAGACCAATGATCCTAAATCTAGACTAGTTACTCGTGAATTGATTATTAAACTTCGCGATAAATTGCGAAATTGATATAAAATATGTCATCAAAGTTACGTAATACGGAAGCGGTACAGCAAATGTTACAAGGGACACACCGCACACAAACTAAAAAAATTTTTGCTATACCCGAGACGAGTGATACTTCATTTTCCGATAAAAATCGTGGAGATTACTGGGAACATACAGACGACGAAGGTAATACTACATATTGGATGATGAAAAACTCACCTATACAAATATCATATTCT
>Ga0099850_1000957_pt1 | contig 13405 bp, 7 predicted proteins | sample CB_VirMetaG_5_FD_79182 | JGI IMG/M metagenome (GOLD analysis project Ga0099850, IMG submission 79182) | Freshwater to marine saline gradient viral communities from Chesapeake Bay - CB_1508_1D Viral MetaG | ecosystem: Environmental > Aquatic > Marine > Coastal | place: USA: Chesapeake Bay... | reverse complement strand
TGAAAGTGAATATGAAGGAGAAGAGTCAGGTGTAGACTACAAGATGGCAAGAACTTTTATGAGAAATATGGATTATTTGAATACAATAAGCAATAAGTTAATCAATGTAAAAATGATGAACTGGGGAGGCGACTGGAATTATGGTATGGCAATGTATGATGTTATAGCTAATTCAAAGTCACAAGTAAACTGCACATCATACGCACACGCGAGATCTATGAGTTCTATTATACCGCAAGCCGCTAAAGTAAGATATATATCGCAACATGCAGATTTTATGGTTCACTACGGAACCTATGGAGATGGTGGTGATTTTAGGCAGGTTATTAATGGTGCTAAATTTTCACAAAAGTCAATAGATGTTATGATTGGAATCTACGCAGGCAGATGCGTAAACGGCGAGTATTTTTGCAATAAAGGCATGGACTACCAAAAGACGTTTAACTTTATTAAAAAACAGATAGAAAAACTCACAGATTGGTGGATGACGGCGGAAGAAGCAGTTTACTATGGCTTTATGGATAAGGTTGTTTAATGTCTCAAATACTTAAAGATATCAACGAAGCGTGGTTGGGTATATCTGTTAATGACGATAACTTATTCAACCCTATGGAAATACTTGACCCAAATGACGATGACTACCATTTAAAACTCACTTGGTTAATGACTCGCCCAGAGTATTTTTCATTTCTTTGTAAACAGATATTTAATATTCAGATTTTACCATCACAGGCTTTAATTTTACAAGAACTTTGGAATAGAAAATTTCCAATGCTTATCGCAAGCCGTGGATTTGGTAAATCTTTTATGTTATCATTGTACTCAATGCTAAGAGCATTATTAATACCAAAGAGAAAAGTAGTCGTTGTTGGTGCAGCGTTCAGACAGTCAAAAGTTCTATTTGAATACATGGAAACAATCTGGAATAATTCTCCAATATTGCGTGATATTTGCGATAGTGACAGCGGACCACGTAGAGATGTTGACCGCTGCGTTATGAGGATTAATGAGAGTAGGGTCACATGCTTACCACTCGGTGACGGACAAAAGATTAGAGGTCAGCGCGCTAATGATATTATCAGTGACGAATTTGCGTCCATACCTCGTGATATTTTTGAAACGGTTGTTGCGGGATTCGCGGCAGTAAGTTCCGACCCTATTGAAAATGTCAAAAAGATAGCTTCTAAAAAGAAAGCGGTTGAACTCGGCATTGAAATAGACGAGGACGAAAAAGACGTTGTTAAAAATAAAGATAACCAGATTATTCTATCCGGTACGGCCTATTATGACTTTAATCACTTTGCCACGTATTGGAAAAAATGGAAATCTATAATTAAGAGTAGTGGTAGTAGAGAAAGGTTAAGAGAGGTGTTTGGAGGTGAAGATCCTCCTGTAGATTTTGACTGGAGAGAATACTCAGTCATTCGTATACCCTACGAGCTTCTACCAGATGGCTTTATGGACGCCGCACAGGTAGCCAGATCGAAGGCAACCGTCCATGCTGGAATATATCAGATGGAGTTCGGAGCGTGCTTCACACGCGATTCTCAGGGCTTCTTCAAGAGGTCTCTTATAGAGACATGTGTCTGCAACGAAGAGAACGCTATAAGAGACTCTAAAGATGATATTATTATCTATGAAGCTAGACTCATGGGCGATAAGAATAAAAAATATGTATTTGGTGTTGACCCAGCATCTGAAGTAGATAATTTCAGTATAGTAGTAATGGAGTTATCAGAAGATCACAAGCGTATTGTATATTGCTGGACAACAACTAGAGATGAACACAAAGAACGTGTCAAAAAGGGGTATTCTACTGAAAAAGATTTCTACGCATACTGCGCCAGAAAAATTAGAGATCTTATGAGGCTATTTCCATGTGTTCATATTGCTATGGATGCACAAGGTGGAGGTATAGCTGTTATGGAATCCTTACACGATACGGATAAGATACAAGACGGAGAACAGCCAATATGGCCAGTTATAGATGATGATAAACCTAAAGATACAGACGGTGAACGAGGTTTACATATTCTAGAAATGTGTCAATTTGCTAAACATGAATGGCTAGCAGAAGCTAATCATGGATTACGTAAAGACTTTGAGGATAAAAATACCCTGTTCCCGCGTTTTGACTCTATTAGTTTAGCTGCCTCAAACGCGGAGGATGGGCTAAAAGGTAGAATGTTTGACACCCTAGAAGAATGTGTTATGGAAATAGAAGAACTAAAAGATGAACTAGCCATGATACAAATGACTCAGACGCCAGCCGGTAGGGATAAATGGGACACTCCAGAAATTATCGTTGCCGCCGGTAAAAAAAGTAAGATGCGTAAGGACCGCTATTCAGCATTATTGATGGCTAATATGGCCGCTAGAACAATTAACAGGACTCCAACGCAGGCTGAGTATCAATTTTACGGTGGCTTTGCTACCATGAGAGACTCTAAAGATAAGAACGAAGATATGTATACAAGTGGCCCTTCTTGGTTCACTGATGGAATGAGCAACGTTTACTAAAAGTTGTGTATAGTATAATGAGTATTGCATTCCAATTACATTCTAATTAAGGATCTAAAGATGACCCAGCAGTTCACAGTTACATGGGACGATAATGATAAGAGCAGCAAAGCACAGGCTATGGACTTGTATGCATCTGCTGGAGACCAATATACTGGAGTGACAAAATCTACAGCATCTCACTATAGAGATTTTAGAGATATTGAACCTAACAAGTCGGTACGGCCCGGTTTTACACGATACGATTATGATGCTTTTAGACCCGACGAACAAATTCCACGCAGACAAAAACGACTCATAAAGATGTGCATGGATGCATACGATAAGGTTGGAATTATTAGAAATGTTATTGATTTAATGGGTGACTTTGGTAGTCAAGGGATTGATATTATACATGAAAATAAAAGCGTAGAAACTTTCTACAAGCAATGGTTTAAGAAGGTAGACGGAAAAGAAAGATCAGAAAGGTTCTTAAATAATCTTTACAGAACTGGCAATGTTATTATATATCGGAGTACAGCTAAAATTACTCCAGCCGTAACAAAATACATCAAATCTATGGCGGCTGATATTAAAGTTAACGTTCCTAAGTTTGAAGATAAAACTATACCGTGGCGCTATAATTTCTTTAATCCCGTATCAGTTGACGCAAAAGATGGAAAATTAAACATTCTATTTGGCAGAAAAGACTACCAAATTACTTCTACATCATTTATTGATAACTTTAGAGATGGAACAATACCAGCACAGTTTCTAGATACATTACCGCCAGATGTTAAAAACAAGATTAAAAATGGCGAACAGAAAATTCCATTAGATCCAGAAAGATTATCTCTATTCTTCTATAAAAAAGACGACTGGATGGAATGGGCGAACCCCATGATTTATGCCATTCTAGACGATATTATCATGCTAGAAAAAATGAGACTTGCAGACCTATCAGCACTAGATGGGGCAATATCTAATATTAGACTATGGACTCTTGGTAATCTTGAATATAAAATTTTGCCAACAAAAGCAGGAATTAATAAATTAAGAGATGTGCTGTCAAGTAATGCTGGCGGTGGAACTATGGAGCTTGTTTGGGGTCCAGAGCTTACTTATACAGAATCAAATAGCCAAGTATATAAGTTCTTAGGATCTGAAAAATATACATCAGTACTTAATAGTATTTATGCTGGACTTGGTGTTCCTCCAACGCTAACAGGGCTAGCTGGCAATGGTGGCGGCTTTACAAATAATTTTATATCACTAAAAACCCTTGTAGAAAGACTACAATACGGAAGAGAGTTGTTAGCCAAGTTCTGGGAAAAAGAAATAGAAATTGTAAGACAGGCTATGGGATTTAGAAAACCTGCCTATATACAGTTTGATCAAATGAGTCTATCAGATGAAGCTACTGAGAAAAATCTTTTAATTCAGTTAGCAGATAGAGATATTATAAGCCATGAGACTGTTCTACAGAGATTTAAGCAAATTCCTTCAATCGAAAAAATTAGACTTAAACGTGAACAAAAAGATAGAACAAATGACTCTTATCCTGATAAAGCCGGTCCATTTCATAACGCAAATCATAGACAAGAAATGCAGAAGATAGAAAGACAGGGTGACATAAATCAGAAGCTACAACAAGATAAGGAACAGAACAAACCTGTCAATCCAAATGGAAGACCTCCACTTAAACAAGATGAAGGACCACGTAAAAAGCGTACTGAAACACCAAGATCCAAGCCGGGGGTTGCAGAGCTAATCGTTTGGTCACAAGATGCTTTTGATAAGATATCAGAAGTTACGACTACTGCCTTTTTAGGTTTTAAAAATAAAGCAAACATGAGAAAACTTACAAAGTCTGAGGTTGCTGAACTAGAAAGTGTAAAGTTAGATATACTCACCAATACAAAGCTCATGTCTGATGTTAGTGAAGAGTCTATATACAACACTCTTAAAGCAAACAAGAAAGCCCCACAGGAATTTCTAAACACTCTTAAATCCCTCAAAATTAGCACATCTAGCATGTCAATAGATGAATACAAAAAGAAGGCCGTTAGCACGTTTGTAGAGCTAATTATGGAGGATAAAATCTAGAATTTTCAACAATTTATTTTTTTTGTGTATAATTCATAGAGGTTATAAACTATGAAAGAAATAAATATATTCCAAAGAGAAATTTCAGATGGCATTGGCGAACTCGTCAAGAGCACCGCTAGCGTTGCCTATTGTTCACAGGCTGAAATTAAAGGTAAGGAAGACAACCTAGAAAATGCTATGGCAAACATATCCGATACTGAAATATTGGATAAGGTTATAGCCGAAAACAAAGATCAGATAGACCTGTATTATCTAGAGTCAGTTCTTGTATCTACTGGATGGAATAAAAATGACGATGTGTTTATGACAGAAGCTACATGGGAAGCTAGAAACACACCAGAAGATAAACAATTTAACTTTATGCACGATGAAAATGACATCATCGGACATATCACTGGATCTTATGTCCTCTCAAAAGACGGCAAAAGAGTAGAGACAGATGGTATGCCTGAAGATTTTGATATTATCACTCAAGCAGTTTTATACAATAGCTGGACAAATGAGGATAATAGAGACAGGATGCAGAAAATCATTTCCGAAATCGAAGAAGGAAAATGGTATGTATCTATGGAATGTCTCTTTGCAGGATTTGATTATGCCTTGATAGATAAAGATGGTCAGGCAAAAATTTTAGCAAGAGACGAGCAGTCGGCATTTCTTACTAAGCATCTTAGAGCATATGGCGGAACTGGCGAATATGAAGGCTATAAGATTGGCCGAGCATTAAAAAATATAGCATTTTCAGGTAAGGGCTTAGTAGCAAAACCTGCAAATCCTAGAAGTGTAATCATCAATAAAAACTCAAGTAAGGCTTTTGTTTTAGATGATAATTCTCGTTCTCTAAATATAGGAGATTTTACAATGTCAGATGTTTCAGTACTAGAGAAGCGGATTGCTGAACTAAAAACAGCACTTGCTTCGACAGAACAAGAAAACAAAGAAATCAAGGCTAAGATCGAAGAAGCAAAAGACAAAGAATTTGCCTCTCAGGTTGAAGCATTTGAAGCGTCCATCGAAGAAAAGCAAGGCACTATTGCCGAGCTAGAAGAGTCGGTTAAGTCAACACAGGCTCGCGTTGCCGAGCTAGAAGATGCTCTAAAGGCATCTCAGACCGAACTAGCCGCAGCCATGAAGAACATGGATGAAATGAAGAAGAAAGAAAAGATGGAGAAAAGAAAGGCCGCTCTAACTGAAGCCGGTCTAGACGAAGAAGAAACAGAAGCTACCCTTGCTTCACTTGAAGCACTAGAAGATGACGCTTTTGATTCAGTCGTTGCCGTAATGAAAAAGAAGGCGGTAATGAAGGACGAAAAGAAAGAAGACGAAGGAGCCATGAAGCCTAAAGCTGAACAAACAGAAGCAGAAGTAGAAGAAGTTGAAGCTACTGCTGAAGTTTTTGAACAAGTAGAAACTTCAGAGGCAACACTCGTAGAACCAGCAACAGATGAAGCTGACGAGCTAGAATCAACTCGTGCTTCACTATCTAACTGGATTTCAGAAAATATTCTTAGCAAGTAAATCCAAACTCTAAATAGGAGATATAACAATGGCTCTTAAATCAAACAGAATCGAAGAATCTACAGATATCAGCTTTTTTTACAATGAAGGTACTGCCACTCGTGGTGGCGTAGTCGTTCTTGATGCAGCTAATGCATCAGGTGCAGCTATGGATCAGGGTGCTAATAAGGTTAAGTATGCAACCGTGGCATCATCCGATGTCCCAGTTGGAATTCTTTTAAACGATGTTGTTAACAAGGATCTTACCCGAACCCATCTTAATCAGTATAAAGATGAAGTTCAAAAGGGTGGGAAGGTTACAGTTCTCACTCGTGGTCAAGTTACCACAAACAGTATTGATTCGGTTACAGTAGCCGCTGGCGAACTAGCATATGCTTCAAGTGGCACAGCGGGCAACTTGACAAATGTTTCAGCAGTTGGTTCAGCCCATGCTGTTGGACGTTTCCTTTCGGCTAAAGATGTTGATGGATACGCTAAAGTCTCTGTAAACCTTCCAAACTTCGGCTAATATAAACTTTAAATAGGAGATATAACAATGTCATTTACAGAACGTCCTAGTGACGAATTTATCGCACTACTCAGAAAATCTGGTGATAACGATATTAATGTCGCAACAGCGGCTCAGCGAGAGTTTGCTAAGGCTCTTGAACTCCCTCTTCGTAAGGGTGTTCTAGTCGGCAATATTCTTGGTGATATTTTCGAGACTATCAATGTTGAACCCGGTGCTTCAACAGAGTATCCTCTCGATCTTATTTCTCCGGGACTAGAAGGTGAGCACGTTGCTTACACTAATCCGGGTCACGGTAGAATTCCTGAAGGATCAGTTGAATCTGATTACGTCATGATTCCTACCTATTCTATTACCTCTTCAATTGACTACTTGCTACGATATGCTCGCGAAGCCCGTTGGGACATCGCGGCTCGTGCTATGCAGGCATTGGAAGCTGGCTTTGTTAAGAAGATGAACGATGACGGCTGGCAGACAATTCTTGCTGCTGGTACTGATCGTAACACCTTGGTTTATGATGGCGATGCGACTGCTGGCATGTTCAGCAAGAGACTCGTTTCTCTCATGCAAACTGTTATGCGACGAAACGGCGGCGGAAACACTGGTTCTGCTAATCGTGGTCGCCTAACAGATCTCTATGTTTCACCTGAAGCACTAGAAGATGTACGTAACTGGGGTCTAGATCAGATTGATGAAGTTACACGTAGAGAAATCTACACAGCTTCTGAAGGTGGCGCTCCAATTACTCGAATCTTTGGTGTCAACCTCCACGATCTCGATGAGCTTGGTGAAGGTCAGCAGTACCAGACCTTCTTCACAGCGGCTGATGGACTTGCTGGTGCTGTTCAGACAAGCGACCTTGAATTGGTTGTTGGTCTTGATCAGTCAACCCGTGACAGCTTCGTTATGCCAATGAAGCAAGCTCTACAGGTATTTGAAGATCCTGCCCTACATCGTCAGCAGAGAGCTGGCTATTACGGCTGGGCTGAACTTGGATTTGGTGTCCTAGATAACCGTCGAGTTATTCTTGGCTCCTTCTAAGTTATAGAGATTTTAATAAGAAGAGTCGTTATCAGTTATCTGGTAGCGGCTCTTTTTTTGTGTATAATACTCTGTATAAATCAACATTAGGACTTTTTAAGGAGTCAATAAATGGCCGCTTTATCAGATTATCTTGAGTCTGGTTTGTTAAATCATGTGTTTAGGGGGGCAGATTTTCCAAAGCCTTCAGCTATAGCAATTGCCCTCACCAGTGGTGTCCCACAAGATTCACACACCGGAGCTACAATTCCAGAAATTCCACAGACTATTAACGGCTCTGGAACTGGATATGCTAGAATTGTACTAAATGATACATCAGTAAGTGGAAATGAATATTGGTCATTTTCTGATGACGATTTCGCCGCTGGAAGTGGATTGATTAAAAATGCAGCTAATAGAGCGTTTGAATCGGCCCTATTAGACTGGGGATGGGTTAGTGGAATTGCAATACTTGATAGCGGCGTATATGGTTCTGGCAACCTATTAATGCACGCACAGCTAGACAATCCTAGAATTATTTATATGGGCGATAGCGTAGTCTTTAATGAAGACACACTTCAAATTAGCTTTAAATAGTAGGAATAAAAAATGAAATTAACCAAAAACGATTTCATTACTCAGTTGAATTCGTTGATACCAGATAATGGTACTCAGCAAATTTCTCCGCTAGATCTTAGAATTGTAATCAGAGATACTGCTGATTCTACGGTTAATTTCTTAAATGGTCAAAATTTAAATACTGCTAATTTTTCTACACCTGAAGTAACATCTACACGCGCAGGTATAGACGCTTTATCAAAATATAATCTCCCCGGATATGTCACTTCTGGGAATAGCGCTTTTGGATATCAATCCTTACATAGTAATTATCACGGACTCGATAATACGGCTGTAGGTGCATTTTCTCTTGGTTGTAACTTATACGGAAATTATAACGTTGGGGTTGGTTATACAGCACTAGGAGGCAACGTTGCCGGATCTGGCAATATTGGAATTGGCAGTCATACATTACAGTCAAACAAAAATGGTGATTTTAATATCGCCATCGGGCACGGGGCTGGATATTATATAGGTAATTATCCGGGATCTCTTGGTGTAAATAGCTATAAACTTTATATAGCATCCGTTCCAGTGACATCTGAAGATTTATGTGAGATCGAGGCTGGAGTTGGTCCAGCCCCACTTGTTTATGGAGACTTGAAAGATTTAAGATTTGGTATAGCAACAAAGACGCTACATGACTTTGGAACCTTACAGGTGTCTGGAGATATTGCCCCAACGCAAGATGAACAATTTAATTTAGGTAATGATCAATACAGATGGGCGTCTGTTAATGATTTGATTCACTTTTCTGGAAATAAAATCGGTATTGGAACAAATGCGCCGTCTGGTTCTGAAGGTCTTGTTACAGTTAATGGAAGTATAGTACCATCTCAATACGGTGCGTATACTCTTGGAAACGCCAATCTTGCTTGGGACGGATTCTTTAATGATATCACTGTTAGTGGTGCAGCTACCATAACAGACCTTGAATATATCACAAAAGAACAATGGATATATGAAGCTCTTACATTACATCTTGGCGCAAGTGGTGGCGTCTGGGGTGGGAGTGGGGTATTTACTGGTGAACCATACGGCCCAATACGTGGTTATCTAGACGATGGCGGCGCTGACGGTGCTGGGTTTATACTTCACACTAGCGGATCAGATTATCAGCGTGACTATAAATTCATATATAAATCTCCGGATCAATCGCTTACATGCCTTGAATCTGACGACGCATTTTCACGAGGTAGATGGCAGTCCAATATTTCTATAGAAATTCAAAATGGCCGACATCTACAAACAGATAGAATTATTGCAGATGATTCACTTTCGTTAGTATCCAGAAGTGGCTGTTATGGATTATTTATTAATACAGACCACTCTGACAGTGGTAACAAAGTTTACATAGGCCCAGAATCATATATTGGAACATATAATTATTCATCAGATATTAATCTTTACGGCACGCCGTCTGGTTCTAATTTTGATGTATCGACTATATCTTTAGAATCTGGAGTTTCCGTATCACACAGATTGTTAAGTAGGGGTAGACTTAGTACTCCACAAGGATTTGAATTATCTTATAAAGATGATGCAGATTCAGATACTGATAGATTTACTATTTCAAGATATTCTAGTTCGGGAGCAAAATTTGAACCGTTTATTGTTAAGTACAATGGAAGTATTGGTTTTTCTAATGTTTCATATGAAGGAACTCCAAATCTACCAAAAACTAATTTTCATGTAGATGCAGGCTTAGATTGTGACGCTAGATTTTCAACACGATTCTCATCTCAAAAATCAAGAATACAACTAACATACGGAGTTGAGCGTAACGCTGGTGTAGAATTATGTTACAAACAGGATGTCTTTGATATATCGCTATTAAAACCAAGTGGAGATACAGGTGCTGCAAGTGGCACAATGTCTATTTCTACTACAGGCGTTGTTATCGGTTATACACAATGGGAATATGCCTCTCGAATATCTACTCCCGCAACACCGCTTGTTATTTCTCACGCCTCAGCAAACAGTGGCACAATATCTCTTAAAGAGCAATCATCATCTCCAAGTAATATTGCAGGATTTGGTAGTATCTTTGTAAAGCCGTATGTTCAAGACGGACAAGAACAATCTTTATACTTTAGAGACGATGCCAACAACGAATTTAATCTTATACAGAATCCAAATGACTCAAATAGTAACCTTGTCTATATAGATTCAGCAGGCAATACATTTGCTGGAATCTCTTCTCCGGCTACTAGACCTCCAGTCGCAAGCACTTTCAATACTGCTTATGGATATCTTGCGTCAAGTGGCAACAATGAGGGAGACTCTAACTCTGCTTTTGGATCTTTAGCTCTATATAAAAATACTACCGGTAGCAAAAATGTTGCAATTGGCTATTCCGCTGGGGCAGTCAATAGTGTAGGCGCTATAAATAATAATGTATTTATTGGTTATGGAGCCGGAGCAAATATTAAGAATAATATCAATCACTCTATTATTATAGGATATAGAGCTGGATATGATAGTACTGCACTTAGTATTCCTGATTCAACCCTGCTAATTGGAACTGGAAATAGACCTCTTGTTAGCGGTTCATTTTCTGCTAATACATTTGCTATAGACGGTGGATCACTTTCAGTATTAAGCACAAACCGTCGTCAAGAAATAAAATTATACAATGAAGAGAATGCAGATTACTTCTATGAAGATGGCGAAATAGAAACTTCAGTAATAAATATATTAGATAATGATAGCGTTGAATATAATCAGCTTGGCGGGTTAAGTTTAGCATTTACAAAATCAGATGGCAACTCTGGAATCTTGATGAATTTCAGACATAACGCCGACCCGATGGCTTATACGCCGTCATACCATGAGAATACAACTGACAGGCCGTATGCAGAATTACGTGGAGATCTTAGATTACTTGGTGATATTAAATTTTCAGATGGCACATATCTTAATTCTTCATCATCTATTGGTGCTGCTGGAGGCTATGGCACCCAGTTTAATTCCCGTAATGGCGGAACGTTTATAGATCTAGATTTTACAGATCTTACCAGTGCATTTTCTGTCGATTCAGATATTGACACGGAAAACAGCTTTATAGCAATAAGCGTTCCGAGTGGGGTATCAGACACTCAAACAATAACAAGGCTAAGTATACAAGGTCTTGGTGATTTAATAGAAGATGGATACGCTACAATATCAGAAAATTGTAACACAGTATTTACAGACGATAATGGAAATGTTAATGTTGATAAAAATAATAGATCTGTATTTATAGGCTGTGAAGCTGGTGTTTCCGCTACAGGGTGGCGTAATTCTATTATCATAGGCACAGAAGCTGGTAAGAATTCAACTACACCAAACGCAGATATTCACGGCGGCGGGGCTGTTAATACAGCTTCTATATTTATGGGTTTTAGAGCTGGGTATAATGCTGATAATGTAGAGAATGCAGTATTTATAGGAACAAACGCTGGACTTAATGCAGTCTCGGCAACAGACTCGTTGTTTATTGGCGAAAATGCTGGTCTTGATTCCAACTTCAGTAGTTCAATCGGTATTGGCCCAAACGCATTACGTGGATCTTTAGTAATTAATGAAAGTGGTTCTGGTAATATAGAAATTATATCGCCAATACATCAGGGTGAAAGATTATTTACAGTTAATAGTGCTTCTGATGCTGTACTATCGAGTAGACTTAATATTGGTAACATTTTTGCTGGAGATATGTGGCAAAAGAGAGCATCTATCGGCCAAGCCACGCTTTCTCCAGACGCAGTATTAGAAGTTAATCATTCTCCGTGGGAAACTCCAGATGGGCATACAGACGTTGACTATATTCAGACTTGGAATTCTAATGTAAGTAATGATAAGGTTACCCACGCCGCCGTTAGTACGCATAGATGTTCTGGATTTATGGAAGTAGATCCATATGGAGGTGATACATTAAGACCTCTATTTATTGAAGGGTTTGTTAAATCTCAAATATCCGCAGCGCCTAGTCAATTTACTGCTTCGTCTGGATTAATTGATGTATATAGAAATACATCTCCGGGTGGTACACTTGAAAATACCGGACAGGATATTTATATAGTAAATAGAGACAGATACAGCATTATTCCTGCAAATGTATATGTAGTTGCCGTTAGAGTTGGATGTGAATACCGACCCGTATTTGTTGGTTGCAATTCATAAGGAAACAAAATGAGTTTTTCATATGAATGTTCGTGTCATTGTGTGACTCCACCTCCAACTACTACTACCGGAACAACCACGACTGGAACAACCACGACTGGAACAACCACGACTGGAACAACCACGACTGGAACAACTACTACATCTCCTCCAACTACTACAACTACTCCGAGCTGTAGTACATGTAGTTATATTTGGTGGGGAGATCAATGGACCAACGACTGGGTAAGTAATATACAATCAGATTGTCCCGCTTGGACATACGATATACCACAGTGTACTGTTGGCTGTGTTTGCCCCGATCCGCCAGATAGACCCGGATTATACGAGTGTGAAATTGCTACTTATGATTGTATCATACCAACTAGCACAAGTACAACTGGAACAAGTACAACTGGAACAAGTACAACCGGCACAAGTACCACTGGTAGTACAACTACTACGTCTGGATTTGGAGCTTGTTGTTATTCAATTAATACTTTGAGTGGTTGGGGTTGTTCAATACTTACAAAGGCAGAGTGTGACGTTGGCGATCTAGAACGCAATCCCGGCACTTGGTATGCAGGTCAAACGTGTGATGACATTTCGTGTCCAGCGACCACGACTACTGAAAGTACGACAACCACTGGGGGCACGACAACCACCGGGGGTACGACAACCACTGGTAGTACTACAACCACTGGGTGTACTGGTGCTATTATTTGTTGTATTGAAGATGATTTCGTGACCATAGTATACGATGTATGTCAATGTGAAGATGCTGGCTATTATAGTCCTCCGTGTGGAGGCACGACAACCACTGGTAGTGGCACGACGACTACTGGTAGTGGTACAACAACCACTGGAGGCTGTGGACAATGTATTTTTGTTGTTATAGAATTGACGACAACCACTGGTAGTGGCACGACGACTACTGGTAGTGGCACGACGACTACTGGTAGTGGCACGACAACTACTGGTAGCGACACGACG
>Ga0099850_1000956_pt1 | contig 13411 bp, 6 predicted proteins | sample CB_VirMetaG_5_FD_79182 | JGI IMG/M metagenome (GOLD analysis project Ga0099850, IMG submission 79182) | Freshwater to marine saline gradient viral communities from Chesapeake Bay - CB_1508_1D Viral MetaG | ecosystem: Environmental > Aquatic > Marine > Coastal | place: USA: Chesapeake Bay... | reverse complement strand
TCGTTCGCCTGTGATTGTCCGTTTGCGTCGAGTGACGCCCTTCTCTTTATATTATGACTATGACTTGGCATCTCATCTGTCTTGAGAGTGTGCCTCCATCGACCAAACGCTCTACCAACCATGATGGGTTGATTACTGTTGATCGGTCCTTTTCCTCTTTGTGAACTGTCGGTACTCGCCGAGTTTTCTCCGTCGCCGACGCCGTGGTTGGAACCTAGCGTTGGTGAACCCGGTGGAATCTGACCCACCAAGTATCTACCATTTAATGAAGGAACACGGAATTGTGTTTCAGTGAATTGCGTATCAGATCCATTGTTTATAAAAGTATTAGCAAATGTACCAGTGCTACTAGGACTAAAATAACCACCACCCAAGGCGTCAGCACTCAAGTCTTGTCTGTTCTTACCATACCCCAATGGGTTTATTGCGCCATCAAAAGTAAATCTCTTTCCGATCACATTGAAGAGTTCTAGAAGTTCTGTGTTGACATTGGTGTCATAGACAGTTCCGTCACATGGCAAGAATCCATCGGGTGTGACCTCACTACCATATGCGAGGATTGTTCCTACAGGAATGTATCTTCTAATTTCGTCCAAGTTTGATCTTCGCAGAGGAACCGCTTGTATTGAGTTCACGATCGGGATTGCAGACGCAGAACCAACATTTCCTTCTGAACCCATCAATACGAGTTTGATTTGGAATGCGTTGAATTCACCAGTCGTAGATGGGTCAGTCACAACACCGGGTGGTGTTGTGAATCGCATGACACCACCTGCTTCACCGAGTGGTTTGAACTGATCGAAAGAATCAGGATCACTGTTTCCTTCGATATACAGAGGAATCCATCTATTATCGTCAAAGTTTCCTTCCGGCGAATCAACACCCTGAACCTTGACATATGCCTTGATTGTAGAGTCACCAACAACAGAACCCTCGACGAAAACTGCAATATCATCTGCTTGTTGGTTGAGAACAACCTTACGAGAAACATATCGAGAGCGGTTGGTTGCTTGTCGAGATGTTGGTTCAACCTCCTCGATGTCAGCAGCAGCGACGTTCTTGTTTGCCATGTATTCGACCGCAAGGAAATCAACTCTTTCGTTGTCAATCAAGGTACAGACACGACCAGTGGAATCTGTTCTCATTGTTGCTTCGAGTTGAACTGACTTCGAAATCGAGTCGGTTATACCTTGGTCATTCGCAAACATCTTCTGGTCAAACTCAACTGTTTGATTAGGTTGAATTGCTATCTGTGAGAAAACGGGATCATCAGAAGTTGCATCATAAACCCGAGTCTTGACAGTGAGCGATGGTTGTGTTTCACCGACAAGTTGTGTATTCATTGGAACAAATCCAACATGGAATTGTTTCGACACACCTTGGTTGGAAACAAATCTCACTGTCGAAGAATTTGTAGAGAATGCGCAAATATCAAGATCCATCGCAAGATATTCATCAGTGACTGATGTATATGTTCCGTTGTTACTCGGTTTGTGTAGTGCAACAAAAGAGTTTGGTCTTGTGATTGTTGTGGTGGTTGGTGAACCAACGAAATCAAGAGCAATTTCACCTTCTTGACCCATCCATAATTCATATGCAGGATCGTTTGTAGTCAGACATATGGCATAACTCTTTCTTGGTTTGAGATATACTGGAGTGCTGAAGGTGAATGTGGTTTTCACCGCACTGTTCGGACCAAGAACACTGGATGTTACTTCAGAAGGATTCTTTGTGACTTCTGAGAACGGTAGGACTTTGTATGGGTCAGGGGCACCCTCGAACATTGGACGAACATGAAGTTTGATTGGTAGACCATTGGTTTCTGGTCTGTTTTTAAACATCACAGAAACCTGTTTCAACATGACGCCATTTGGATATTTGGTAGAATCAACAAAGATTTCTTGTGCAAACGGAGTCTGTGAATTATAAGACCTAGAAAGGTTGTTCTTCTGGTTTGCTTCAAAGCGATCAGAAGTCACATCTTCAATGTTGCTTGCTTTCCTTCGGGTGATCGGTGGACGAACTGATGTGATATCATCAACATTCGTGTCCAACAAACCTTGTGCATAGAACACAGCATCAGCACTTGTCGTTGCGAGGTTGATTGTGTTTGTGCTATTGTCGATTAGGCGGAATAGTTTTTCACCTGTGAGGAAAGTGTTGTTTGGAATTGTGAATGATCCAGAGACAGCACCAAAAGAGTCAACACTATAACCTAAAGTTGTCCCGACAATTGTTCCATCGAAGAATGCGTACACGGTAGAACCGGGTTTCATGTTCTTGGCATCAAATGTTAGCGTTCTGTTTCGAACGTAAGGAACGACACTGAGGTCTACGATCTTGTCTCCGATCTTTCGAACAACCTTGTCAGAGAGAACTCTCTTCAAATAAGACGACTTACGGACTGTTTCGTATTCTTTACCGAGTGGTTCGTGTTCGATTTCGATATCATTTCTTCTCTTGGAACCAAACCAGATTGACTCCCAATCTCTCCATTGGGCACCGAAACCTCTCGATCGACCTCTCTGATATGCGTTGAGATCAGATTCCCAGTTGTCCATTTCACCCACAGTATTGACTACAACCTTGGGACGAATTGTCGTTGAGAAATAGTTGTCTGATGCTGGTGTGAGTTTACATGTTCCGAGATAGTCAGAAATTGCAAATCGGTTTGCGAAAATAGTTGTATTTGCCAGAGAGTTACCATCAAAACCATCTGCGGTGTTGTCAAGAACAAAAATACCATCATTGGTTAGTGTAACATCACTTGGTATGTCAGAACCTTCTGCTGTCAGAAGAACCATGTTGGATTCAAACGCAGGACGCATTTCGTTTCGCTCTGGGTCGATCGAACAGTTGTGATCTCTACCAGCAACAAGACCATTATTGTGACCGATGAAACTGTCAACGAAGATACCATCACCAAGAGCAGTTCTGGTTGACTTGAAACTGATTGCTCTATTGAGTGCTAGTTGTTCTAGATCGTTCTTGAAAATGAAGTATTGATCGTTTTGTTGGACCTTTTCATTTTCTGCGATCTCTTTCATAGTTGATCGCTGGTTGTCAACGTATCGAACACGAATATCATCTGGGGTGCTTGTGAATGGACTCATCACCAGATCACAAATATCCATATCCTCTGGATTGATCTCTGGACCTTGTGGGTTGAGTGATGGTGTTCCCTTCGACAAAATAAACTGTCGGTTCTTTGTAAGGACAACCTTGTCGATTCTTGGTAGATAGTGACGATATGTTACTCTACTTGGTGTCACACCATTTTCGAAAGCAACTGTGGGGGCACCACCTGAACCATTGTCGAACTGGAGTTCATCTGCGTCTTGAACAATGGGTCTAAAGTCGTATGCGTCACCGAGACTATATCTCTCACCTGTTTCTGGATCAGTAAAGATTGGAATATCAGAGTAACCAAACTCATCCGAACGAGGATATGAATCAACAGTGAATGGACCATCACCGGAGTGACTGAAATACTTGTAGGTTGCTGAAATGTTGTAGTTACCATCACCATCAACAGCACATGTTGAACCCGGTTTCAGTACAATTCTACTTCTTCTGTAGCAATCCACTGTGTCGTTTCTATCCAACTCAAACTCATTAGTAACATCACGACCACCAGTATCCACGATTGTGGTTAGTTCAAATACATCAGGGTTGTTTAGTGGAATGATACCAGTGCTGATAGATCCTGTTTTTCCAACAGCAGAACCGTCTGTGATTGTCTTGAATCGAATACCGAGTGTGTTTCCACTTTCTGCGATTGAAGTTCTATATTGCTGTGAGGCGATCAACGTACCACGACCGCCAGTTGGTATATCACCAGTGAGGTTAATAGTCAATCGCTTTGGTTGTGTTGTGTTGTTGACGCTAACACTATAGTCTGTTCCATATGATTTGAGTGTTGCACCGGAGATACCTGCATCGGAAGAGTCAGTATAGAAGAAAGCATAGTTGCTTATTGTACCTTCCAAGAAGTCATGGTTAGATGTGATTATCTTTGATGACCCTGTAAAGTCAACATCATATGCTTTCTTGACAAGGAATGTGTTTGAGAAAGAACCATCACCGAATGATGTGAGAACCCTCTCGCCCCTCGGTACTCTAAAGATTTGACGACTTCCATTTGCTGTCTTGAGAATTGTTGGGATCGTAGGTTCACCGATCTTAAACAATTGTGAGAGATCAGATTCACCACCCATGGTATCTGACGATGGATCAATACACTCAATATGTGTGCTATCCTTGAACTTCAGAGTATCATGTGTCAACTTGATATTGAAGAGATACAATCTGTTTTCGATAGAGGAACCAAGGTCTTTGGTTTCGATAGATCGAATGTTGCATGTACCAATTTCAGTCAACGTCCCCGGAGTCGTAGTCCTACGAATGATTCTTGCTTTTCGCCCGAACAGAAGTGAACTCGAATTGGTTGTTGTATTTACATCCCAACTAATATTAGGATAAAACGTGACATAGTTACCAAGAGTGGTGTTTAGTCTTTCATTGTAGATGTCATTGACAGACAAAGCACGATCAACAGAAAGATATGCCGGGGCGATTGTTTCATATTCAAAACCAGAGACATACGCTTTACCCGGTTCCACTCTTACAGCGTGCTTGTTTGCGTCTGTTCCAGAGAATGCCGATGTATATTCGATTGGGTTGACAGTGAATGGTTTGACTGTGTAGTTACCAGATTCGTCAAATGTTCTTCTTGCAAGAGTTTCTTCGAAGACTGCGTAATCTGTGAATCGAACTGTCTTTGTGGTTTCACCGTTGATAATGCGAACGAGTTCGAGATAGTCGCCTGTTTCGAGAGTAATTCCTGTACTGGCAGAGACATCAATCTGAGTCATGGTGAGATCGACTTTATAACGATCTGCACCGGGGGAGTTGAAGTTGTAATATCCGAATGATGGATCATTCAGACTGTCATCATCGTCTGATGTGACGACCTCTCTATTGATTTTAAAACCAACGGACGCTGTTGGGTTGTTGAAGTTTCTGTATGTCGCTTCTTCGTTATATGCAGCAAATGATTGTGCGTTTGTTGTAACGAGGAAACCATCAGCATAGAACACACCAGAATCAATGCAGACAACATTTGTTGCGGTGCTGATTGCCGGTGCTTCACCCTGTGAACCAACAGTTGCGGTTACAACAGGGAGTGTTGATTCGATTGTGAGTGTATCGCCGCCAGTAAAACCACCAGAACCAGTGTAGTTCACAAACAAGATTTGATTGTTGTCATCACTGAGAATCGAGGCGTCGGCGTAAGATACAATTTTAGCAGAGACTGTTCCGTTTGTTACGGTCTTGTTCAAGAATGATTGCAGTTGTGCATCGCTGAATGTTGTTCCGGCAAGTCGAACAGCGATTGCATTTGCTTCTGAGATTTCACCACCACGAACCGATGTTCCATCTTCGAAAAGATGTGAACCGAGTTGTTCGATTTGGTTCTGAACAATGGTCTGGAGTTGAGTTACCTCTCTTGCCTGAAGGGGATACCCCGGACGAAACAAAACTCGAAGGAACTTTTTGTTCTCATCGAAGTCATCAAAGTATGGTGCTTTTCCGTGAATTTCTTTTCTATATGATTTCGCCATTTTTATCCTCAGAAGTCAAAGTTGATCTTGAACAAATCTATTTGTTCTGCGTTACGAGTTACTTCGTCTACACTTGATATGTATAAGATAGTTCCTGAGAATAGATTGAGTTCAGGACCATATGCTTCGATGACATCGAGAACGATTCCATCAGAACCAGCGATGAGTGTTTCACCACCAGTGAAACCAATTGCGTCAGAAGTTGCTCCTCGTACGACATTAGTTATAAAGATATCAGTATTATTTCCAGACGTATTTTGGAATCCTGCAACAATACCAATACTACCACATGATCCCGTGACTGCCGAGTCAAACGGAATATCTTGTTGTGGTGCGGAGTCATTGAATACGTCATCAGAACGATGAACACGAAGACGATGCGTGCAACGATAGGTTCCCTGCACACCTGATCTTATCGAATCTTCAAAAAGTGTGTTTATAACAGTCGCTGTTCTATCATAGAACTCATATGTTCCACCACCACTAGGAGTAAACACATATAGAGTTTCGTTTTTCTTGAATGGTGAGTTCAGTCCTTCTAGTTCGAGTTGTCCGAGACTATCGTTTATTTTTTGGAAGTTGGAAACTTTACCAGTATTGTATGATGATGAACCGAACACATAATCATTAGTAGTTGCCCAATTAGATGGCAGGGCACCTGTAGAGGGAGCAATATCAATTGTTGTTTTTAGATATCCATCTGTGCCTGCTATCTGACCACTGTTGTTATAACCAGTTCCGATCTTAGGTGATAACCAGAGTCCGTATTGACTGTACTCATTACCGAGTATCGCCCTACCGTCCTCATTACCTTCAATACGAATCAAAACACTAAGTCGTTTTGCGATGAGATCAAAGAGCGGGTTTCTACCAACACCATCTGTGGGTGATATGTTTGCAGACAGAACAGTTGGGTTTCCTGTGCTTGGTGGTTCTGGTAGTACCTTGAATGTAGCATAAGAATAGTTCGAACCTTTTTCGATCATGATGACGCCAGTTATGAATCTATCCTCAAAGACGGATACCTTTGAGTACGCAGAGGCACCAGTCCCGTCACCTGAAATTTCAATTGTCGGGATGATTTCGAACTTACTTGTGTTGTTGGGTGTGACTGTCCACGGCGAAGAGATTGTCGCAACTTTAGTAGATCCAACATAATCTGTGATTTTTCGAATCTGACCAGATCCTGTTCCATCAAAAATTCTTATGCTGTAGTTATTATAATAATCATCAACATTTGACGACCTACCGTCGAGTGTTGCTGTAGTTGCTGTTGCAGTTTGTATTGTGAATTCGAGTGAAGACTTGACAACTCCAAGGTATTCGTCACCGGCGTCTATAACACTGATGCTTTCTATTTGACCACCTTGAGATGTGTACTGGACAGCATACTGAAGTTGCTCTTCGTCTGAATATGCGACTGGTTTGCCTTCGTAGACAGGAATCTCTCGAAGAGGAATCCAGTTTGTATCGACAAAATCAATGAGTGTTGTTGGAACCTTGAACAAGAACTTCCAGACATATCCATTCTGAAGATAAATCAGATCAGTAGAAGTTCCAGTTGGTTCGTCAATGGACCGATTGCCGCCGCCGTTATCAAGACAAACATACACATTACCCTCACTGTTATACACATAAAAGTTGAGATTCTTTCTTTCTAGTGAACTATCAAGTTTTTGGTAGATTTCTCCATTTTCCCAGTTTACTCTGGGAATCAACAATGCAACGGAGTTGTCTGACAACAATTTTGCGGTCTGGATTTGTCGTCTTGTGACAATTTCATTATCAAGAGACTCAGAGGAAGAACCACTGTTGTCTACGTTTGATATGAACATCATCACAGAGTTATCAAGAGAGGTAAATTGCCTCTCTAGTTCTCTTGTGAGGAATACTTTGAGATTGCTTGATAGTTCTGTCATGTGTATTATTCGTAAACTGAGTATGGAATTTCATTCACGACCAACGAGATCGGGATGTTTGTCCAGTCAACTTCATGTGTTATCGAAGAGTATTTATTCGGGTTTAGGGTGCCCGATATTAGTCTGGCACAACCGTTATCATCACCCACGACAGGTCTTTGTGTTCCTGTACTATCCTCAAATGGTGTGAATGTCCCATTCAGAACTTCTACTGTGAGTCGATCAATTCCTGTGTTCCAGTATGGTGTTCCGAGAAGTCCATCAGGACCAGAAGATCCATCAGGAAGATTTTGTTGATAACTGCTCGCTCTGAAACCCAGAACCTTACCAATTGCTTCGGGTTCATTGTATCTACGTTGTCGTACTATTTCACCAACAGTAAATGTAGCACCTCCGTTGAGAGACACACCGGAATCTTGTATAGTCCGTGAGTAACCTGTTCTGTCTCCGTGGGATGCTGTTATACTTGTGGATGTTTGTAGAACGGGCAAAAGAGGAATTTCAATAACCGAGTGTCTTCCGATTTGAGTGACACCAGAAAGTTCAAGTGAGTTTATGTGTCGATATACAATCCAATAGTCGGCAGTTGCTGAATCCGTCCCTTTGACTTGTATGATTTGACCACCAGAAATACCAACTGTAAACCCAGTTGTTTTTGGTCCTGTGTATCCACCATAATGTGTGATACCGTCGCCAAATGCTTTACCCACACCGATTGTATTTGATCGTGAACTACCAACTGGGAAGAAACCGAACAACCCAACGCCTTCATCTTCGCTGTCAACGGTTGCTCCGATATATCCTGTGGAACCAATTGCACCATTGACCAAAGTTCGTGATGTTTCAACCCCATCAAATGCTGTGAGTCCAGAAGGTATCTTCACCAAATACGGATCATGTGTAATGCCATTCACAGGATTCACATGGGGTGTTCCATAATCGGTTGATGATAAGTTTGTACTATAAAAGTCAGATGCAGTTCTTCCATCCTGACCATTATAACCTTGTGGGTAGAAGTCATAGTGTGTTGCACCAGACCCTGTTTCATATGTAAATCCTCTTGGGTCGATTGTTGTTCCAAATGTATGTGGAAGATAATGACCTATCACCGGCAAGAAGAATGAAAGATTACTAGTGGATTGATCCGCCATTCTTCCGAATGTAAATGTTTCGGTCTGACCTTCTGTTACTATGGTAATCTCATCAAAATCTATTTCGTTCTTGTACCGTGCGAAGAGTTGTGTACCAGCAGGGTGAATAAGATTTCTCACCACATCAGAGAATGTTTGAAGTGCTTTGTTGACTGTTATGACATATGAGAAATCTTGATAGAAGAAACTATCTTGGACAAAAGAACGACCGCTCAATTTGCCGCTGTCATCGAAGTACACATCGGGTCCATCCGCAACAACACTTTCTGATTTCGCAGAAAGACTTGCACCGACTCCACCTACTGTTGTGATTGAATATGTGAACCCAGAGTTGTTGGTATACACACCATAGTTGTTTGTGTAGTTGAAACCCCGAATCTGGTTTGATGGTCCAAGGGCATCGACATATCCGTGAAGAAGTTCGTTGTTGTAAATATCACGAACAATCAATTCGTCACCTAGTTGATAACCAGAACCACCAGCATTGATTTGAACACTTGTAAGTGTTGGAAGAATCTTGGCGTTTATTCCACCACCAGAAGATCCTCTTGGTGACATTGTTATTTTTAAATTCGAATCAAAATCACCAGAAACTGTCTGAAGAGTAAGAGAGTAGTAGTCGATTCCACCCTTGCTGACAAACTTCACAGAATCAACAAGAGCAGTTGCGATGACTCTTTGGTTCTGTGGTGTTCGTTGAATGATGACGGTGCTTTCCATCTCTTTCATCTGTTCAATCGAAAGTGGTGTAAGAACACGAAGAAACTTTCGATCATCAAAGGTGCTTGTTGATGGTTTCAGAATTCTGTCTTTTGGATAATCGACATCAACTGTTGTGTTGAATAGAATTCTGAACAAAAGGTCGAATGATGCCTTTGTACCTTTGGAGCGATACAAATAACCAATATTTTTGATCAGAGATTTTTCGTTGATGCCATCTGCCAGTTCTCTCGGTAGATTGGTGAGGAACGTGGTTCTAAAATAGTTCAAGAACTGATCGAGAGTTTCATCGACATCTTTATATGTCTCAAGACGAACTGCTTCCGATCTGGTGTTGCCATATAGTTCAGTCCACTCAAAATATGCTCTGAGGAATGATTCAAATAATGGGTAGTTCTCAATAATAAAATCAGGAAGTTGATCTCTCAACTGGGTAGAAAATCTCTCGTCGATAGAACCAGAGTAGTCGAGTCTAGCGAAGGTGTAACCTGCTAGCAGAGTTTGTAGTGGTAGTAGTAGTGAACCACCGGGAGAGAAAATCGGCATGTCTAAACCCTATTAGAAATCATGAAGAACCTGTTTGTGTACCCGTGGCAAGATTGATCTGGATCGCAGTAGCATCCTCGCTGAAATCACAGAACAAAATCTTCTCACGAAGACTGTCGAGTTTTGCTGTTTTTGTTTCCGCATACACAATGATCTCTGGTCGATCATCTGGTGACGAAATTTGGACTTGGTTCAATGAAATAATTCCTGTCTGATAATCAACCGTTCCAGCATTTTCGAGAGCGGTTGTCTTGATATTCCCTACAGTTTCATAAAAATTGATATTACCAAAACCATCATCTTCAATGTAAACGCTTTTGGTTGTATTCAAATCAGGATCAAGATATTTGAAAACATTCGATCTTATCACACTCATGTGACCGTCGTGTGGATGGTATATCGGATTTCCGAAGTTCAATTCATATGATACTGCCTGTGTGCTTGCAGGTATGAATCTTTTTTCCATTGTGACATCTACACTAGACGAAATGATTGCCGTTGAAGAATTGTCTATTTGGGATGACAACTTCGAGGCAGAGTAAGACCTACCAAATTTTCCGATATTGTTGCTGAGATAATTTATGATTGATTGTCGGATACTCGCAACAACAGATTCACGCGGGAGAGATGTCTGTGCAACATCATACACAACATTTGCGGAGAGTCTGAGATATGTGTAGTCAGGATCAATGATCTGAGGTGTAACAGACAGGACTGTTTTTGTTCTTAGGAAGTCTAAGACATTTTTCTTGATACCTTCAGTCACGATTGTACCAACTGATGGTTTGATTGCGATGAAGACCGTACCGAACACTGGTGGAATTGCATCTTGTCCACCATAAACAAACACGGAATCGAAACCAGAAAAGTTTGACTCGATGAGTGTTGAGTAGTCATTTGCTGTTACTGCACGGTTTTGTGTCGAGAATGATTTTGGTGCTTTGAAACGAATTTGATCTGTTGATTCTTTATTTGATCCACCTGCTGCGTAACTTTTTACGACAACAGTGTTTGCTGCACTACCATATGTGAATGCTCTGTTATTCACCGCGTCGTTTCTGCCTGCGTTATTTGCAGCAGGACCATCTGTGACAAGGTATGTTATGGTGATCAAGTTGCCGGGTAGGAGTTTCTCGCCAAAGACACCATCACCAAAGTACAACTCGAACTTTTGCTTTGAGTTTTCTTGTAGATAGAATACTTTGGAGGTGTTTGTGATTTCTGACAGATCACCTGATCGAGTCCATATATCTGTAATACCATTGGTGTTTGTGGTTGATTCTTGAACGGTCACTTTGATTGTGGAAATATCAACATTAGTCTCTGGGATTTCATATCTTCTGTTTAGACTGGTATCTGGAACGATATATGAAACACTTGAAAGATAACCTTGTTTGATTTCCAGATCAGTTATTTTGTTTTCTTCGTCATATGTCGCAGTTTCGACATTGACAAAGGTATAAACCTGACCATCAACCGAAGTTGTGAATTGTGCGCCGGGTAGAAGTGTGATTGACGATGGTGTGCCGCCAAGTTGGAGATCAATCGTTGCTGTTGGTGCAGTTGCAGAGTTGGGGGTGTAACCGAGACTTTTCGCAAGAGATATGACAGACTCTCTCTTGACAGCACTGTCTAGGAACATCTCGTTAGCAACCATATTATTGTAGAATGCCTGATAATATGTGTTGTAAGCAAGAATATCGAGAAGAACAGAAAGACCAGATCCATCGAAGTCATAGTCAGCGAAGGTCGTCTGGTTCTTCAGAAACTCTTTGAGATTTTGCTTGATTCCCTCGAACTCAGTCGAGTTTACCGACAATCGTTTTCTTTCTGCCATTATCTCAACCTCTTTAGTGTTATTGGTACTAGTATTGGTCGCGAATCACCCTTCACACGAAAAGCGATTGTGACATCAAATGAGTTGCTATCGTTATTTATCCTGACCAAAACACTGATGAGTGAGACTCTCGGTTCAAAGGAACGAAGGACATTACGAATTCGTGCTTCAATTTCTGTTGAAATAACTGGAGTAGCAGGTTCAAACAACAAAGATCGAATACTTCCACCCAAAGTTGGTTGGAATGGTCTTTCTCCTGCATCTGTGAGAATGAGATTTCTCACAGCACCTTTGATTGCCTCATCATCATATTTGATGGAGACATCCTTGGTGACGGGATTTCGAGTGAAGTTTAGGTCAATATCTGAGAATCTGGTCATGACCTATTATCTATATCAAATTCCTGCTGTCTCTTTGAAAGAAGGAGAACCTATTTGCTGTAATAGTTTCTGACCAAAACATGGATCATCGAGCATTTGCAGAACACTGAGTCCAACAGTGTGTTTCGCGATGAAGTCAAGAGCAAATTCATATTGAAGATTGTCATCGTTGATCAGATTTGTAACATCTGATTGTAACTCTAGAATCTCTGTTCCAAGTCTAGTAACTTCTTGAATTGCTTCTGGTCCTGAACCTGTAGGATAGTTAGACAAGAAGTTACCAACATCACCGTTGACCAGAGATGTCATTGATCTCATCAAGTCATTACCGGGACCAAAAAGACTATTGAAAATAGGCGAATAGTTATCTTTTGCTGCCTGCGTTGGATCACGAAAAGTTTCTTTGAGAGAGTTGTAGGTTTGTGCAACCTGTTGTAGACCAGCAAGACCGGGATATTCACCGGCAATTCCACCAAACCCATAAGGACTATCTTCTCCGAATGTTTTACTGAGACTCACACCGCTGAGTCTGTCAGAATGAACACGATAGTCATCAATACCACCTCTAAGATTTGATAGATTGTCAGCAAGAAAACCAAACGTGGTTTGTTGATTTCCATCCTCATCTAAACCAATAATTTCTCCGAGAGATGTGTTGATACCTGCGAGGGTTTGGTCAATCGCTCCTTGTGCTTCTTGCATTCCTGCTTCGATTGGATTTGTAAATGCAGATCCGTCAACAACACCTTGAACGAGTGCTTTCTGTTCTTCCGATAGAATCAGAGAAGAGAAATCACAATCAGTTACATTGAATAAGTCTCTTGAGTAAAGTCCCATTGTTATCCTCCAAACACAGAACCAGATGAAGTTATTACATCATGTACACCACATGTAGCAATAGAACCAAGTTGTGCTGCTGGTATGCCATTTATAAAAACACTACTGCTTCCTGTTTGTATTGTAGCAGTGTGTGTCGTGTCACCATATGGGTGAGGGGAGACAACACTTCCAACCATCGCCGCGGGACGATTTTCTATAAAAACATTTGGGGAACCAGTTATAATTGTTCCTGTGCCACATACATCGCCGATTCTCGCTAGTCCTGCCATGTGTTCCTCCTCTTTATTTAGAAAACAGTAACATACTCTGCTGTAGATCCACCACCAGAACCAAATGGACTCGGTACAACACCACCATGTGTGTTAAATGATTTCCTGTTCTCAAATGTAGGTCC
>Ga0099850_1000955_pt1 | contig 13416 bp, 6 predicted proteins | sample CB_VirMetaG_5_FD_79182 | JGI IMG/M metagenome (GOLD analysis project Ga0099850, IMG submission 79182) | Freshwater to marine saline gradient viral communities from Chesapeake Bay - CB_1508_1D Viral MetaG | ecosystem: Environmental > Aquatic > Marine > Coastal | place: USA: Chesapeake Bay... | reverse complement strand
GATAAAAATGATGGACTTTTCCAAGGTAATTATGGAGAGACTGCCGTAAACGGGGCTGAGTATGCTTATACGATGGGGTATTTCCAAGAATGGTTGCCATATATGTATAATTGTTCTTCCATACCTGACTCACATAAGCAGGAATTCTTTAATAGATATTATTATGGATACACATTTAGCGCAGATTACTTATCAAATACTGTAGACAATTTATTAAAATTCTTAAATAAATCTCAAACTATTAAAGATCCATTTACCAATAACACAAGATCACAGCAAAACGACTACACTAGCCCAAGTGTTACAAAAGAACATAAGAGAGCCAATTTAAGAAAATTAGCTGAAGACTCAAGCTTCCCTTATTAACTATAATAAAAAGGTGATTATATGAAAGGCGCTGTAAAGGTTTACGAAATACTCGAAGACGGTACTCAAAATCTTATAGAGTACTCATCTAACTTAGTTGTAGATGGGGCGGGTGAGAGTATTGTAGATATGCTTACAACACCTTCAAGTGTTTTAGGTATTAGTCCAAGAGTAATGGATACATCAAACTGGAGGTGGGGGGCATTATCTTTTGGACCACCTGCTTCAGCTTTTCAAGACAATGCTTATTACTTTCCTTTGGATGAAGATGGAAATTTTATTTACTACTCTAAAGGAGATCAATGTCTTGAGACTAGTGCAGATATTACGTCTTTAATTAATTTTATAGGAACTTCTTATAATTTAGTTTTATTAAAAAATAATTTAGGATCAACATCTTCATATGTTCCACCATATTACCTACCTTCTTATCCAGATCCGTTAGATAAAAGATTAGAGAAAGCGAGTACAGCTTATGCTTTAGCAAGCTCTTTAGCACCTTCTGGAATAGAAACTGTAGGTACTTCTTATGGTCAGTTTGAAAATAGAATACAGTTTGCTCCAAACGACGCTTCTAGTTATTTTCAGGGTGTATTTGCCCATAAATCTTTAGGAAGACCCCAAGGTTTGATAGCAAGCTCGTTTATAGGTGATTTTTCGATATCTCCTACACCGAATATAGTTGTGAATAGTCCTGTTTTAAATGGAAAAACTGTTATTAGTGGGTTTAATTTCCTTGATTATATGGATTATAGAGGCTTTTGTCATGTTAGTTATTCAAATAAGTCTATTCTAGCAGGGCAAACTATGGTTTCTGGTGTAAATGTCACAACCTTAGAGGAGTTTGTACAGAATCCAAAAGTTGCTGTATCTGTTAAAATAAGTCCTTGGGATGTTTGGGCGATGAATGCTTATGGCGGACTGCACACTATAGGGTTGTGGAATATAGACTGTAAAGAGTCTTTAAAGTATAACGAAGCCCCATTTTTAGAATCAGGAAATCCTGGATTTATAGATACAACTACGGGAATTACCAAACAACAGTTTAAATTATTTGCTAAAAAGGTTTTTACAGAAAATCTTTGTAGAAATCAAGACGCTACTACAGGCGCTACATCTTCTGAGAATGCAGGTTTTGTAAATCCAAAATCTTTGTTAATATCTTGGACTATAGATTTTAGGTCTCAAAAATGATAAAAGGTCATGTAACAATAACTAAAGTATTTTCTGATGGAACAGAAGAAGTAGTTCTTGATAGAGCTAATATGGTTACTGCTGGATACGGTTCTTCTTATTTGGATATTCAGCAAGGAGTAGGATCAAAATTTTTAGACGATTATACTCCAGCGTATTTTCAGCTCGGAACAAACGCAATTGGTTATGATCCCAACGCAGATACTTCTTCTTTTTTTTATCAAATATCTGCCCCTTTTGATTGGTCTGATTACGGAGAAGATTCTGATTTAGATGTAGTAAACTTGTATAGAGGTTTTAATGCTTCGACGGCAGACGGGGGTAGAAACTATGAAGAGTTATTATTTAGTTCTGCACCAGTGTCCTCTGTTATTTTCAGTGGAACAGATGAGTATTTTGCAAAAATTCAGCAAGGTAGTGTTTCTAAGTTTTTCTTAGATTCGTTTGAAGCTCAAATTGTTTTAGATGAAAAAACTGCTAATGGAAAAGCAATAAGTGAGGTTGGATTATTTTCAAAAAATCCAAAAGGTTTATATCAAGATTCTCCTTTGTTAGTAGCTTATAGAAGTTTTGTAGCTCTAAATAAAACAGAAGAATTTTCTTTAGTAATAAATTGGTCAATAGGGTTCTTAGGTTTATCTGTAAATGTAGATAATCATTATACAGGAATTGGGTCTCTTGATTCTCAAAATAGCGTACAGGGGATTACTTTAGGTAAATCATATAAATAAGTTATGAAAAATTCAGATTATTTAGACGTGTCTGGTCACTTGGAGATATACAAGGTGTATTCAGACGGAACAGAAGAAAAGGTATTTGACGACAAAAATACTATTACTTCTGGTATGGGTGTAGGGTTAGGTTTGCTTTATGCAGGATCTGGTGCCGCAGATATAACCAATTTTCAAATTCGGTATTTCCAACTAGGCACAAAAGGAGATACTAAAATAGGTAATTATGGGGTATCTGAAACCTTACTAGCTTCGGCCTTAGGACAAGAAGACCAATTAGAGCAATATAAGATTAGCAATGAATCCACTCTTCCGATGGTTTATCATGAGTTGATGGATTGGAATGGGGATGCTAAGTTAGATTCTGGTGGGGGATCTAATTGGTATTTTGCCGAAATTTCAGACAATGCAATCAAGAGAGTCGATTTAAACTCTGTAACCTATATACTATATGTGGATAGAAACTCCTGTAATGGCATAGATATAGATGAAGTAGGGTTGTTTATGAAAAACCCTCTAGGCTACACACCATTCAGATCTAACTTAGTCGCATATAGACCTTTCTCAAGTATTACAAAGACTGATGATTTCTCATTAGTTTTTAAATGGACATTAAATTTCTAAAATGGCATTCAATCAAAACGATTTATATTTAACTTCTGGAACAGGCCAATTAATAAATAATTGGACTGATCCTGTTTATAAATTTGATTCTAGTTCTTTTTATAATTGGGAACAGGATAATTTACCTCTTTATGATTTAGAAGAAAGAGACGACTTCCTTTACGAAATGGTAGGCTGGCCTACTTCGGCAGCGCCTTCAGTTATGCTTACTGTTTCAGATTGTGGTATTGATAACAAGAAAGTATTTGGTACATTATCTGGTGCCATAGACGCACTACCAAGTATAATTAGACAGCCTGTAATTATAGAAGTTTGTGTAAGCGGACAATTAGGTCCTTTAAATCTACAAAATACTAATTGTGTAGGTCCTGATTCAGGTATAGAGATTATAAATAGAGGATTTGCTAAAGTTCTTTGCGGTAGTGGTGCTGGAGCGGATGTATCGTCTTTCATATCCACTACAGAAAATGGTGGGGGAGCGGACGGAAGTTCTATACTAACCTTTAAATCCGCAGACTTAAGCACAACATTAACTAATACTTTTAGTGTAGGTCTTTCTGGAGAACCTGTAGGTTCTAAACATGCAACAACAGAAATCTTTTGGAATACATTTAATAGATCATTTGTTATAACTCCTGAATGGAATAAATCCAGTAATAGTGATAGTTCCAGAACTGTATCTTTATCAGCAAAATTTAGAGATACATCTTCACCATCTTATTCAGATAACTTATATCAAAATGAAGCTAATAAGTTTTCTGTAACCCCAATATATTCAGATAACTCAACATCTTCAGATATTGTAATAAGAAATCCTTATGATGATTCTTTGAGCCATAGACCAAATTCAAAAAGCGGTACAAGTTCTAGAGTTACAGGATTTATTTATGCAAATACGTTAGATAGTGTAGTTATAAAAAACTGTAATGGTAACATATACATAAGAGGTTTTTGTGTAGATGGGGCTGATCAAGCTAACATAACAACTACTGGAAATCAAAGAACAGATTACGGAATCATAATAGAGGAGTCTGACGTTGTAGTAGAGAACTGTACAGTTACTAGGTGTAAGAAAGCAGGTCTTGTTTGCAAAAACTCAGATATAACATTAAATAGAGGCTTTATTTCTACACATAACTATGAGCTAGAAACTAATAGCTCTAATTTAGATACAAAAGTATCTTACTTACAGACTCCTGGATTAAGAGCAATTAACTCAAATGTAACTCTAAGCTCAACTGCTACAGAAGCTTATGGATTACCTATTGATTCACCTTTCTGCTTTACTAAAAATTTCGTAGGTGTAGAGCTAGTTAATTCTGTTTTAAAAACCCCTACTGAATACAAATACGGCAAAAATATCCTAGGACAAGCATTCTCAGAGATTTATGGATCAGAAACGCTATTCTTGCAAACATTTTTAAATATAAATCAAGGAATAAAGATGAAAAACTCTTTAATAGATTTTGATGGTTATTTATCTTGTTTCCAAAATAGAGTGGGCGCAGATCTTGTAGAATCTACTATGAAGGTTGCCGAAGTTACATTTGACCATAATCAAGATTTTGGTCTACTTTGTAATAATTCTACATTGAATTATAATAAGAATGCAGAGTTGTTGGATAGACAAAATTTCTTAGGACCACAAACTCGATTTATAAAGAATGGACAACATGTAGTTTTAAACTCTTCTGAGTTTGTTCCTACAGAAGTTAGCGGCATGGATACTGTTTATTCTAGACTATCTTTTAGTGGGGTATTCGGGTTAGATGGTCATGTTAATTCAACAAAAAGCACCCTACCTTCGATTGTTCTTGAAAACAATTCATACATGAATGCGGTATGTAGTAATCATTTCTTAGAAAACAGTATTGATCCAGCAGGTCCAGCTGCGTATGTTCGATCGACAAAAGGTGCTGCATTTAAAGTAAGTAATTCAAGTGTTTTAGATCTAAAAGGAACAGGGTCTTTTGCTACGATTATAGTAGGCCCATACACTCAAAGTCAGCAAAAAATATGTGCTGGTTTGTACGCAGAAAACAACTCTACAATTAACATCGCAGGTCCCACTAGTATTTCTCAATACGGTGTGGATGTTTTGGCTGAGAACAACTCTACTATAAATATAGGACCACATAAAAATAATGGAACTATAGATGTAAGCGGGTTTAGTTTAGATAAATCTACAGATAACCACACTAAAGTACAACTTCATTCTACCAGAGCTTCACTTGTTGTTAGTAAAAACTCGAATTTAAATTTACAGGATATAGGTGATTACCACGCTCAATGGGATAGCAAGTATTTAAGTGATTTAGATTATCCAACGGCTAACGATGCTACACAAGGAATTGCTCTAAATACTTCTTCTTTAACTTATGGTGGATTCCTTCAATTCTTTAGCAATCCTTTAGTGGATGCTGGACAATACAATATAGTGCCACAATCCATATATCCAACCAATATTCACGGTATAGACTATGATACAAATGAGTGGGTACATGCTTCTATATCTAAAGGGACAGGTGATTTTGATCAAATATCCATAGGCGGTATGTGTGTTAGGGCTTTAGAAGGAAGTAAAGTTAATGCAAAAAATGTGCATTTCCCTGCTGGTTGGCCTAACGCTTCTGGAGCTTATTATGATTTATCAGCTACTAACTGTGAATTGCTTAGAATTTGGAATATTGCTGATAATTCACAACTACATGCTTCTTATCTAAGTGTAGATGGAACACACCCTCAAGATTCTAGTGGTAACTATTTTGGACCTAGTGCTTTGTGGACATCTGCATTTGATACTGGACTATCTGGAGCACCTTCTAGCACGCCAGACACTTCTGGAGCTAGTATTCTAGATTACTACGGACTAGGTGTTAATACTGGAGGCGCGTTAGGTTATTATGGGAAAACGTCTCCAGAAAATATAGGAGCGTTTAGACTATATGTATCTCCTGATCCTAAAGCTAAATTGTTAGGATATCCAAAAATAGGTTCTTATAATTATCGAGCCCAACAACCTCCTGCAAATCCCAATCCTATGGGTTACACAGTTCCTAATACTGCGGAGTTAGTTACAGGGGTTCCTTATCAAGTTATTGCTCAAGGATATAATCCTTCAGGAGATTGTAGTGCTATAAATAATCAAGGAGATACTTGGGAAAATGTAAGCTCGGTTTACCAAGATCTTGGGTTTAGTGCATATATAGAATCATTACCAGAGGATCAAAGAGTACAGAATGTAGCATCATCATTCTTCTATACTTCTGCACTTTTGGCTGATGGTACGTCTTCTAGAATTTGGTTAGATGAATCAGCATTAAATACATTTGCTAATGCTAAAAATGGTCTTCTTTCTACATCTGGTAGGAAAAAAATATTCAATTACTATAATCCTAAATCGGTTTATCCTGGAGAAGGGTTTAATAAAACAACAGAAGGAAAAGGATTTGGATCTGCTGGTCTCTTTGATTTAGATAGGAATCTATAATTATGGCTAATTACTCATTTACACAACCTATTAGATATTACAAAGCTAATGACCCTTATTACTACGAAGTAGATAATATTCCTTTACGTCAGCTAGAAGAAAATGTTTTATATGTAAAAAACATCATAGAACAAGCTGTAGGTTTGTCTGAAGGTAATACAGCAGAAGATACTTTCTTAACTCCTGCTAGTGAAATTGATATTACAAATATAAAGCAGTTAAAGCCAAAAGCTGTAGGTGGGCGTACTATAAAAGTAAACGCTGGTAAATACACCAGCCGAGTAAATGATGCTTTTGATATAAAAAAGCCTTTAACAGAGATATTTAAAAGTACATTAATAAGTCCTAATGTAGTACCCTCTTTAACACAATCTTGGACTACTACGTTAAGAGACCAAATTTGGAACAGTTTTATTGGAGCTACTAATTCCAGTAATGCTTATAATATTAATGGTCTAGAGTTTACTTATACTTTTCATAAACCTTTAGCGGGTTTTGGTTCTGGAAACACACAAGAGACTTACAATGCAAAAAACGAAACTTGGCCTGGTTTTGGTGTTTTAGCAGATCTAACCCCTATGGGAGATTTGGGGACTTCGATTGATTATTCTTTAAGTAATTTACAAAAACTTCATTTAGCTTTTGTTAAAAAATGGCGCGGTATTTTTAGAACCTCTATAGTAGATTTCCCAGAGTCAACCATTGAAATACCTGCTTTAGATAATTCTGATTTTTATTATAAAGATGCTGACGGAAAAAGTGTTGCATTAACTGGAGATCAGCGCATTGATTTGCTCGTAGCATTTAGCATGACAATTGATGCCTCTTCCACTACTATTCAAGATTATTCTGTAGGTTTTTGTACAGCTACTCAAAATCCTAAAAAAATAACTCAACCAATATTAGGTATCATTCGAGGAGCAGGCGTAGGAATTAGAAAAGATGATACAGGAGCATTAGCCTCAATAGAAGGGGTAAACGGTTGTACAGACGCAGGCACTCCAGGTTCGGCTAGAATAATGGCTAATAGGTCTGATTTTGAACCAGATGCTAACTATGGGATAACAAACTCGGCTGGAGTAAAAGTACATGGAAGTTTCCCCTCTCCTGATGATTTATTAAACCTAGCACCTACTTTGGTTTTAAATGCTGCTTCTGATGATTTGCAACTTGTAGGCCAAACAGCATTACCTTTGGCTTATATTGTGGTAAAACGAAATCAAACAAATATAACTTCTGAAGATATAATTGATATTCGACCCTTCTTAAGAACCACTGAGCTTACTTATAACGAACGTGCTGGTGTTGCAGCAGCAAACCCACCTTTATCTCTAGCTAATCCTGCTGTAGGTACTTTCCAACTACAACAAGTTACCGATTATGTGAAAGGAATATCGGACAGTATACAAGCCCAATTAGGAACAACAGTAGAATCTGATCTTGGAGTCGGAACTGGTCGGGTTTTATATACTGATTATGTTATGGGTGGTTTGGCTTATGGTGTTGAAGGAACACTACTTAGTATGTGTGACACACCTCAAGGTACTTTAGATCCTTTTGGCAACACAACACAAACTACTTTATACATTGACCCTATATCGCAAGAGGAGTATTCTTTCGCACCTTTCACCTCATCTAAAACATTTTTAGAAAGCACAGATTTAGATCTCAAAAAAGCATTTCTTCAATACGTTTATAATGTAAGACAATCAGATTTAAAAAGATGGTTATCTGATCCAAATACCTTATATAACCAAAAAACAGGAACTTATTTAGGGCTGCCTCCTGGCTCAACGGGCAGAAATATTCCTCTTTACCCAGAATGGGATCCAGCAATTGATCTCAATAACTACTCAAACACTATGCTTGGGGAGGGAGGATCAACATACAAACTTCCTAGAGCTAGTTGGTGGATGTGGTTAGAAGGTGTTAATAGACGTAGACCTCTTTCTTATTTCCCAGGTGGTGTAGTTTCTACCGAAAATTCACAATCAAGTTATGCTTACTTAAGTAAGCAGTACGGTTGGGGAGACCCTAATAAGTCTGGTTATATAGAAGCTGCTATGATTAGTGTTTGTACAAAGAGGTTAGAAATTACTTTACCTAGTTGGTGTGTAGATTATGATGTTTTTGTTGAATATGTCAACTGCTCTCCAACTACTGTAGGTGGAGCAGCAGCTATAGGTGGGGAAGATTTGTATAATTACCCACAAACAGGTCTTGGTGGAGGTCTTTATGTAAATAAAGGACCTTTGGTTGTTACTGCTGGCGATAAGAAGAAAGCTATTATTCAGATAAATTCTGCTGCATCTCCAATACCAATGTCATTACAAACAACTGAAACATTATTTGGTAAAAATGGTGAGTTGAATGATACTGAAGATGGTTTTGTTAAAAACGGGACTCAAACTTATAAATTATTAAGCTATTCTGTAGCTTTACCTCAATTTAGAGGAACTAAGTATGGAACTGGTACTCAAAAAGAGGCACCAGACAATACTCAGAGATTTGTACCAAAATTCGGTGCTGCTTATTACCCAACTGTTAAGTTTAGCATAGTAGGACATGCAGTTCAAAATGGAAGTACAAATGCTTCTTATAATGCAAATAATAACTATACTCTCTTGCAAAACTTAAGCATAGGTAATAGCTCTAATCTACTTACTGAAGAAGGTCCTATACCAACAATTACTAGTATAGATATTTCATAAAGTATTTTTTAAATAATCATGGCTCCTGGAATACCTGTAGACCCACCGCCTTCTGGTAATAATCAAAACGATGTAACGGTCGCAGCGCCTTGTGTATATCCAGAGCCCCCAGGACCTCCTGGAAAAAAACCTCCAGTATTTGGAGGAGGGTCTGTAGTCCCTGTTGTTCCCGAACCTCCTGACGACCCTATTAGCCCTCCAATTGTTCCAAGAGAACCTGATGGGGTTGATGTTCTTCCTTGTACTTGTAAGTGTACTTATGAGTCGGGGCCAACTTTTATAATAACAACAGTACCTATAGAGTTCACAAAACCTGATGGAAGTGTTTGGCAAGCTTATACAGAAGAATATAAAGTAACTTTTTATTGTAAAAAATATGGCCCAAACGAAGGCGGACTCCCCCCAGATCCAACAAATGATTTTGTTAATCAGATGAGCAATGAACCTAATGTGGTTTTTGTCTCTGTGGTTACTGAAGGAGAAGACACTTGTAAGGCTATAGATAAGTGTTTAAAACTAAAGTGCTCAGGCGCTTGCCCTACTAAAATAATCAAGGTTAATTACGAAGTTCAAATAAGTGGACCACCACAGCCTCCTGATTGTAAATGTAGTTTTAAGGCGCTTACGTTGGTATCTAAAACAGTTCTCCCCGTAACGGGTCCTGATTCAGATAAATATAAATTTACAAAATACGATTTTGCTATTGAATATGAGTGTAAACCCTTTTCTGATGGGGAGGAACCTTTAGATTATACACAAGCTAATTGGGATGTAGATAAACTATTCTTTGCACAAGGAAAAGAAATAGTTAGTGAATCTTTTGATAATAATTTTACAACAACATGCGGTAACAATCCTCCAACAGAAGAAGAGATTAGTGGCACTCAAACAGAGTGGGTTTGTGCAGAAGAGTGCGATGGAGGTAAGGCTTCTCTTACCGTAAAAGAGCTTATCTACGATTCACCTACTACTGGTGTAGGAGAAGTCGATACTGGTGGTGGAGGAGATTTACCTAAGTGCAAATGCTGGTATACTGGATATGAAATAAATGGACCTGTACAAATTGCAGGACCAGACTCCACTAGTGAATACTTTAAATATATTTTTACTTTTAAAAGAGAATGTAAGTCCACACCAATAGGCACTAATCCTCCAAGTTTTACTGAATCAGATTGGCAAGCTACTGTACAAAATTTCATGTCTCAAACGTATGGATATCTTTACCAACAAGATTTTACAGGCGCAGGGACTAGTCAAGATGATTGTGGTGGAGTCTCTAACCCAAATACTGGATGTACTGGAAGTTGTCCTAATTTTGCAGGAAAAGTGGTCGTACAAGTTCCTAAAGGCCCTTTTGTTCCTCCCCCAGGAGTGACAAGTGAAAAACTTAATGAATGGTGTGTAGCTGATGAAGATTCTCTTTCGCTCACAGGACAGACAGTAGAAGAAGCTACTGAAGAAAATGGATGTATTAAAAAAACCACAAAAAAATATTCACTTGAATATAAAACTATAGTTGTTCCAATTACTCAAACCCCTTTAGATGATGGTCCTAGTATAATTGCAGGAAAGCTAGGACCAGGCTGTTCAATACAAAATGATAGTGGAAGTGCATATAAGCTTATAGGTCCTTATAAACCCGCATTTGCAGGAGCAGGCCCATCAACAGGGACTTGTGGATATAGAACTTTTGAAATTGTTTGTGAGGAGTTTATTGAACCTCCTGAATGTGGTGGTGATGGTGGACCCCCCAAAGAGCCTTCATGTTTTGTCGTTTTGATAGTGTTGTTCTTGATAAGGTAATACAAGGTGTAGATCCTACCGACGACCCTACCATTTATTTTTGGAAGGTTGTCTATAGATGTAAGACAGATAGCGATATAGGTGCTTCGCCCGAAAATTTTGACCCACAGGCATATGCAGACAGTTTGGGGCATGAACTCATTAATGAGTCCAGCGTGACAGGCGATGGAAATTGTGGAGGTAAAGTCCCCCCGCCGCCACCAAAACCTTGGCCTGGGTACGGACCTCCAGAACCACCATACGATGAAGAGACTGCACCTACTAAGTGTGAGGATGCCTGGATTTGTCAGTATTACTATATTACTACAAAAGAACCGCCTATTTCTCAATCACAAGTCCCCACTTCTCAAGTGCCAGGATATTCAAATATGCCTGTAGATATTGTAGAAAAACCTAGCAAAGTTGACAAGACTAATCCATACGGCGAATTGGCTCCTTATAGGGCTCCTGGATTTGCGAACGAACCTATAACTCCTGGTTCCATTTTAGATGAACAACAAAACTCTTTAAATTATTTAAAACCAGAATACGAAATTTACGATGAAGAAAATAATATTCTATTTACTAGTAATAGAAACTTAACTTCTAGTATTAAGAACTCTCCAAAATCTTCACTAGCGGATCCTAATAATATTTTAAAAGATGACATTAATTCTGTACTCAAAGAAATATTAGAAAATCAAGAAGATGAAAATATTCCATACAATGGTCTAACTTCTGGTAAATTCTTTACAGATCCAAATCTGATTGAAGATAGTTTATCTTTAGAAACTTTAAAATTATTAGGAGAATCTTCCACTTACAATGTAGCATCTCTAAACCTTTCTAGTATCTTTTTAGATAGTTTAAAGTATGCTTCTATCAACGGGGTATTTTCTGACTATGGTAAAACCTTTTTCTCTAAAATAATAGAAGAGGCAAAAGGGGTTTACCCAGAGGGTCTTCCTACAATTTCTCAAGATGTTGGACAAAATATTGTTACAGGATACGAACACGCTATAAAAAATAAATACTCGTTAGACCCTAAAAATTATATTGATGGTGATTCTCAAAAAATTATACAAAGATATAGAGTTCTTCCTGAGGACATTGATTTAACTATACCTGTTCAACTACAAGACGGAACAATTACGGGTGTTAGATTTGCTAACGATGATTCCATAAATGTTATAGATGTAGATGGGAATAGTAACCCTGCAAAACACGAAAATGAATTTTTTAAAATAATAAATAGCACAGGACAGGAAGAAGTAATTAGTTTGCTTTCTAATAGAGATAAAGCTTACTTTTTACATTATTCAGACGAATCAGTTGTTCAAGCGTTAGCTAGTCCAGATCAAAATACTAAATTAGAGTATAGAATTGACCTAATTGCTAGTTCCTCTACCTTAGCAGGAGCTAATGATGATATTGAAACGGTTGGAGGAAATCAAACTATTCCAGAAGCATTACTTTTCTCTTCCGTCCGAGAATCAATCAAAGAAGTAGAGCCTCCAAATTCAGCAGTTAGAAGTACAGAAGTAGATTATAACTTGGCTTGGAGCACTAATGAGCCTAATTTTAATAAATTTAATAGTACTGTCAAAGAATATTCAGGGCCTAGAATGTCTTTCTACTTACCTAGTAATGATCCTATTTGGAACATTATTTTAGAAGGCGGCACTTTAAAATTAAAATTTACTGATTTTTCTCTGCCATTAGAAGATAATATTTATGTAAGAAAAATATTGACAGATTTTATTATCTATCCAACAGACGTTACTGAATACAACGCCTATCAAGGATTTTCTAATTTAAGTAATTACACTAAAGATGAGCCTGTTGAAAGAAGCTTAACTTTAATTCTTAATCCTTATCAAAGTATTCAAGAGGAAGGCTATACACAAACATCTCCAACAAGAAATACTCCTTCAGGTAAGGTTGATGTATTCGGATTCCAATATATTAATAACTTTAAATACGGAGAACCTACAGAAAAGCATTCAAAAAAATCAGAAGATTTAAACTCTGGAGAATCCTCATTAGGGACATTGTTTAACACAATATCTGAAATAGATTCTAACTACGATCTTACAAACGCTTCCAAAGGAAAACTTCTTCCTGAGAATGATGTTTTATCATTATTGACCTTTAAACAATATATTAATTTAATTAAATCTACTCCTAAAACTGTTATCTATAATACATATAAAGGAACTTTTAATAATATTAAATTAATTAAAGTTAGATCGTCTGACACTGAAAAAACATTCTTAACTGAGAAAAGACGTACAGGTGTTGATTTAACTGCTTTGAAAAAGAGAACATCTGTTCTTAAAAATTCAAACTACTTTGATCCAAAATATAAAGGAATTCTATTTAGGAGATAATATGCCTGCTGTAGCTAGAGGAAATCAAACTGATTCTGTGGCGTCACTAACGGGAACACCCGTCTATAAAGCTGGTTGTTCTGGACCATTTAAAACAACAACGAATGTTTGTTCTCCTAATGTTTTTT
>Ga0099850_1000952_pt1 | contig 13458 bp, 14 predicted proteins | sample CB_VirMetaG_5_FD_79182 | JGI IMG/M metagenome (GOLD analysis project Ga0099850, IMG submission 79182) | Freshwater to marine saline gradient viral communities from Chesapeake Bay - CB_1508_1D Viral MetaG | ecosystem: Environmental > Aquatic > Marine > Coastal | place: USA: Chesapeake Bay... | reverse complement strand
ATATAAAAGTAATCATTGTCTATTAGATTATAATCTATCCTTGGTCTGTGTTCAACCTTGTCGCCATCTTCATCATAGCGATAGGCAAACTTCCATTTGTCAAGATAGTGTTCCAACTGAATGTGTGAGCGGTCGCTTTGTGAATATTCACGAAACTCCACACCCCAACTGTCTCCCTTTACCTTGAGGTTGAATTGATTGGTATCAAAATCAGCCGCATGGGCAAGTGATGATACTGCTACTGCTGTTAATAAAATTGCCAATCTTCTTAGCATGATTTTTCCTTTTAAAAAATATACTTGGCCAGACGAATCCGTCTGGACCAGATTGTCTTATAATGTGTTAGATTATAAATGTGAGTATTCCTGAGATCGCCAACAATATGACTGCCCAGGTAATCAGTGCCTTGTAGTATATTCCATACGGAGTACCAAAATATCTATTGCCCACCATCACGCACTTGTGAGTTGGTGAAAGCAGATATCCTGAATAATCAATGGCAAAGAACCACAGGAAGTATTCCATTCCAAACAGTTGTGCCATCAGTACGGCCATTGCTACAAATTTGCCGCTTGATCCCATTAGGAAACTAAACACAAATCCCAGGACGCTGATAATCAGCATTGAAACGAATCCGTGTGGATCCAACCCCAACCCGCTAATATAGGCTTGGAAAGCCTTGTCATAAGATTTGAAAAAAGTTCCCAATATGATGACCACGCCCACGGTAATTATTACTTCCCAATTTATGTAGGAAAGCAACTTCTTGTAATTCCACGTTTGTGTGATTATCATATAATAGAGAGCAAGCAAACCAAAACATAGAATGTAGTGCTCGGTCTTGATATACAGTGCTATGGCAATTATCATGGGCATGACATTCCTGATAACCGCGCTCAACTTAAATGTTGAGGGTGCGATTGCTATCTCTTCTGGTGATATCTGTTTCCAAATATACCATCCCACAAATGCCAATGATCCGACCAATAGAGGCCAAATCATTCCCATCCATGCTGTATAGGTTAGTCCAAATGCCGCAATGGGTAGGATAACTGTTTTTTCAAGCGGCGACCACATGTAATAATGGTGCGTTGCCAGATAATCAATTATTCCGTACTTTTGTCGAGAAGCGGGTTCCTTGGGAGCAATGGTGTCCAGCAAACCTGCTGAAACGGTAACACGGCCCTCAATTGGTAATACTCCTCCAACTGCGGATAGGATGACTAACACGAACTTGTTGCTTCTGAATGTATTTTTCACATAGGCGTAAACAGGGGCAAAGAGTTGATGTTCCTTTGCTAGTCCCGCAACGATCATAATGAAAAAAATCATCCATAGGTATTGCAACTGACCTACATAAGACATAAAGTCCATGATTTTCTCCTTAATTGCGCTGGTAAATGCCAGCATCAATATTTATGGTAACATAAAAAGGAAAGGGTGTCAAGTGGCTGTGATTAAATTGAGCCGAAGTTTTTGATGGTTATATTTCCAACCATGGGAGCGTGAACACTGCACTGATATCTATATCCTCCACTTATGGTTGAAGGTATTTTCCAATACAATGTTCCTGATGTTTTTCCTTGGGCACTTGCTCCTGTGGATACCGTTCCGTCTGTAGCCACGTGTATCAGTCCAGTATCATAATTTGATCCTGCTCCTGTTTGGATAAGGAAGGGATGTCCTGTTACATTAAGTTTGAATGCTATGGTAGTACCATTTAGAGCGTATAGTGTTGGATTATTTCCTGTGTATTGATCAAACAAATAAGCCGAACTTCCGGAGTTGGTTACATCCAGTACTGTAATAGCAGGTAGATAGATTTGATCAAATGTTGCTCCTGCTGTGTTTGCTTCACTCAAATCAGTGAAGTCGCTTACACTGCTCACTGTATTTGTGAATGTTATTGTATCTGTGCTAGGATCGGTCGTAATAGAAATTCCAGCACCGGCATTAAAATTAAGTGTGTCTGCTGCTGAATCTGCCACCACGTTTGACTGTCCAGGGACCGCAACAGTTGCAAATGTGTCTGATCCTCCGCCACCGGGTGTTGCTGATATTGTGATAGTATCAGTTGCTGCGTCTGTGGTTATGGTTATATTTGTTCCCGCAGCCAATGTTAGTGTGTCTGATAACGTTTCGGCAACAACATTGGCCTGACCAGATACCGCTATGGTGTTAAAAGTATTATTGGTGTTGGTAATTGTTAGAGCACCTTCTGTATTGGTAGTTGTGGAAATTCCATCGCTGCCCAATATTGAAAATACTTCACCCGCCGCTATAGTTCGTTGTGTTGAGTCATCCGCTGCTATGGTAATTTCACCACTAGCCTGCGCTCCGCCGCCGCCAATACCTGCGCTTGCAGCCTTTGTCGCAAAATCTTGATTGCTTACGTTTGACAGATCATTGATGGCCATGCTAAATCCGCCAGATTCAGTACCATCATATACCCTAAGGGTATTATTATCTTGATCGTAATAGATTTCGCCCCGTTGGCCTAGTTTTCTGTCGAGATAACTGGCTTCTCTGGGTACTACACGTAAATTGTTAATTATAGGAAGTCTTGCCATATTAATATTTATCCTTTGCGACTAATTCTATTTTTCAGTAGCATCATGAAGAACATTCATACCTATTATGATGCGTTCTAACCCTGTTCTGTTAAATTCAACACCGTGCCAAACATCTCCCTTAAAACACAGCAATAGACCCGGTGTTGGTTCCAAATGAATTTCGATGTCCGGAAAGAAGATTCTTCCGCTGTTTTTTGGCACTGAAACATAGTATACCAGGCTAAAAACCGAAGGAAAATGAGAATGTACAGCACACCCGCTTTCCATGGTGTATACGTTACACCAACAATCTAATAATTTAGGGTTAAAAGACGGAAAATTAAGTTTTTCAGAGGCTATTTGTTTGGTAAAGGATTTAGCAGTTGATGCGACTCGGCTGAATCCGGGCTGGTCCTCCATGTCCCATCCACTTTGCCATACGTTTATGTTGATGTCATCGGTATAACCTTTGGGATTTTTTTCTCGAGCTAGTTTTATTGTCTCTAGTATTTCGTTGTTTATTTCCTCATGGTTGAGCAGAGTAGTGGTCCATATGTGTGTTGGTCTGGGATTTTTTGTAACAAATTCTAACTGCTCATATTCTTTCATGAGTGTACATCCATCACGTATATGGTTCTATTTGACTGGCATGGCCTAGTACTGTGTACTAACCAACTTGGCATGCTTATCCAATCGCCTGGCCGTAATTGTATAACTTCAACTATAGTTTCGCCATGACTAACTGCCATGGGCCTTGGATCAAAAAGTAAAAGATCGCCTTCACCTTTCAAGTTGAAAATTATTGTCTTTAAATTGTTTTCAGGTTGATGGAAATGTGCGTCTTGGAATCCTCCGGTATTATAGTCTACCACCCATGAGCTTTTTACCATATTCCACTTGACTTCGTCTTTTATTTGTTTAATTTCTTGTTGTAATGTTTGTAACCAATTAGGAGTTTTATCTTTTGGTGTAAACGAGTATTGCCACCCGTTGTTAGTTGTAGATTGTGTTAATCCTTCAGGATCAAGATTTTTTTCAAATTCTAGCCAATCATTTAGACTTCTTATCATGGCATCATCAATGATAAATTTTCCCTGATGTATTTCTGTTACAAATTTATCAAATTTCATTTTTTAAATATTTTTTTAACGAATTGTTTTATTTTAGTAGTAATCTTATTATTATGATAATAATATTTTTCATACATTTTTTTTATTACTTTGTGATCTCTTGTAATGTTATGTGTGTGAAAATATTTTTTCTTGTCAAACCACAGTTGATCTTCAGCGTTGAAATCACGGCAAACTAATTCAAACCTTTCATTGGTTAATGGAATCAATTGCGCCATAGGTGTTCCTGCCTTGATCATGTGTCTTCCTAACAGTTTTTTCCATTTTAATTGAAAGTGTATTTCAGAACTAACTGAACTGTCAAGAATTCCTATAAAGTTTTCAAATATGTGTTGTTCAGGATAAGGAACAGGAATCATTAAAAATTTTATTCCCTCAGGAACAATGATTTGCCAAGGGCTATGTAATTTTACAACAGTTTTTAAACAATCCGGACCCAAGGGTACGTGTTTTGCGATAGAATCTGGAAGATGAGCGTCAACTAATGGTGTTTCTAAATATTTTTCAAGAGTAGATCCAGGTGTATCAGCAAAAAATGTTTTACCATCTCCGTTAGTTTCAATAGTAATATCCCAAGGCATTGGTAGTATGAAACCCGTTGATGTTAAATCAAATATTCCAGGACACCTAAAAGTATGCGTGTATGATTTATGTTTTAGTTGTTCTGCTACATTCTTATAGTCCTCACGCATAAGTTCAGCCCAGCGCCACTTAATATCTTTGGCATAAACCACAGGGTGTAAGTCGGCAACTCCTTGAACTTTAGAAGCAAATATTATTTTCCTCATTTTTGTTCCTTAACATCTACATCAAACACTAAATTGATTCTTTCTCTATTTGATAAATTAAAGTCTACTTCGTGTGGCATCCATGCTGGCCACACAAGAAGATCACCATCTTGTGGTTTGTATCTGAATTCTCTTACAAATGGTGCTCCCCAATTACAATCACTCATAATGTTTGCTGGATTGGTAAACACAATTTCTCCTGTTCCTGTTCCTTGAAGATAATAAACTACAGAAAACTGTCTTGATCTATGTGCGTGTAAAAAGTTTCTAGACATATAACCATTGACATTTGCCCAGTAGTTTAAATTCACTGTTTTTAAATCTGGTAATTGTTTAAACACAGGATCTAAATTTTCATAATGGTTGCAAGCAACGGTAACAACGTCAATAATTTCACGGCATATCCAATCAACATCTTTACAAGGATTGTTCCATCTCCAACAATTTTCATTTGATTTATCAATTCCGTCGGGATTCATTTTCTGAACTTCTTTTATTTCTGAAATTAAAACAGAACGCTGTTCTTCCGTTCCTACATTTCTTAGAAACAGATCAGAATGTACCAACCCTATCTGTTTAATTTTATCGTTCATACCATTGTTTGAGAAAATCGTAATGATTTGGAAACATTTCTAAAATTTTCTCAGTCCTATATTTCTGATTTTCTATAAAATATTCGGCATATTTTTCTATATCACCATTTAACATTTTTCCGTGGTCCTCGTAAGCACCGCCCGGGTGTAAAACTTGAAACCAATGCCCTACATGAAAACTGCTTTCTGGATGGAGAAAGAATGATCTATGGGGTGAAGGTACAAATTGTTTAATAGTTTCAGTAACTACTTCTGGTAGTTTTGAAACTTGCTGTTTGCTTATGTCTTTCCAAAATTCAGTATCTTTTCTTGTGCTGAAATGATAGTGTGCCCACACAAACGCAACTATTTCCCAGAACATTCTTTGATAACTTTCGTTTAGGAGACTCTTGGAATTATTTGACCATATTCCTTGATTGACATTTAAAAGATGCGTGAGTATCTCCACTGCTTTAGTAGTAAACGTAATTCCTGTTGCTTCTAAAGGTTCAACAAATCCTGCGCTCAGCCCTGCTGCTATAACATTTTTGTGTGCTACTAATTTGTGTATTCCGCATTTCATTGTTAGATGATTTGCTTTTGCTTCATATTCTCCAATGGCATCACGTAACTCTTGTTCTGCTTCTTCTGGGGTAATATATTTGCTACTATACACATAGCCATTTCCAATTCTATTAAAAATAGGAATGGTCCAACGCCAACCCGCTTTCATTGTTGTTGCCTTTGTGTATGGATGGCATTCTTCTTTGGGATTGGTGTATTGCTTGGGCATGGCCACGGCTCTATCGCAAGGAAGAATATCATTTACGGGTAAAAAATCTACACCCAACTCTTTTCCTAGTAATAATGATGAGAACCCAGTACAGTCTATGTACAAATCTGCCGAATAAGAATTTCCTTCCTTATCTATAAGATCAGTTATTCCATCACTATCGGAATTAATTTTTATAATTTCGGTATCAACAGCAGTGATTCTATTCCCCACTAGAGATTTTAAACTGTCGACAATTCCTAATGCGGAAAAGTGTACTGCTCCGAACTGTCTATCGCCCGTCTGCGCATAGTTTGTATCTAGTCCTGCTAGTTTTGGACTTTTATTATTTTTTGCTAGTTTATATGCTGGTATGAAACTTTCATAATCTTCTATAGGCTTATCTATGAAATAATCCGTGGTATAAAGATTGGGACCTATTTGTGTGTTTTCAACAAAATCATTATCAACAAAAAAATTCTTTTCGGTCCAGCCCTCAAATTCTACACCTAGTTTAAATACAGCATCGCTTGGTTTCATCCATGTCTTGGGGTCTAGTCCAGCATCATAAAGAAAACGTGCTGTTGCGGGCTGAGTTCCTTCGCCCACACCAATTGGACCTATCTTCAGACTTTCGATTAAGGTTATTTCACAAGGAAATTTTATGTTGTTTACCATATAGGCAGCAGTTAACCATCCCGTGGTTCCGCCGCCAAAGATAATAATTTTTTTTGCTTTTAATATCATTTTATTTTCTTACCACCGCAACGTAAACTCCATTCCACCATTGTTCTTTGTTTTCCTCGTCACACAAAATTATTTTATCATAGGAAATTTTTCCACCCATTGATTCTATTCCTTGCCTAGCACCCTCGACCACTCCTTGCCAGTTTGCGTCATCAAACACCATGATAGTTTCTTGTTGGAAAGTTGGCCAATAATATTCAACGGCTTGTTTTGTTGTTATTTCTTCATGGGGGCCATCATAAAAAAACATTTGAATTTTGTTCAACATTCCGTCTAATGGTGTTTCAAATAGATCATTATCATACACAGTAACCACAGAATTTCCTCTATGATTTTCTATATTGTTTAAAAACACTTCTTTATTATTCATGGGCATGGTAATATCAGTTCTTTGTGGTTGTATCTGACTTAACCATCTATCAACACAATGCATATTAATTGTATTATTTTTTAAAACGGCACAGGCTGTGGCTCCTAAGAAACTACCTATCTCTAAATAACTCCCAACTCCTTGTGACAAACCGTTTAATAGAGTTTGTACTCTTGGACTAGTAAGGCCCGGTATTTCATTGTACACTGATGGTACGCCTGATTTAAAAACACTATCTACAGTGTGTTTAACTAGATCACTATAATCTAGATCTGCCTTTCTATCATGTATTTTATCGCAGTATTGACACTCCCAACAATCAAACTTACAATTTTTAATTTTACTTCTCCAAACATCGATGGGCCTATCTTTCATGTTTGAATCATCTAACCAATTATCGAACCCAGGATGAACTATTTCGTCCCCCTTGGCATATTTTGTAATAATTTGCATAGTTTCGTTTAATCTATCTATGCTTTCTCTCCCGTGCATTTTAAATACATCAATGCCAAGATCATTTAAAAACTCTTCCCAATCTTCTCTCCAGGGCGGAAGATTTGCAGTTTTTAAATAAACTGCTGGATCTTCAATTTCCCACTTGGGGCAACTGACTCTAGAAATAGGTTCGTTAAAGTATTGCGGAGCATTATCATATCTTGTATTATTGTATTCAAAATGTTCTACCATCATGGGACACGAACCAAGGCACCCTTCGTTGGCCAACAAACTATAACTAACATCCTTGCCCCATTCTTGTTTTATCCACTCCTTTGCTTCTTTTAATCTAAGAAGTGTGTCTCTATCTCTCATTAGATCTCTATCTAAATTTATGTAATCAAATCCGTACTTGGCTAGATTTACAATTTCCACGGCAGTTCGAACATCTCTGAGTATTGTGTTCTTAACGTATAGATCAGGAAATGCTGCTTTGATTTGACCAGTGGCCATCCAGTGAGTATGAGGTATCGTTGCTACTCTTACACCCGCATCATACAAAAATTTAAATTGTTCAATGAATTTGTCTAAATTTTTCTGTGTGGGTGGAACTTGTATGTTATTAAACGTGGCACTTATTTTAATTCCTAAATATTTTTGTATACCTAAAGCATTTTCAATAGCACCCTGAGCATCGTCTTGTGTGATAATTACATCTCCCATAGCGTCCTGGAAAAAAGGAGGAATTCTAGAAGTGAAGTAAACATCTGCTATCCAATCCTTATGAACGTTTAAAAAATTATAAAAATATTCAAACTGTTTTTCACTTAGTTTTGGATTTAATGGTACTGAAAATATTTTTTTAGGTTTTATCATAATTGTTCCATCATGCCCATTGGCAAATTATACACAGTATTTATATGCGTAGTTTATGGAAGAAAATTAAATGTGATAGCCAATCGTACAGCGGATTTGTTTGGGTATGAACTTGCGTGATAATGGTTCCCATCAAAAACAATTAGTTTTCCCTGTGATGGACTTGCTACTGTTTTCACAGTAAATTCGGTTGGTTTTTTAAAAGGATGTGTGATGTTGCTTTCTTCATAAAGATAAAAATCACCGTCACAATCATTTACATAATAAACAGCGGTTATATGATCAGTTCTGAGATCAACATGGGGTTGATGGGCTTGATCGTTTGGATGTTTAAAGAACATCCCTGCTCGTATTCTATTAATTGGTTTATTGGCTAGGGGTAGGTCTATTTTTTTAAAGTTTTCAAGTATCCATTCTATGTCTTTAAAAAATGGTGAACAAATTTGACCATCCATTAAAAAGGTATGATACATACCCGACACAGCATCATCGTCAACTTTGATATCCTGATCAACACCAACGCCCCTTACGGCGTCGTAGGTAAAACAATATGGAAAACTAGGTTTGAGCAGATAATTTATTAATTTTTGTTGATCTGCTTTATTTAGAAAATTATCAAATTCAATTATGTCTTTAATAGTTGTCACGGCCAGGAGTTGAAATATCTATTTTTGCTGGCAATGATAAACTATATTCGGAATAATTGTGCATTTCGTGGCCAAATTTGTTATGAAGTAATTTCTTCACATCAACCATGTTATTACAGTTTTGTATTTCGGCTAACAACACATTCTTCTTGCTGCCATATTTAAGTTTATCAGCCTCTGTTAGAACTTTTGTAAAATGTTTGTTAACATGAACTCTCATCGCTGATTTCATAAAATCTCTAGCGTTATTTTGATCTTCATCTGTTAACGTGTAGTAAGTTTTTTCACCATCAGCCTCTGTTGAACTCATAAAGACTTCTTCATGAGCAAGACTTCCGGTTCTTAAACCAATCTTCCAAATTCCATCCTGTGGTTTAGCATTGGCAAATTTAGCAGACTTGGCAACATTTTCTGAAACTATTTCTGCATCGTAATCAGCAATATTAAATGCTGTTCCTTCTGGAATTTCGTATACCGTATACATCCACCAGGTATAATGTCTAACCATTTCTGGTAATAGTTTCGGATCATTACCTCCTAATGTTTCACTGATTATAAACATCTGTTAACCTCGTACCATTGTGTTGTTCTTTATTGTTTGCATCCAAAGGTTGATTAGCAGGAGCATCACCATTAGGACTTTCACCATTGCTTATGATTCCTTTGAAATATTTTTTTGTATCGACTGTAATTGCCTTGTAAGCATCCGGGTCAGCAATGCCCAATTGTTCTGCCTGATGATTTTTAATTTTTTCTTGGTGTTCTGACATTTCAAGATTGTATCTATGGGCAATTGCCAAAATCTCATTTTGTTGTTCAGTATCAAGAGTAACAATGGCACTCATATTACCCGAACCAATTCTACCATACATTAATAAATCCATTGCTGCCTGCTTGGCAAGCCTAATGGTCCAGTAGTGTCTTTCGTAAACATCTTCTTCTGGAGTATCAAACACATCTAGCAAGGATCTGCCATCTTCTGTCTTTCCTTCATCAGTTTCAAGGAATTCGTTAATTAGATCAATGTAATGGTGCCTTTCAATGTAGTGTTGTGCTGCTCTCTGTTTTATTCCGTTATTCCATGCTTTCATTTCATGAATCTGAATTTCGTGTTCCTTCTTTTCTATAGGATTTGTTGCTGCTTCAAATTTCATTTCAGCAAGTTCAAGTTCTAATTTTCTTTTTACTTTTGTTGTTTCATATTCTTCAATGGCCTGTTCTAGTGTTTTTAACTCAATCAGCCATTGTCTTAATTTATGGAAGGGTGTTAATTGATCAGCACCCTGAAAATACTTCATCTTGTATTTTGGGTTGATTAGTGTCTTGTTTAAACATCTTCCTAAAAGGGTAGTTTCTTGATCGGTCAATCCATCAAGGTAACTTGTTCGTACCTTGGTTGTAAATTCTTCAGTCTTATATTTTTCAAAATAGTTTCGAGAATCCCAATGAGAAAGATTATACTTTTTTTGAAGTTCTTGTTCGCTTTCTGTAAGCTCGTGTTTTGGGATGTTTTTAAGTATTAATTGGTTTAATTCAGACATTTTAACTCCTTATATCTGCACTATTTATAAAGTTAATCTCTGAATCCACAGTGTCCTGAACTACAGCCGCCGTGACCTTTTGGCTGTGTAGTTCCTCCAGTTTCAAAACCCGAGTTAGTTGAATACGTAAGGACGAACGATCTGTTATTTTGGCTACCATCATATGTACCAATGCAGTAACCCTTGTCCTGACCATGTCCGTAGTTTTCCTCGCCCATGTTTCCGAATGGTTTTCCTACGTTGGTAATTCTTCCTTCATTTACCGTGCTGGTTACACGGAATTGGTATCCGCCATTATAACCGCCTTGTTCGCCACCATAGCCCTTGCCATCCTTGGAACTTAATCCCTTCTGCTGGCCGTGTGCGCCTGCTGATGTTCCGACACCTGCGATTGATTCTGTTGAATATATGATACGCTGAGTCTGTCCTGAGTTGCCCCAATAAATACCCCTATCCTCTCCAGAAATTGAAGCAGAGTGATCGCTCCATCCACTTCCTCTATTTGAAGTGATGGTAAGTGTTGAGAAATCCCATCTTCTTACTTGGTTGCATCCTTCACCATTTACCCAACCATAGGTTCTATCCGGATCCCAGACGAAACTGGTGTTACCACCATTAAAGTTGATCGATCCCGTGTCATTTCTTACTTCCGTTCTCATGTTAAACGCAGTAACGAATCCGCCATTCCACATGTATGTTCTTGTTAGATCGGTCGCACCCGACTTGTAGTGATAGTTCTGAATCCTACCGTCACCAAGGTTGGTTGTTGAATCGTTTGAATGTGTAAATCTGTTAACGTTGCTCCACAACTGACCATTTTGGTATCCTCCCAGCATGTAACCGGTTGTAACAACCTGTCTTACCTTGAAAGGAACTGATAGAAAAATATTTAAATTTCTTGATGCCGCAGTGGCAACTGGCAATGTTGGGTTGCTTTCCGTTGCTATAATTTGAAAGGCAAAGTTACCATTGATATTGATTGCTTGTAGAGTGTACGATCCACTAAGAACTCCTGTGGTAGCATTAAATGTAAAACCTGATGGCAATGCACCGCTGGTGGTAAATGTCACTGCTCCATAGTTCTTGGAATTTACAGCATCAGCATCAAACAGAGTAGTAAATCCTCCGCTTGCGCTAATAGTTGATGTCGAACCTTCCGAAGGTGTTGACCCGCCAAATGCCGGTCCTACTCCAACGTAGTATCTACCAACCTGTTGTTTTGCTATGTCTCGTAAACTTGGCATTTACCGCTCCTTGTTATCCAAATGATGCCAATGAACCAAACACCGTCCAGTTACTAGATGATCTAACAAGTGTAAATGTTTGTAATTCATATCTGTTTGCCTGAGGTGTTGGCGCTGAATATCCCGCCCATCTAATGGTCTGTGAAACGCCGTCTATTTGAAAAGCACTGGCGTATCGAGCCGTTCCACCCTGTATTAAAACAAGGTTAACTGTTATTGTTCTGTCATTAGTAGTAGGAACATTTGTTAAATTCATCGTGAAGTTTGCTGCCATGCTTGAATGATAAAAAATGTTTGCTTCGGTAAAGTCATGTGTTACAACTCCCGTTGCTCCCGTCTTGACTCCAACTACCTCTGACATTTCTGCCACTGTCGTTAATCCGCTAACTGTTAGGTTTGTAAATGTTCCTGCTGCTGGTGTTGTTTGCCCCACAGTAACTGAGTTAAGAACGCCTCCGTTTAGATTTCCAGCGACATATAAATTTCCTGCCACTCCCAATCCACCGGATACTACCAATGCTCCCGTGCTAGAACTGCTAGAAGCGGTAGCGTTAGTAATTGTCATTGGATCAGCAGTGGTTACTACACCAGTTCCTGCCGGATCTAACACTAAATTTTGATTCGTTCCTGTTGTGGATATGGTATTGCTGGTAAATGCTATATTTCCTGCTACTGTTCCACCACCTTGATATACTTTTCTGCCCATTTTTATGTTCCCTTACGTATTTATGTTATTATCCATGCGATTGAAGTGATCCAAACACCGTCCATTGGCTTGATATTCTATAGCACACGAATTGTAACGCTTCAAATCTGTTAGCATTGGCTGTTGGAGCACCATAAGCAGCCCATCTAATTGTCTGCGGTACGTTATCAATCTGTACACCATTTGCCAAATATGGAGTTCCGCCTTGTAATAGATACAGAGTAAATGTATATTTTCTATTATTGGTTGTAGGCAGATTAGTAAAATTGGCCGTAAAATTAGATGCTATCGCAGAGTGATACCAGTTATTACCTTCCGTAAAATCGTGAACAACAGTTCCAGTTGCTCCCGTCTTGGCCGGCATCGTTTCAGTGTATTCCGAAACTGTAAAATTTCCTTCTGTTGTAAGAGTAGTAAAATCAGCAAGCGTTCCGTTGAGGGCCGTACCGTTTATGCCTCCTCCTGAACCTATATTGATTGTTCCGCCAACATAGACATCACCGCCAACCCCGATTCCTCCAGACACAACTAACGATCCGCTGCTAGAACTAGTTGCTGCGGTGTTATCTGTGATCGTGAAGGCATTATTCGTGGTAGTTATGCCTGTTCCGTTTGGATCAAACACCAAATTAGCATCGGCCTTTGTGGGTCTAATAACATTCCCCTGAAAGGACAAATCTGCTATATTTGCTCCTGATCCTCCTGTTGATATTCTACGTGGCATTATTCTTTTCCTTATGCTGTGCTTGTTTCAATACCCATCACAACAACGCTTACGTTTGCTGAGCTTGAGTAAACAACTATGTTCTTACCAGCGTCTAATACCAAGCCTGTTCTTTCCAACACACCATTTGCTAAAAGAGATGCGTCATATTCAATGTACTCATCTGATGATGGACTTGCTGTTGAAGCCACTGCCACTCTTACAGTAATCGTCGATGCGTTTCTATTACAAATAGAAACTGATGCTACTGAAAAATTACTAGCAGGACATGTATAGACAACCGTATCAGTCGTTGCTGATAGGTTGGATGCTCCTAGTCTTCCTGTTGCCATTTTAGTCTTTCCTCCATATTGT
>Ga0099850_1000947_pt1 | contig 13497 bp, 7 predicted proteins | sample CB_VirMetaG_5_FD_79182 | JGI IMG/M metagenome (GOLD analysis project Ga0099850, IMG submission 79182) | Freshwater to marine saline gradient viral communities from Chesapeake Bay - CB_1508_1D Viral MetaG | ecosystem: Environmental > Aquatic > Marine > Coastal | place: USA: Chesapeake Bay... | reverse complement strand
GTTTTAGTATTATATCAAATCCAAACTTTACATTTGGTCCAGATGCTGTAGTTGCATTTCGTTGGTCTAATCAAAATTTAAATTGGAGTTTTTTCCGGTATGACAAAACCCTAGGAGAAGGAGCAAGGTCTCCTCGAGAACGAGAAATTGCAAGGACTCTAGAACTTTGGTCAACTAGCGACTTTACAGGCCCAGCAAACGCACCTGTATTTAGAGGCAATTCTTCTGTACAAATTACCGATGCTGGTATTATACAAATAGCTAATGACGGTATTCCAATTTGGTCGTCATATAATCGAGGATAAACAATAATATCTAAGTTAGATATTTATTTAAAAGTAAGTAATGCCATTTTCAAATTATACTAACGAGCAAGATATCTTAAATTCTAGAAATTTAGTACGAGGTGTAAGGCTTAATACTAAAGATTTAGAATTTTTAGATTTACGGCCATATTCAGTACAAGCCTCGTACCCTGCTCCGCCTATTACTGAAATGCATGTATATACTTCAGATGGAGTATACATTAATGGATTACATAACATAAATCAGTATTCAAAAGTAGAATTTAATGATAATAATTCCGGAGATGTCGTAGAGCAATACTTAAGTGTCGACACAAATTCTGCGTTAGAAGAATTAAATTTAACTAGAGGACAATATAAAATTGTATACAATACATTATATAATGTAATTGGATCGTATGAAGGTCAGAAACTATGGGTTTATGAAATTTCTCCTTCTAGAAGGGAAGTACGAATTCGTTTAACAGATAATGAAAGTAATACACTTCGTAGCGAGCTTTTAAACTTTTACAATTATTATATAGCTCGGTCAAAACCTTCTGATTTATTTAATACATATACATTAAATTTCGGATTTAATAACATCGTTCCGATCGTTAATATTCGATTTGATAGACGTAATTCTGCGAATCCTGAAATAGTATTGCGTTTATATTCTCCGCTACCTGCAGATATTGAAGAAAAAGATAAGTGTTGGATTTCATTTGAAGTATCTAATCCAGCAGTAACTTCAGTAACTATTACACCGCAAATACCAGAACGTACTTTTAATAGATTATCTGGACCTAATTTTGATTTAGAGGAATTGGAGTCTACTTCAATTGCTACTGATTTCAAATCATGGAATGATTTATTAGGTTCAAATATTACTACGTCGCAACAGTTAGTCGATTCATACTTTTCAGGCTCGTTATCTGGAATTAAATTGAACATTAACTATCGATTGTTTGATAATTACGTACACTATTCATCTGCAGTCGAAAGAGTAAAGAACTTTCATTATAAGCTTCAGTTAATTGAATATTATTCAGATCAAATACAAACTTTATCTCAAGTAAATGGCGGTAATATTACCAACGTTAACATTCAAGATGTTTTTAGTAAACGTAACAGCGTTGTAAGCAGTTTTGATGATTTTGAAAAGTATTTGTTTTTTGAATCGACAGGAAGTAAATTATATACGCATTATGATATAACAGGATCAATCGATCCATGGCCAAAAACTCAGCCAACTAGTCTACAATGGCAACAGGCATATATGCTATGGAGTCAGTTTTCACAAACCTGGCAAGTAAGTTCAGGGCCTGATCCATACGGTTATTTTTCAACTCAAGTACGCACCACGTCAACTCAAGGACAAACGTACTATCAAAACTTATTAAGTTTAGCTAAGACTTACGATGATAATAATGTGCATAAATTAGAAAATGCAATACCATTGCATTTACGAAATTTAGAAGATGCTGATCAGTTTCTTTTATTTGTACATATGTTAGGTCATCATTTTGATATATTATGGACATACATTAATAGTTTAACTTTAATACATTCTAGAGAAGAACATCCTAAAGATGGTATGTCAGATGATTTACTTTATCATGTAGCAGAGTCGTTAGGATTTAAATTAATTGACGGTAGGTCTGTTTCGGATTTATGGAAATATACTATTGGAGTCGATGAAAATGGAGAAGTAATACAACAAAATGTCGACGGTAGAACTTCATTATCAGATAGAAATTCTACTAGAGAAGTATGGAGACGAATTGTCAATAACTTACCTTATATACTTAAAAACAAAGGCACGTCTAGATCGATTAAAGCTTTATTGTCTTGTTTTGGAATTCCATCAACGGTATTGACTATTAAGGAATATGGCGGCCCATCAACGTTTACAGACAACGATCATTTTCCTGAATATGTACATGATGTATATCATTATGCGTGGCTTTCAGATACTGGTAGTTTAGAATTACCAGTTACGACGTATGTAAATTCTTTAGGAAATACCATATCTGCAAATACATTACAATTTAGGTTCAAGCCAGATGAAAATTTTAGTTATACACCTAATAGTTATTACAATATATTTTCTGCCCCTAGCGCTTCAGTTAATGATGTATATCATTTAATATTAAATACTTCAAATGTATTAAATGAAGGTACGTTAACTTTGTTTAATTCTGTTACGGGTAATGCAGTTTCAGCATCAAATGTATACATATTTGACAATAGTTGGCATAATGTATATGTAGAATCGACAAATTCTACAGGATCGTTGAAAGTAGCCAGAACTAAATATGGAAAAACTACATACATAAAATCATCTAGTTTTTCTGGAGATTTAAATGTATTTCCAACTACTGGTACAGAAACATTTACTTTTGCTTCTGGATCTAGAACACTATCATCGCCAGTAACACTTCCGAACGGAACAACCGTTTCTAATTTGTCTAAATTTAATGGCCATTATCATGAAATTCGTATTTGGTCTGGTACATTAAATGATGCTACAATTCGAGAGCATGGAGCATCACCTAATACATATACATACAATATCGATCGAATATCGCTGTCGACAGGTGAACAAGCTTCGAAACCATATGATCATTTATTACAACGATTTACGTTGGCAAATAAACAAATTGAAAGCGGATCATTTTATCAAAATTCAGTACATCCTAATCAACGAATTAATACAGGCTCACTTTATTTTATAGGATTTACCAATTCAGGATCGATTAATTTTGAAGGGTTTGAAGAACAGTATACCACGCCGTCACCATCTTTAGGTGGTAATAGTTTATATACAAATAAAATTCGAATTGACTCATCTAGTTTTATTCCTGGACGCACATTAAATACTAAAACTCGAGCTACTAGATCTAGTTTAGATAGATACTCATTAGATTCTAATCGTTTAGGAGTATATTTTTCACCACAAACGGCAATTAATGAAGATATCTTCAATCAATTAGGTTATTTCGAAATTGACGATTATATAGGTGATCCAAACGATGAATATTCTGAAAAGTATCCTAGATTAATTAATTTTTCTACAAATTACTGGAAAAAGTATGATAATCGAAATGATTTTGAAGCTTATTTTCGAGCTTTAGAAATTTATGATTTTTCATTGTTTAAGTACATTAAACAACTTCTACCTAACAGAGCTAATCCAATTGTAGGACTATTGGTTGAGCCAAATGTATTAGAACGAAGCAAAGTTCGCATAATGCGAAACAAGCCTGGTATTGAAGATCTTACTTACGATATGTCTTTGGAACGCGAGCCTGAATTGACAGGCGAGTATAGTTCTATACCAATGACTATTGATTGGCCATTAGAAATTGAATCTAATGTTAATGACGATATATCATTTGGAATTGACATTTCTAGAAATTCAGAAATTGAATTTTCTTCAGAAGTTTTAAGTAATTTTGAAGTTGGTCAAATTGATAATTTAACTAATCAAAATAAACTACCAAACCAGTGGATACAAAATCGATATATTGGAGTTTATAAAATACAAGAATCTGCATCGTATGTAGCGTACGATCCTAATTCAATTGTATTAAATTCTAGACCGTCTACGTATTTAGTCGACAAAGAAGAAAGATATAAAATTTTAGCATGGTCAGGGTCAAGTAGTACTGCATCAGGAGGCGAAATTGCTAGATTTAGCCTTCCATATCCAGGAACGTATTATGTAAGCGCGTCATTTGACGACTTAAATGGAGACGTTCGTGTACAAGATACTTTGACAATTTTAGATACGATACCTCAAATATCTGCATTTAATCGAACAGGATCGTATGACAATGAATTTAGATTTAATACAAACCTAATAATATTTAGAAATGTTGGACTTAATACTGTCGTAACTAAACAAATATTAATTTATCAACTTAACTATTCTCAAACTCAAGATTTCATACCACGTGGTACATTAAATCATCGTTATTTAGGATCTAAATTAACAGCTTCTGCAGTTAACGTTGATACATCTGTAACAATTGACGGAGGGCCAGTAGTTAAAGTAACTGAAGTCAATCCTAATAAATTAGTATTTTCTTCTAACCAATTAACGACTGTATCGAAAACAATATCAGGTAAACAAACCAAATCAAATTAAGATTTTAAGAATATCTATATTTATTTAAAAGAAAGATTATGGGATACTTAGACAATAGTTCAATAACTGTTGATGCCATTTTAACTAAAAAAGGTCGAGAACTTCTATCTCGGGGCAAAGACGAATTTAAAATTTCACAATTTGCTTTAGCAGATGATGAAATTGATTACGATTTATGGAATCCAGCACATCCGCTAGGATCTGATTATTATGGAATTATCATTGAAAATATGCCGTTAGTCGAGGCTACGTCAGACGAATCAAATATTATGCGTTATAAATTAGTAACGTTACCTAAGAGAACTGCTAGAATTCCAGTAATATCTGTACCTCAAACGTCTATTACGTTAACGAGTCCTGGCCAAAGATTTACAATTACACCGACTACAATCAATTTTAGTGCAGGAAATTCTACTTTAGGATATACGGCTATTTTAGCAAATTCTGACGCTGCTACTCTTAGAACAGTTCTACCAGTTACTGCTGGAGTTAGTCCATCTGTACCTAGATTTATCGGAGATGCTGAATCTGCTCAATCTATTTCGGTTACTGGATTTAGTTTTGAATTAATTGCGAAACAACAGTTAGTATCTGACGTTAATACAACAGTAACTATTATAGGAAATGAATCTGGAGGTCGAGTTACAGTTAATGTAACAATTAAGAAAACAGAATTAGCTACTGCAGTTGGTTCAACAATTACTAATGCACAATAAATTAATATAATATGGGAAATACAACAGGAACGATAACGACAACTGGTGGATCATTTAGACCGCCAGCCGGTGGTATAGCAGTTGAGTCATCTGGCCCAATCGCCGTAGCAAATCCTGCAGATTTTTTGCCTGGCCTAGGCGCTGCGATTGAAGCGGAACGTCAACGAGTAATCGATGATCAGACTCAAGCTAATCTTCAAGCAGAGATTGATAGAAGAGCTCGTGAAATTGCAGATCAAATTATCGCAGATTTAGCTCGTCAAAATCGAGCAGCTGCAAATGGAAGAATATTTACTAGATTTGACTTAGCCAGCGACGTTATTGAAAATCAGAAAACAGAAGTTACTACTGGAGTATTTTCTGGAAATGCAGCTACAATGTCCGCGGCATATACATCGTCAGCTCAAAGCGTATCATCTAAAAAATATTTTTACGATGTATGGAACGGTACATCATCGACATCAGAATCGCAATTTGCAGTAGCGTATGGCCATAGATTAGGCTCAGGCTCTTCTGCGGAAGGTACGCTAAATGATTCACCGACACGAGCTGTTTATTCACAATATCGTTTATTATTACTTGATCCAACAGATACTACATTTACTTTTGCTAATTCTACAGATTCAAATTCAGTATATTTCGTAAACTATACTCGTGCTAGAATTAAAGAAAAATTAGATGCTGGTACATGGGAACTTACTTTAGGCCAGCTTAGTGGTTCAGCAGTTCCGAACAATGTACATACTGGATCTAATGTTAGATTAGCAGATTCTCCTTCATTTATTACATTAATTGACGATTCATCAAATACGACAGTAACTAATGTAGTTAATGGAGCTCGAGTATTTAACATTGTATCAGGGTCGCTAATTAATGGAATATATTCATCGTCTTCGCCGGTATATTATGGATTAGCTTATCCTGATTTAGGTATTCTAGCACTAAATGCTGACATCTTAGATGTGTCTGCCTCATTTAATACAGTAACAGGATCGAATATTGCTGGAGATAATGCCTTTAAATTGTTTACTGCAATATCAGGAGCAATGGCTACTAGCACAACATATGCAGCTCAAGGAAGATCTGCAGAAACAGTGTCTTCGACTCATTATTTCGTTCGAGTAAAAAATGCTGAATATAATTTTTCAAATAATCCGACATTCGTTACCGGATCAGTAGGAGAAATTGCTCAACCGACCTTTATTAACGACCCTAAAGTTTATATTACAACTATAGGTATGTATAACGACCGTCAGGAACTTCTAGCTGTCGGTAAATTGAGTCAGCCAATTAAGAAGACCTTCAGTAATGAAGTTCTAATTAAAGTTAAACTCGATTTTTAATACCTAATAAGTAGACACTTTGATATTTATTATTAAAGAGGCTATTTACTATCTTTATGGCAAAATCTAGTGTATTTAAGACAATTAAAGATCGAGACAAGTCGATTACGCCCTTCAAAGTTTATAAATCTTGGGTATATGCAACTACATCTAGTTTACAACAAGATAATATTTCTAGATTAGTAGCTATTAAACCAAACCCAGATTCATATACAGGTGGTATTTTAACTTTAGATAGTCAACAATTTTTAAATGACAGCTCATCTGCATTAATTAATTCATCTAGTCAAAAAGAAGCTGGATTGTATTGGTACAGTATTGATCATTTATATTACAAGCGAGCAGGAATTCCATACGATACTTTTGGTAATACGAATCATCAAAATATATATCGTACATTATATCCAGAAGCTTCTGTAATTAGTATGCCTCAGGTACGATTCGGCGAAACAGTTAGACCAACTTCATTTAAAATGAGACTTCGAAATTCTCAATTAAATGCAACTAGTATGTCTTTTTATGACGATGGTCAAGGAAATTTAATTGATGCTCAGTTAAGCTCGTCAATATCAAATGAATTGATTTATTTAACGTTTAATTCAATGCGATATGCAAAAAATTGGACAAACAATTCATCAATAGCTCTTTCAACAGATACTGAAGTTACTGAAATAGAGCGAGAAACGTCTATTCCTGATTTAACAATTTCATCGAAAAATGTTTGGATAACAAATAATTCAGGATATAATATTGGATCTGTTAATTGGGGAGAAGCAGCAGCATTTTCAAATAATAGTTATATTCGAATACCGACTAACGATCGAATGAATTTTGAACAAGATGACGATTATACAATTTCATTTTGGATGGTATTACCGACTATTGCTCCGGCAAATAAAATGTATGTACTATCTAAACGAAGTACAGGATTAATCGATCGATTCAATCTTAATACTCGATTGTTAGTTCGCGGAGACTTTGATACTAACAGTTCACAGTATCCATTTGATATATACTTAGAAGATTATGGTACAGGACTGCCAGCTGTAGTTTGCAACTATAAAACATCCGGGCAAGTGTCTAGTGTACAATATTCAGCGTCGCTAGCAGATACAAATAAATTTACTCATTTTGTATTTCAAAAAACAGGATCGATAATGCAGTTGTATTTTAATGGTCAGTTGCAAAGTTCAGCCTCGCTTCCGTCAGGTAATATACAAAATCAAGCAGATATATTTTTAGGTTCGTTAGGTTTGAATACTGATGGATCAGGTAAAGATGGTTATCGTGGATATGTTCGAGAATTTTTAATGTTTGATAAAGCATTAACTCAAACAGAAATTGCTCAGTTGACACATACCGGATCGAATTTAATGATTACTAATCGAAATGTCGTAGGTAATATTTTTTACGAACATGGGATAGCAGTATTATCTGATCCTAGACCAAATTACGGAACTGAACAATATAGAACGTTTAGTGATCAATTATATAATTTACGTACTGGAGCTTCTGAACCGTCTTATTTAGATGAATTTTATTTAGAATTCAATTCAACTAAAACGCTTTATGAACATGAATATATTTGTAAAATGCGTGGTGACGAATTTAATTTTACAATGAATCCAACCATTCGTAAAAATAACAATCCAAATAGCGAAATTCCAAAACCGATAGTGGCTTTAGATGAATTTGCTCCTTACATTACTACAGTAGGATTGTATAATGACAAAGGTCAATTGTTGGCGATTGGAAAATTAGGTACTCCTATACGTAAACGAGACGATGTAGATTTAAATATTATAGTAAGATTTGACGCTTAATCAAATTTAATTGTTATGGCAAGAAAAAAATTTAGCAGAAAGCAAGTAGCTGCAAAGTACGGCTTTCGAAGTGGCTTAGAATTGGAAATAAGTGAGTCACTTAAAAATCGAGGCATTGACGGTCAATATGAAGAAAATGTAATTGAATACATCAAACCGATAACAAAACATAAATACCGTCCAGATTTTCGATTACCAAATGGAATTTATGTAGAAACGAAAGGGAGATTTTTAACAGCCGATAGGAAAAAACATTTGTTGATTAAAGAGCAACATCCTGAATTAGACATTCGATTTTTATTTCAAAATTCCAAAGTAAAAATTTCAAAAAATTCTAAAACGACATACGCATCTTGGTGTGAGAAAAATGGGTTTCTTTATGCAGATAAAGAAATTCCAGAAGAATGGTTACGATAATTAGGAATATAGAATTATTTTTCATATATTTTTACCATGAATAATTCTAGGTTGATAGAACTGTTGCAAACTGAACTAGGTAAAGGTAAGATTACAAACAAAGGTAATATTGCATTTTGTTGTCCATTTTGCTCGACAACTAAAAAGAAATTGGAAATTCAAACGATAACAAGCGAATCTGGAGAAAATCCATGGCACTGCTGGGTGTGTAATGCTTCAGGAAAAAAGTTATCTTCGCTGTTTAAACTGTTAAATTTAGGAAGAGAAAAGTTATCTGAACTTCATCGGATACTAGGTACCCAATCTAAGTATAACAGTTTTTCGAAAGATGATGTACGTGAGTCTACGAATATGCTCGCATTACCAAAAGAGTTCATTCCCTTGTATAAACATTCCAATTCAATTGAGTATAAAAATGCTATATACTATTTGCGAGCAAAGCGAAATGTATCGCTATCTGAAATTGTTAAGTATGGAATTGGATATTGTGAAGAGGGCGAATATTCGAAAAAAATTATTGTTCCATCGTATGACGAAATGGGTAAATTGAATTTTTTCGTAGGTAGGTCTTATTACGAGGCAGAGTCATTCAAACATAAAAATCCAGATTATTCGAAAAATTGCGTTGGGTTTGAACTATTTATAAATTGGGACTTGCCAATTGTTTTAGTTGAAGGGGCGTTTGATGCGATAGCAGTAAGAAGAAATGCTATACCATTATTTGGTAAAACTATATCTGAAGATCTTCGTAAAAAAATTATTGAACGTAAAGTATCTAAATTGTATATTTGTTTAGATAAAGATGCGCAAAAGCAGGCTCTGAAGCATGCAGAATATTTTATGAACAATGGTGTAGAAGTATATTTTGTAGATTTACAAGATAAAGATCCTGCTGAAATTGGGTTTGAATCTATGATAAAATTAATTAAAGAAACTGCTCCATTGTCATTTACTAAATTTATTGAATATAAACTGTTAGCAAAAATATGATACGAGGAAAGAAAATTAACATGGAATTAACAGAAATTGATAAGATTTATCATATTTCAGATGTACACATTAGAAATTTAAAAAGACATAAAGAATACAAAATAGTATTCGATCGATTAGTCGAATCAATTAAATCGACTCTTACTAAAAATTCAGTAATATTTTTAGGTGGTGATATTGTACATGCAAAAACAGACATGACTCCTGAGCTTGTGCAGTCAGTTCAAGAGTTTTTCAAACAGTTTGCTGATATTGCGCCTACTATATTAATTACTGGTAATCACGATTGCAACTTAAATAATAAAACTAGATTAGATGCATTAACGCCAATCGTTAACGCACTTAATCATAAAAATTTATACTATCTTAAAGATTCTGGTGTATATCAAATAGCCGATAAAACGTTTGTAGTAATGTCAGTTTTTGATAAACCGAAAGATTTTATTCGTGCAGTAGATGTAAAAGGTTCTTATAAGATTGCATTGCATCACGGTGCTGTCAATTCAGCCGTAACGGATATTGGATTTACTTTAGTAAATGAAAATGTTCCAGTTGAATTGTTTGATGGATATGATTTAGTATTGTTAGGTGATATTCATAAACCAGCTCAATATTTAAATCGAGAAAAGACTATTGCATATCCAGGTTCGACAATTCAACAAAATCACTCTGAAGCTTTAGATCATGGATATTTAGTTTGGGATACTAAAACAAAACAATCAGAGTTTGTTGTAATTGAAAATGATTTTTGTTATTATACAGTTGATATTGACAACGGCTTGTATGAACCGCTACCTGAAAAATTAAAACGTAAACAAATTCGTCTACGGGTACGAGTACGTGATACTGATACAGCTGATTTGAAAAAAGCAATTGCAGAAATTAAATCTGAATTTCAAATTGAAGAAACTTCAATTCAGCGAATAAACGATTTTAAATCAAATAAAAATAGAGTTCAAAAAATTAACATCGGAGATGTTCGAGATGTAGAATATCAAAATGAACTCATTTCAAAATATTTAGAAAATAAATTTGCGTTAGATGATGATATTTTAGATGGTGTACGGTATGTTAATCGTACAGTAAATTCCAGTTTATCACATACTGAATTAAGCAGAAATGTATCATGGATACCTAAACGATTTGAATTTTCCAACATGTTTAGTTACGGTAAAGACAACGTTGTCGACTTTACTAACATGAAAGGTTTATATGGGCTATTCGCCCCTAACGCGTCTGGTAAGTCTACTTTTTTAGATTCAATTGCATATTGTATTTTTGATAAATGTAGTCGAGCTTCAAAAGCCTCAAATGTGTTAAATAACAGGGCGACATCATTTTCTTGCAAATTTCAATTTGAATTAAATGGTAAAGATTATTTTATCGAGCGTGTTGGAACGAAAGGACGTCATGATCACGTGCGAGTAGTAGTTAATTTTTACAGTGTAGATGATTTAGGTAACCAAGAGTCACTAAATGGTAAAGAGCGTAGCGAAACTAATTCAAATATTCGTTCTGTTTTAGGAACGTATGAAGATTTTGTTTTAACTACCTTATCTATACAAAATAACAATTCTGGATTCATTGATATGGATCAGCGTAATCGTAAAGATTTATTATCACAGTTTTTAGACATTAATGTATTTGAAACTCTTTACGATATAGCAAATGCCGATATTAAAGAAGTAGCTACGTTACTTAAAGAATATAAAAAACAAGATTTAGAAACGAAATTAGCTGAATCTATATCTAGTATATCTGAACATTCAAAATTATATTCTGAATTACAAGAACAAAAAAATCAAGTTGAATCTGACATTGAAAAATACAATTCTAAAATTTTAGAATTAACGTCGAAAGTAATTCCTATAGATTCGTCAATAACAGATTTAGATAAGTTAGTAAATTTGAAAAATTCAATCAATTCTAAAATTGAAGCTGCTAATAGAAAAATTGACGACATTGCGATAAAAATTAAAGACACCAAAGCGCTAGTTACCTCACAAAAGATACAGTTAGGTACTTATAACATTGAAGATTTAAAAGATAAAATTAAAACTCTAGAATCGTTACGGTCTGAAGAAAAAACAATGTTGTTGCGAATTGAACGGCTTAAATCAGATGTATCTCATAAACTTGAGAAAATGAAAAAGCTGGAAGATTTGCAGTATGATGAAAATTGTCAGTTTTGTATGAATAATATTTTTGTTAAAGATGCAATTGAAACGAAAGAATCAATAAACTTCGACAAAATTAAAGGAGATGAGTTGATTAGACATTTATCTAGTATTCGAAGTCAAATCGAAGCTTTTAAAGGCTCGCAATTGGAACTAAATGAACATAATGATTTGCTTCAGCTAAATTCAACGACAAATTTAAATTTAAGTAAATTAACGCAACAGTTGCAAACTGAAACGGAACTTGTTAATAAATCAGAATCTTTATTAGCAGAAACTGATGCAAAGATTGAACAGTATCATAAGACAAAAGATAGCATCGCTTTAAACAATGAAATTTCTATGGAAATTAATAGTTTAAAATTGGAATTAGATTTTGAAAAAACTCAATTGCGATCTATTGATCAGGAAATATTAGATACACATTCTGCATTGTCGGTAGCTACTAGAACAAAAGAGCAGGCTGAAGCTTCAATTGAAAAGTTAAAGGAATTGACTCAACAGTATAAATTTTATGAATATTATTTGCAAGCAGTTTCCAGGGACGGCGTTCCATACGATTTAATTTCAACAGCAGTACCGTATATTGAACAAGAAATTAACAACATACTATCGCAAATTGTCGACTTCAATTTAATGTTGGATATGGATGGAAAGAATATTAACTGTCATATTGTATATGATGAAGAAAATTTCTGGCCAATTGAACTAACGTCAGGAATGGAAAAATTTATATCTTCATTAGCAATTCGTACAGCTCTGGTAAATATATCTAATTTACCTAGACCTAATTTTTTAGCTATTGACGAGGGATTTGGTGTACTCGATTCAGATAATATGAATTCTATGTTCAATTTATTTGATTATATGAAAACGCAATTTTCATTTATTATGGTTATTTCGCATATCGATTCAATGCGAGATATTGTAGATAAATTAATTGAAATAGTAAAATCTAAAGGACAATCCAAGATTCAATTTATGTGATATTTATTATAAAATATCCGTAAATGTCTAGAAAAGAAGTAATCTATCAAGGATTATTAGATTTACCAGTTGCAGTTGAAGATTTTTCAGTATCGTCACCTAATTACTTTCGAGTAACTAATTTACCAACTGAATTTACATCAGGACAAAATATTTTTAAATTTAAAGGTAATCCTGATGTTTTCGTAGAAGATACTCCTATAGAAATTGAAATCTTAGATTCAAATGGAGATCCGATATATTTCGAAGTAGATTTAGATTTAGAATCTTCAGAGCAAGAAGCTATTATTTCCGTATTCATTACGCAAGATATACCACCAGGCCCTGTCGAAATTATTTTATGTGGTGTAATTGATCAAGACGCTAACGGCAATCGTATATCAGTAACTACGCAACCTAATTTTCGATGGACTACTACGGTAGCCACTAATCCATCTAAACGAAACGCAACTGAAATAATTTTTAATGTAACGCCTTCTGTTACAGTTACGTCTTCAACAGGATCGTATTTAGATAAAATTTATTCTGGAGGTAATAAGTTTGTCGATGTAACAATTGATAATTTAGATTATCGATATGTAAACAATACTGCAGTATTTTTAACTAG
>Ga0099850_1000943_pt1 | contig 13534 bp, 12 predicted proteins | sample CB_VirMetaG_5_FD_79182 | JGI IMG/M metagenome (GOLD analysis project Ga0099850, IMG submission 79182) | Freshwater to marine saline gradient viral communities from Chesapeake Bay - CB_1508_1D Viral MetaG | ecosystem: Environmental > Aquatic > Marine > Coastal | place: USA: Chesapeake Bay... | reverse complement strand
AGTGTAACAGTCAACTTGTCTGGTGAATTCCTTTTCTCCAAAGTTAATCCAGTTTCTCTCACCTTTCTGAGAAATCCAGGAGATGTTTTCAGACTCTAGTTTTTCAGTTGAGAGTATGATTGTTCTCTTTGAGTTTCCCTTGATGTCAAATGCCTCTGTATTGTCAATTACCTTGAGATAATATGCATAGATTTGTTTGAGTCCGATTATCTCATCAAGAACTTTGGCAACTGGCTCTAGTCTTGGATCTTGCTTTATTGTCTGCAGGGCATCAGTCTGGTTGAACTCGTCATGGACTGAGAGATTTCCCATTATCATGTATTTGCCAATCAGGTTTACCTTTAGTTTCCAGAGTCGTCTTCCATCACCAGTAAATGCTCGTCTTAGAGTAAGTGAACGATAAACGTAGAATACTGGTAAGATGATGATCACTCCATAAATTACTGGAATTATTATTGAGACAAACATGTCACCAAAGTCAGTAAATGACATTCCAAAGAACTCGATACTCATTGTGTCTTCTCCTGGATTACCTGGTGGATTAGTTTACACTGTTCCATAGAATAATCATCAGTCTTGTCTTGCATCCACCTGTTCATGTAGATTCGGTACTCCTTGTTGAGTTCTTCAAGTGACATATCCTGGTAGGATGTCTCTGTCTCTTTTTTTGAGATAAATGGTATGTTTTCCCTTAGAATGTCTGGAACTTTGGAGACCATAGAGTGTTGCTTTTTCTCAGGTGACTCTACTCCGTACATCTTTGCGACCTCATCAACTACGTCACTTTGAGGTATTGGTTCAGGCAGGTTCTCATGGTTTACTGGCAGTCTCTCCAACTTTTTCTTGTAGTCTCTTAGAACCTCTGGGTCTGGCTCTTTGCACTCTACACAGTGAATCAGTTTCTTAATTACAGAGTCAGTCTTGTTCTCAAAGAAATCCAACGTAAGTTCCTGTTGCATAAAGTTATGCTGGTTTATTGTCTTTCCAGTCTCTATTAGTTCCTGGAATTGTTTGGTGGCATCCTTGTACTCTCGAATAATTTTTTTCTCCTTTTTCGTGTTACCGTTTCTGCTATACAAAATATGGACAATCAGAATAATTCCAATGACTCCAACACCAGATGTGACTAGCATTATTGCATAGATGATTTCTGAATACCCCTCAAAGGTCAATACAAACTCGTCAAAGACTAGAGTGAAATCATCTCTTACCAGTTCTTTCATCTCGTCAATTGACATCTCAACTACTGGTTCAACAGTATTCATTGTGATGGTGGTACAAAAGTCAAAACCTGATGCTTTCCAGTTGCCAGATGTAAATGACTCTCCGTTTGAAACAACATTGTATCTGATGTTTCTCTGCTCTGAACTAGGTTCAATGAAGTTTAGTTCAGTTCCTATTGTAAAGTAATCTGTCGAGTTTTGAATACTGATTACCAGGTGATTTGAGTCATACTCCACATATGCATCCTTGTGAACTATGTCTGGATTTGGTTCAGCATCATCATAAAGCAACTCCAATCTGACTGGATAAGGAACATTACTGAGATTCATTTCCTCACAGAATCCAGGTGGCTCTTGAGCATGAATGGGAGTCAGACTGAAAAGAACAACTGCAATGAGACCAGAGTAAACATATCTCAAGTCCTCTCCTTGAAACCAGTTGCACCTGGCTTGATCTTCTTTTCTTTCTTTAGTAATTCCAACTCCTTTTTGCACCACTTGTAGAATGGTTGGTCTTTTCCCTTGCTTGACTTCATTGCCTTTTCATATTCTTTGCCAAAATGACGAATTGCAAGGGTCGTAAACATTGATTTGTTGCATAGAAATGATTTTGGGTGGTCTTCTGCGTTGAACATCAGAATATCAATCTCATCTAAGATTCCCTTTGAGAGTAAAACTGACTGCATTTCAACTTCTGATTCTGCCATTTATGATTGAATTAATGATTTTGTTGTATATATTATAGATGGTTTATACGATTATCCGATTATCCGATTAATCAACCAACTATTTTGAAGACCTTGTGACCTGTAATTGGTGAAGTGCCACTGATTGCCTTTCTGCCATTTTTCATTGTGACGACTTTGGGGTTTTGGATTTTCACCATTTGCTTGTGCTTCATGTCATGGGCATGTTTATGATGCTGTTTTATCTTGACTTTTTTGCCATTTTTTAGGGTGATGAATGAATGTGTTTTCATTGGACACCACCAATGTTTACCTTTTTTCCGTTAATTGTTTTCCACATAATATCAAATCCTGTTTTTAGCAAAACTGCTAGACTCGTACAATGCCTGGTTAATCTCTGCCAAAGAATCTTCACTCAATGATTTGAACATTGATATGATTTTAGAGACCTTTGATTTCTCAGAGTTTACTGGTCTTCTTTTATGGGAATTTTCTGATTTTGTTTTGTCCTTGTATTCAGATGTAAAGTAACGATTGATTGTTCTGTTTGACAATGGATTACCATTTCCAAACTCTCTTTTTGCCATGCTACATATGGCATGTTTAGGAACACCTGCCTCGATTTGTTTCTGAGTCCAGTCAAGCAAAAATGATTTTGTGTCCTTTAGAATATCGGGAACAATTACAACTGACATTAAAAATTATGAGTTTGTTTATGTATTTAGTCCAGCAGTTTAGTTATGTCGATACATCAATTTACCGTTTGGCAGTTCAACTTCTTTACCATCATAACCTGCCAATGTATGTGCTATTCCATCCTCATCAATGGATGCATTGAATAATCTATCTTTGTCAACATGCAACCATTTGCCATATTCTTCCATAAAATCTTCATCTCTGGTCAATCCCTCTTCTTCTACAACATAGTATCTTAATCCACGATTTTTCAAAATATCTTTAACGTAATCACTTCTTGCTTCTGCTACTTGTTGTCGAATGTCCTCTATTTGGTCATCAGAATAGATTTCATTTTCTTTGTCATCATATTCTTTTGGTAATTCAATATCGAAATCTTCTGCCATATCCAGAATTTCATTTGCATCTCTATCCTCAACAAAACGATCTCCATCTTCTGATGCCCATAATCTAATATCAGTTTCAGACATATCCATAACATCTAGGTTATCAACCCAATCTTTATTCCAACCATCAATACCAATATCATCATAAAGATTTTCCATGTATTCTAATGCCTCTTTTCTTGCATCAGATTCATTATTGAAAATTAACCATTCTTCACCATTCTCAAATTCATACATATTACCATGATGTGATTCTATTTTAGAACCAACTTTTTCTTCTGCATCTTTTCTTGTCTCACCTGAGATACTACCAATTGGTTTTAATTTTACTTCATCTACAATTTTATCAAATGATTTCTTTTTTACATGAAACCTCTCATCTTTACCATGAGAATGATGGTTATTTGCACCAATGTTCACTTTCTTACCATTAATGGTCTTCCAGTTTGCCATTGTTACCGATTAACCCCTTTGCTATTTAGTCCAGCATATGTAAACTGGATTCCCCCCAACTCGTTTTGCTCTAGTATATCACCTTTCTGCAGTTCTGTTTTCAGATTGGTCAGTATCGTGTCATTTGATATCTGATGTTTTGTAATTGTTGCAACGAGTCTTATTGCATCTTGCTCTGAAATTATCATAGAGTGGTTTAGAATTTCTTACATATATTCAGGGTCAAAAATTCATAACCAAAAATCCAGGATCAAAAGGGAGTTGTGTGTATGACTGGTACATCTTTATGTTGATGTGGACATGACCCTAGTCTATGTTTTGCCCAATTACAATTCCAACAAAGAATCTGAAATCCATCTGGGAAATTATTTTTGATTAACCATGCGTATAGTTTGTAACCTGCATTTCTGTACTTATGCTCATATTTCTCTCTACCATCAATATGATCAATGGTAAGAAAGACCATCTCTAATTCACCACAACAAGAGCATTGTGGTACACCATTTCCATAATGTAAAAACACTTGGTTTTTTATCATATGTCTATAATTTCGGTTATATTGTTTTGTTGATTCTTTTAGTTGGTAATCGCTATTGTATTTTTTATAATTATTTGATTCTCTGTACTTTTTATCATAACCTGCTTTTAATTTTTTAAATCTCTCAGTTGATTCATATTTTCTTCTGGTTTCTTTATATTTCTCTGGATTCAGTTTTCTTAACTCGGTTTTTCTACTTACCACATTATTAGAGACAAGTAATAGATTATATCTTTTCAGGATCGAAAACTGTTTTGTGGGCAGTCCATACTCAAGCACACGCACACGTGTCGACTGTCTTTTTGTTAACTGCTAATTGGACTAACTGTTAATGCAATTAACACCAAACAATACAAAGTCTCACGCCTAGAAATTTGTATCAAAAAGATTTTTGCCTACACGAACAAACACACACGCACAAAGATGTTCGACATGCCTAGGATGTTCGACATTGCTCGACAAAAAAAGAGTTCTATCTTAAAGCCTCTAGTATATCAGATGGTAACAATTCTTTCTCTGCATTGATTCTTTTCTGATGTTCTCTTGACTTTAGAACCAATACATCAACGCCATCTTCCTTTGACTCTCTGAACAGACCTGCACTTGAGGTTATCTTCTTGTACCATCTTCTTTCAATGGTCTCAGGTGAGACTCCAAAGAGTTCAGCACCTGCATTAATACAATCATCAATATCTATGCTGGAATGATCAAGTACCTTTTGCATTACCCACTCACGCCAGTCACTTTCCTTTTCATTGGTAATCTCTGACTGTGTTTTTACTACTCTCCCTTGCAAGACCGACTTTATTGGGTTCTTAATCCTATTACAACTTTTACATAAGAACTGTAGATTAGTTATCTCATTATGGGAATTATTGTTATCAATATGATCAATGCACATTACTGGGTCTCTACCAGTATTTCTCAACTGTCTTGGAGTCAGACCGCACCAGTTACAATACTCACCAGTGGATGGGTAATACACTGACATCTCAAAAAGAGTTGTTTTCAGAACTGGTATGATTAACTCATCAATTCTCTGCTTTCTGTCTATCTGAGGAAACCAAAACTGTCTCTGAGCAGAATTCATGTTTGACATGAAAGAACAATCTTAATCATGCTATATAATCAGGGTCGAAAGGTTTTGCCCAAAACAAAATTATAACAATTTTTTGTCAAAAAATATCCACACATTATGATATGGTGCAGAGTTTTCAGTTGGAAATCCATGTTGGCAGTTGAATCTGACTCTTTTTGTTATGCAACATTTTTTCTCATATACTGCAGACTTTACTTGGAGTACATTCTCATCAAACCACTGTGTGTCTGTTTTTCCAAATACCAGGAGTAGAATTGAGACCCTGTTTTTCCTGTGTTGCTCTACTAAATGTGGCAAAAGTTGAGGAATTTTAGAGTATGGTAAATTGCCATATGCATCCTGGGTTATTGGAGTTTTTAGCAAGTCCTGGTCTTCTGTTATCCTAATTGGGGTCAGATTCATTCTATTATCCATCCATTCAGGGAATACTTGAGATGATTCAGACACATCAATTATTGGTGTAATTCCAAACAATTTGCAACCTTTTTTGAACAATTCTATTGGGGTTCTATAGTAATCTCTGACCTTTATTTTCTTGAGATGTGCTACTGCTTGACCAGAGTTGTTTACAATAATTTCTTGTGCCAATTACTATTTTGAAGATCAATTGTATTTATTCAGGGTCGAAAGGTTTTGCCCAAAACAAATGCACACATGACATGGTGTGCAATTGGTCATAATCTTACATTCTTTTATGTTAAAGAGAGGAAAAAATTTTTTCAACTCGTAAAGTGACGAATGGGATCGGACAAAAAACACTATAGGGTTTGCATCCGTCCATCCAATTCTAGGCGTGGATTTACCCCATTTCGGATCGCATTTTGGACATTCCTAAGCGTACCCATCCGAAAATTCGTGCCTATTTTTCTGTCACTTTTTCTGGGTGTTTCTTTAGTAATCTTTTGTATAATTTGGAACATGTGTTAGTTGGCATTGACTCAAAATCTTGTTTCCACAATATCTCGCCTTTTTTCTGCGATTCTGCCAATTCCAGTCGAACATCATTCCATTCTTTCTTCTTTTTGTTGGTTGGGTATCTTCTTTGATGAATTGCCAATAATATCTCAATTTCTTCATTTTTTGATGCTTTTTGCGTAACTGTTCCATTTGTTTTTGCGACCAATTCTTTGTCAAATTTTATGGGAATTCCTGTGATTTCAGACCAGTTTTGATGTGGTTCTTTGTGCTGGAATCCAAGTTCTGGCACACGTTTTAGACCTGGTGTGTCATTACTAGTTATGGCATAATACCACTTTTTTCCCATCTTTTCTATTGGTGGATAACGGTCATTTGCCAGTCTCTTTGCCTTTTTTGTATAGTTGTATTTTTCGAGTAACCATCTCCTTTTTACATCAATTCTCTCAAAAACCCACTTGAATTCATCACCTGCGAGTCTGTCTGTCCATTTTTTTATCAACCAGACATCAATCTGAGACCTTACTGATGAGACAACATCTGACGAGTTCTGATAGTCTAAAATCCCTGAAATGTTGTCATGTCTTGCCAATCTCACCATTTTGAGTATCGCTTTTTTGATTAATGTGGACTGTCCAGATTTGTCACCCTTTTCCCTTGCAGGTGCAAGTTCCCCGAATTCTCTGATTAAAAACACCATCTTGTGCCATGACTTCTCCTGGTTTGTCATTTCCTTTCTTGATTGCTTGGGTGGGATGCATTTTTCTGGTCTGAGATAATTAAAGTGATTAAATGCTATGACCGTCAATTCCCTAACAATTGCCTCTAGGGTTCGAAACATTGCAGTCTCGTTTGGAAACATCTTTGGATTGAAAACAAAGATTCTCTTATACCGCCTACATTCCAGGATTATCTCAGTTATGATTTCCCTGATTTTGTCATTGTTTTCAGACTCTGCTTTTGCAGTAGGTGTTGGTATCTTTACTATTTTTACCAGTGGCACTCTGGTGTTGAACCTTGCATTGAATGAACGAATTTCCTCATCTGGATAAATGTATGATTCTGAGGCAATGATAGTTACTGGATATCTCTTTTTGTATGGTTGTCCATCCTTGTTTATGCCATCCTTTGCAATGCACCAAAAAGCATTTTCCAAATTTGGTGCAGACCACAAATCAAGTACGGTAAAACCTGCCTTGTAGTATTTCTCAATTAATGCCTCAGAAAGATATGATTTGCCCTGACCTCTCCTACCCAGAGTACATATGAACTGCTGTTTGTTAGGATCAAGGAATCTTTTTTCCTCAACATCATCTATCGTATCTTTTCTAAATCTTAGACTCATTCCAACTCTGCCATTATCCCAGATTCGTCATAATCATACTCGTCTTCATCATCTTCACCCAACTGAACATAATCTAAGATTGCCTGGATATTGTTTGAGACTGTTGCCCAGTGTCGATTAAAGAACATCTCATAATCTCCAATGATTTGGTTATACACTGGTCTTTTGATAACATAGACCTCTTTGGTTAGTGATTCGAGGTCTTCTCTTTCAAACCTTGGAACTATCTCATCTGAAAACTCTGAGAAAAACTTTCCATCCTTTACTACTGTATCGTAATCAGTATTCTCCCATGCATACTTTAGTGGAAATGATTCTCTGATTTGGATTCCCAGAGTATCTGAATCAATCTCACCTACTGGGATCATGTTTCGTAGTTTTGGTAGAGTGATAATTTCTTCATATGGATTTACTGGATAAGAATAGAGAAATGTTCTTGACAACTTTCCATTGTAATGATTGATTCCATAGTAACATGTGCCATTCCAGATTCTGTCTAGTTTCTCCACTGCAGGTCTGTCAAGTCTTAGTTCATCTTTTATCTTGATTGTTTTTTGCTCAATTGCAATGTTTACTGACTCGATTAGTTTGATGATTGCTTTCATCATTGCAAATGCGTTTGACCATCCTTGATTGAAATCAATCATACCCATCTGAGATGAGATGAAATTCTCATAACCTGCGATTCTCCATAGAACCGATTTTGGTTGGTGTGTTTGGTCTTGGCTCATCTTATTCTTCTTGGGTTCTAGTGTGTGATGTGATTGCAGATTCCACAATCTCTATTTGCTGATATTTTACTGAATGAGGGATAACTTGTGATGCAATGATAACTAGTTTCTGCAATTCCAATACTGCATTTTCTGGTGATGATTCCTTTATGGATTCAAATAACAATTCATAGTCACCCCACATCTCTTTTGGATATGCATGGTGTCTGATTAATCCTTGAATTGTCTCATAAATCTCAAATGCCTGTAACTGGACTCGTCTGTCTAAATAATCTGCCTGGTCTCGTCTAATCTGTTTATTTTCTTTAGGTCTGGTTGAATATGCTGGATGTTCGTAATTTCTAAAATCTTCTTTTGCCCTCTCACATGACTCTGACAAATACTCCATCAATACGGAGATTTCTTCCTGGGAGTCTGATTTTGGTTGAGGCTCTGGTTGATTTACCTGGATGTTTTCAAGCAATGCATCTAATGTCGCAATTGGCATTATCGGTCTCCATATGTTGAGAGAATTTCTTCCTCAACCTCTTGGAATCCCTGGCAAAACTCTTTTGAGATGCACTTGCACCTGAATTCAGTATCTTCCATTATACGATTATGCGATCAAATCAGTAATAACGGTATTTTTTTAGGACTTTTTGCTCAAAGATGTTCTTTTTGTGCCATTTGATGATGATGATTTCTTGGTTGATTTGGTGCTAGAACGTTTTGTGCCATTTGATTTGCGTGAACCTCTGCCCTTGATTGTCTTGTATGCAATTGCAGAGACCACCATACCAATCAAACCAACAACAATCAAGAATCCAAACTGTGCAGTCTCTGTCAAATCTGCAGTTATTGGTGCTTCAACTGGAATTGTCAGACCCTCATGTAGAACAAGAACAGTTACTGGTATTTGATATTCCTTGAACTCTACGCAGTTAATTGTTAATGTATCTGAACATAAGTTCTCTGGCACTTTTAGAGTGTAACCGATTTCAGCACTGGAAAATCCAGACTCGTCACCAATCAATTTGAATGGAGTTACTGGAAATGATACTCTCAGTGGGGAGTCACCAACTAGGATCTTGTTTACCTGGATGTCTTTTGATAGATTCCAGTTAATGCTTAGTGATGATTGTTTTACTTCACCTAATGTCAGTTTGTTTGACTGTGCTGATAACTGCATTGACAATAACTCGCTGGTGTTATCAGAGTCTGGGTTGCCAGACTGACCGCCACCACCAGCACCAGCACTACCACCGCCACCGCCACCGCCACCACCTGACTCGACAACTAGTTCGGCATCAGATGTGCCACATAGGATGTTTGATGGGAGTGATTCACCAATAATATTGAATGTAGTGATATAGTAACATTGACTGTCCTCATAACCAACACTTGTATCAGTATATGTAGTTCCAGTTTCACCAGTTGAAAGTTCAGTAAATGGTACTATTCTTTTACCGTAATCACTAACATCATCATCTGAAAGTTCTGATGAGGTAACTAGTAATTCATCCATTCTCCAAGTTCCAGCATTTGCTAGACTTGTGTCAAGTCCAAAGTGGTATAGGTTGTTTGTTGGTTTTCCTAATGTTGTGGTATCAGTGGTGGAACTATCTGGTGAACGTGTACCGTTTACAAAGGTTTCATATTCGCCTGATGTTGAACGTTTGATTGTAATTGCTTGTGGTGATGGATTTCCCATTGGTGTCGTCAATGTATGATTGAAAATATCAATTCCACCTTTGGATAATCCAATAAATGAATCATCAATGTTTAGTAGAACTTCGTTTGAACTACCATCATCCCATGACATTAATGGAAATGATGTTGTTTGGTTTAGTGTAATGATTCCAGATACAGACCAAGCATCTTGATTCTGTGGGTAATTACTACTTGTTACATTTAATCCAGCGTTTTCAAATTGAACCTCGTTTGAGTAGTTTGAGTTAATGTGAGATGATTTTATTGTTGCAGTTCCAGTTGATATGGTATTAACAGTACCATGATCATCATTGGTAGATTGATCAAATGCAGTAAGACCAAGTGAAGCATCAACTGATGCACCTGAATTATACAACTCTGTAATTTCTGCCTCAGTTAATGTATAATCAAAGTAATTAAAATCATCAATCAGACCATTCCATTCTTGACTTGATTCTGTTGCGGGATCATCACCAATGAACGCACCAATGGTACATTGGTCGTAACCTGAATTATAATTAAACCAATTACTTGTACTAGCAGAAGTTGTTTGCACACCATTAATGTAAAACTTTGTTGCACCTGAACCGTCATTTGTTGCAACTATATGATTCCATGTTTCATAACTATGTCCTGTTGTAATTGTCAAGTTATCAGGCATTGTGCCACCGTTTCTCACCAACCAATGCAAGTTATTAGAATCTGATCTATGATACAATCCCATTGCCTTTGTACCATAACTTGAACCGTCAGTACAACCAAACAAAACACCACTATGAAGTGCATCAGCATAATACCATACTGAAAATGAACCTATATCATGTCCATTGATAACTTCACTTGCAGGTATTGTTAGATATGAGAATTGGTCTGTGCCACTGTAATCATACGCTTCATCTCTAATTCCAGTTTGTCCTGTTGTTGCACCGTAATTAGTCGCATCATAGGTTGAACCGCCAGTTCCACGATTAGTAACACCGTTTGTATCTGAAAAGTCAAATGAGATTAATGGTGTTGATGAAGTACCAAAATCATCATCAAAGTGGAACAATCCCTCAATCTCAGCACCCGAAGTATCAATGTTACCTGCATGAGTAGAATTTGAATTGTTTTGTGTTGCGTTACTATTCAATAATGGCATTTGGTAATAGAAAGTATCACCAGTATAGACGGTACTGTTGGTCTTTGCTGGTTGTTGACTATCATCAGCATTGGTTGGATCTTCTGTCCATGAAAGATTTAGTTCAGCAGTATCAGGTGTCTGAGAAACGGTATCAAGTGTTGGGGATTCATGTGCATATTCTGGAACAGTGATTGAAAAAGTTCCAGATGTAGTGAATGTGTGAACTGAGTAATCACCATCATAAGAAACTGTACCGCCAGTACCCTCACCAGCAGAAGTCAAAAATCTAATAATAACAACACCGTCTGTTCCCTTAGCACCGTTAAATCCACCAGAACCAGCATTTCCCCATCCTGGCTTGTCACTTGCATTACATCCAGTGTTTGATGTACCCCTAGCACCTACTGAATAAGTTACTGCAGTACCAGTAATACTGTTTGATTCACCAGAACCACCTGTACCTGCACAATTACTGCCATACGAAGATGTACCTGCACCACCTTTTCCACCACCGCCACCGCCACCATAATTTCCTGATGGGGATGATCCACCGCTATTACCTTGACCTGCTGTTCCAGAACCGCCACCAGCACCACCACCGCCACCGCCACCGCCACCAGAACCGCCTGATGAACCAGCAACACCGTTGTAATATCCACCGTTTCCACCACCAACTGCAGTATAGGTATCAAATACAGAATTACCACCATTACCTGATGCACCTGCACCCACAGTAATGGTATAAGTTGTATCAAGATTGATGGTGTGACCAGTTCCAGACAACATACCACCAGCACCACCACCGCCACGATAACCGCCACCAGAACCACCAGCACCACCAGCACCAACAACAAGATACTCTACATTGACGGTAGTTGCTTGAGCATGTGGCATGAATGGAATGGTTGTTGATGAGAGAATTAGAAAAACTAATGGAAAAACTAACTTATTCATTGAGGTTCACGATTTCCCATGACAATGTGTCTTCATTCCACCAATACTCAGTAGTTTCATTCTGCCATGTCCATGTTTCATCATTCCAAGTATAACCAGTCTCTGTAAACTCAACTGATGATTCCCAGACTCCGTTTGTATTCAAAATCCAACTTGGGTATGGTTGAGGCGAAATGAACTTATTTAGAAAACTATCATAAGAGAATCCAATACCAGTTTTTCCTGTGATATGATCAGACTCTACCCAAACCCCATTTAACATTGAAATGAACTGAGCATCTGCAAGAATTACAGATTCAACAATTCCATTTGAATCAAGTTTAGCAAACACCTGGGGTTTTTGAAAAGTCAAGTCAATTAGCAGGTTATTGGCATCAACATCAAATATCAAACCATCTGAGGATTTAACAATAAATTTCATATCGGGATCATACTGCTTTAGTGTCATCAAATCCAATCCCCTGGAATTGAGTTTAACCTGTCTTGTATCACTGCAATTAAATGAATCAGATATTGATTCATTGTTAAGATAACTGCTCTGAGAATACAGTGAGCATGTCTTTTGTCTCAAACCGTCAATTATTGGAATGGTAACTGTTCCATCAATAACTTTGGAATTTCTCTTGACTGAATCAAAGTTGACATCAATCAAATTATTGTTATGGTCTGTTGAAATTGTTGGGTCAATCTCCAAATAATTTACAAAATCTCCACCCGAATAATCCAGGTTTACCTTGTAATCATTATCATGGTAAACATTCATTCCAGTAAGGAAATTAAATCCTGTATCAAAGTCATAGTTCAGATTCTCTGCGATTTCAAAAACTTGTGCCTTGTTCTGTTCTAGGAACTGTTTGTCAAAAGACTGACCGCTTACCTCTGCAATGTTTAAAGTAGAGTCACCAACTGTTATGGATTCACCAGTAATTACTGTCTGAGAAATACCAAGGTTATGATCACCAACACTCCATATCTTAAATGTCTCTTTGACACCTGAGAAAATATCTACTTTGATTTCCTGGACATATCTCTCCATAGGAATGGTCGTAGTTGTTAATGTTCCATTCATATTGGTTGAATTAGATATTACCTGACTGCTGTTTTTTTCAGAAGTGATAAAGATACCATCATCATCCTGGGAGAAACTAACATCACATGATTCCTGGTTTACATCCATGTTCTGCCAGACACCATTTACTTGATGGGTTGCAACTGCACTAACACTTGGAATTATCTGGGTATTCATCAATCCATCTGAATAAATCGAGTATGAGCAAGTTGGAATGTCATACACAAAACCGCCAATCGTGTTTGACTTGAAAATTATTTTCTGGTCAGTTGATTGCAGAAAATAGTTTTCCCACTCGCCATTGACTAGAATTCTATCAGGGTGATTATTCCAATGAATCTTTTTGTTTTCAATATCATCAACCAAATCATAGTTTTGACCCTTGGTCTCTACAACCTGGGCATATGCACCAGGAATCATTCCAATAATTACAAACCCAACTAATGCAAAAACAAATGGTAAACCCATCATACTCTTACTGGACACATGAATTTTTTACAAACTATGATATTTAGTCCAGCAGTTATCGTGACAATCCATAACCAAAGTTAGAATAGTCGTTGTGTTGATAGTAATTGGCACATGATTTGAATGTACGCCAGGATGTAGTTTGAGTCTGGCAACCCT
>Ga0099850_1000942_pt1 | contig 13545 bp, 2 predicted proteins | sample CB_VirMetaG_5_FD_79182 | JGI IMG/M metagenome (GOLD analysis project Ga0099850, IMG submission 79182) | Freshwater to marine saline gradient viral communities from Chesapeake Bay - CB_1508_1D Viral MetaG | ecosystem: Environmental > Aquatic > Marine > Coastal | place: USA: Chesapeake Bay... | reverse complement strand
GGTCAGAAGTGATCAATTAAAAGACAAGGATACCATTGAAGTAAACACACCGGGATCCCCAGGTGAAAACTTTGAAGATTTTGAACCGGGAGTGGACTACTTCGAAGGAATTCAAAATAACCACGAATTGGCATTTGATAATCTTAAATACACCCAGTATAGATGGGACAATAGAAGCATTTTGTATTACATAGATAACGAAGGACAATTGGTTCAAAGGATAAACTATTCCTATGATTACCCAACAGGAATTTCAAGTAACGGATAAAAATTATGGCAGAATTTAAAATAAGCAGAATTAGATATACATGGAGAGGTAATTGGGCCGAAGGAATCAATTATCAGAAAGACGATGTCGTAAGACTAAGCGGTTCGTCTTATGTTTGTATTAGACTACACACATCTAGTAGTAACTTTTTTACTGATCAATCTTATCTAGCCAACCCAAGCGATTCTGCTCCTTCGCCAGCATGGACAAAGATGACCGATGGATTATATTTCCAAGGGTCATGGCAATCATCTACAGTTTATGATGTTGGAGATGTTGTAAGGCAGGGAGGATATCTTTGGGTTTGTGTTGAAGGACACCAATCGTCCGCTGCTTTTAGTCTTGATGTTAGCAAGTGGGACAACTATGTAATTTCTGTTTCGTGGAAAGGTAATTGGGTAGGCGGAGCAGTATATGGTGTTGGAGATATTGTTAGATGGGGTGGAACAACTTATAAATCTAATACAGCACATACCGCAACAAACACCAGCACAGGATTAGCAAATCAATCTGCCTATTGGGACATCTATTCTCAAAATGTTGAATCGGTTGGTGTTTGGGCAGAAAACACTCTTTACAAAACATTCGATTTAGTTTTATATCAAGGAACGGTATTTAGATGTACAACAGCACACACTTCAACATCAACATTTGATGCTGGTAATTTTACTTTAGAATTTTTAGGAAGCGGAGCAGAAGGCGAATGGAGCGCAGCCAACTACTATGGTGAAGGTAGTGTTGTAAAATATGGCGGAGTTCTTTATAGAGCCAATTTCTCCCACGCAGGGTCTGACACCGCGCACAGTCCATTCAATTCAATCTATCAAGGTTCAGGATCACCGGCCTGGTCAGTGTTGTCAAAGGGAATTAACTTTGTTGGTACTTGGTCAAGCACAGGAACATATAAGACAGGCGATGTGGTAAGAAGAGGAGGCAATCTTTATGTTGCGCTGCTGGATTCAACCAACGATGGAAGTACACTAGATTACTTGGATGATTCTAATTGGGAATTAATCCAGGAAGGCCAATCATGGAGAGGAACATGGAGCACTGATGTTACCTATTCAATAAATGATGTTGTTGTTTATAAAGGGTCAACTTATAAGGCAAATCAAGAACATTCTTCTAGTTTCGAAAACTTCCCGGGTGACAACGGTAGCGGATTTAATTACTGGGATTTATTAATCAAAGGAAATGATCTCATAGGAATGACGGGTCCAGGACAACTATTATCCTACGGACTTAGCAGATCAATAGTTGGTGACGGAAGCACACTAGGAGCCCTAGGAGTTAATCTTGGCAGACCAGGTGAAGTATTAAGCATTGACTCAGAAGGATCATTATATTACAGAGAATATCAAAAGATTAAGAGAACTTTCTATGTTAGCGTAAATGGGTCTGACAATTATGATTTACCAGTTTCTTCATACACAACTTATGTTGTTAATACAACGCAAACACTAATAGCGGCAGGAACTGGCGGATCTCCTTCCACATATTCTGCTGATGACGGAAACTTTTATGTTGACGGAGAAGCAAAACCAGCACTAACATTTGAACAGGGAAGTGTTTATACATTTACACAAAGTGGAGCATCAATGGACAATCATCCATTGTTATTTTCCAGCAATGATCCCAATGGCTCATTACAGAACGGGTCAATTTATTCAGATGGAGTGGTGTATAGATTAGACAACACTGTGGTTAATCAAACAGAGTATCTTACTAATTTTAATACTGCTGTTAGCAGAAGCATCGAAATCACAATTTCATCCAATACTCCTAACACATTATATTATTACAGTTATCTTGATTTAAACATGGGAGGAGTCATAACTGTTGAAGCAAACGCTACCAACACGGGTGGAACCATTCTTAATCCTTTTAGAACGGTAAGATATGCCGCTGAAAGAGCTGATGACGGATTTGCGGGACAGACCACTATATTTGTACAACCAGGCATCTATGAAGAAGTTTTGCCAATCATAGTTCCAGCAAGAACAGTGGTGCTAGGAAGTGAATTAAGATCAACAACAATTAAAGCCAAGCCAGCCATAGCGGCTCTTGCCAATGATGATGAATATACAAAGTTAACACTATTAAGAATTAAATCCTTGATGGCAAATGTATTGACAGGTCAATCAATAACAAAAACAGGAACCAACCCTGAGAATCCGGTCGTTGTTCGTGACTATACCGGAAACCCGGTAGTAACAAATCCAGATACTGTTACTGATGTAGAGGATCTTATTGATGGTATTATACAAAAAATTGATTTTGAAATTAACAGTACAGGAACTGATGTAACGGTAACAGGAACTAATGCAAAAATTACTGCCGAAAATATTCAAAACACAATAACAGTTTTGGCTCAGAACAGAACTTTCTTTGAATATGAAGCAGCAGCATATGTGGCAGTGAACTATCCGAGTTATGTGTTTGACGCAGACAACTGTCGCAGAGACATGAGAAAGTACATAGATTCTTTAATCTATGACATTACATATCCTGGTAATTATAAATCTCAATTAGCAGCCAGATATTATATCAATTCCGTTCTAGGAAGCCAAAGCGAAGATATGTTCTATATGCGAGACGCAACAGGTCTGCGTGATTGTACACTGAAAGGATTAACAGGAACACTGAATCCACCAAACGTATTTGATCTTTACAGAAGACCAACAGGATCATCATATGTTTCACTTGATCCAGGTTGGGGTCCAAACGATACTAGAACATGGATCAACACACGTTCGCCATACATTCAAGGAGTTACCAACATCGGTTCTGGATGTTTCGGTCAGACGATTGACGGTGCTCTACACAACGGCGGATATAAATCAATGGTGTCAAACGATTTCACTCAGGTATTGAGTGACGGTATTGGTGCCTATGTTACCAACAATGGTAGAGCTGAACTTGTTTCTGTGTTTACATATTACTGCCAGGTAGGATACCTTGCTGAAAACGGAGGAAAGATTAGAGCGGCCAACGGAAACTGTTCATACGGAAATTTTGGTGCCATTGCTGATGGTATTGACGCAACAGAAGTTCCAGCAACAGCAACAGTGAACGGTAGGGATCAAGATTCTCAAGTAGCCAATGTGTTCATTGGTAATTTGGAAACTGGTATCAAAGCATTTGAATATTCAAACGCAGGAAATCATTACACTTCGGCCACAGCAACCATTGTGGGTTCGGGAAGTGGAGCAAGTACAGAGTTTGTTGATTTTAGAGATAACGCCATCATGGAGGCAAGACTCCTAGACGCCAGCGATTCAACAGTACAGGTTGGTGGTGGCGGATTCACGTTTACTAACAACAATGCTCAGGTTAACCCAGGACCCGGAAATGATTTAACAGGAATATTCCTCTACTCAACTGACACAGGAACAGAAGCACAATATCTTGGAAAAAGAATTTTTATTCGTTCGGGAACAGGCGCAGGACAGTACGGATACATAACAGCCTATGACGAAATCACAAAGAGAGCAAGCGTATCAAGAGACTCAGACGATCAGCCAGGATGGGATCATGTGATACCTGGAACAGTTCCAGTTACGGTGTTTGATAACTCAACAGCCTACAGAATTGAACCAAGATTGTATTTTTCAGATCCCGGATTTGAAAGTTATGCTAGAACACTTCCTAACAGCACCAGTTGGAATTCAGTAGCATATAGTGAAACTACAACATCATATGGAAATGTTCAGTGTACCCCGGGTACAGGAACCGTTGTTGAAGATGATGGGTTGATTGCATTTAATGCTAGATTCAATGTAGCAAAAGTTGGAAGAAGTTATTCTTCAGTAACACTTAACGCAGGTGGCGCAGGATATGCTGTGGGTGACGAAGTCACTATAAGTGGAGATGATCTCGGCGGACAATCACCGGACAATGATATCACAATTACTGTAACAGAAACTTCAGACGACAGTACCAACTCAATAATATCATTTACCTACGAAGGAGAACCTTCCAGCGGCGTATTCGTTGCTGTTTCAAGTTCTTTAGGAAATGGAGTTTATTCAGTTGATGGCTCAACTTGGACAACTTTCTCAATGCCAAGCGTGGGAACATGGAACGTAAGTGGTGGTAATAATGGTTTCGTGATGGTTAAGAGAGGAACTGATATTGCGGCATATTCTAAAACAGGAATCTCTTGGAGCACATCAACACTTCCAGCGGCCGCAAACTGGGAAAGAGTAGTTTATGGTGGTGGAGTATGGTTAGCAATCGCAAGCAATACCAACGATGCTGCCTATAGCACCAACGATGGCGCAACATGGACTGCGGTTACTCTACCGAGCTTGGGTGACAGTACTTTAAACACATGGGTTGATTTGGCCTATGGAAAAAATAAATTCGTAATTCTTGCTAACAGTAACAACATGACAGCCAGCGGAACCTACAGTGGCGGTTCTTGGACTTGGTCAGGTTCAATCATGGACGTGATCGATGATAGTAGTCAGAAGGATTGGACTTCGATCGCTTATGGTAATAACAGATGGGTTGCTGTATCATCCACAGGAGATGTGGCATACAGTTTTGATGCCATTAACTGGTATGGCAGTTCAATGCCAACACAGGACGGCTCAACTGCGCATTATTGGAAAAAAATAACATACGGCCAAGGAACATTCCTAGCCATGGGTGACACTGGTTCAAGAAATGTTTTTGGTGATGTAACAACAGGACCGTCAACATTCTGTGCTAGATCAGAAAGTGGTTTAGTATGGTCAGGACAAACTTTAACGAGTTCGTTATCATGGTCATCGGTAGCATTTGGAAATCCTCACTTGCAGGCAGAAGATTCGACCATACAAGGAAGAACAGGTATGTTCATTGCTGTAGCAAGTGGAAATACCGTGAATGAAATTAGAACAGGATGCAGAGCAAAAGGTTACGCAACATTCAGTTCAGGCAGAGTGGTACAAGTAAGATTATGGGATCCTGGTTCAGGATATAGAGATATTCCAACAGCCACAATAGTTGATTCTTCTAACACATCCGATCCAGAATTTGATCTGAGGGTTTCAGAAGGCGTATTGGCACAACCAGAATTTATCAGCAGAGGAAGCAGTTATGGTCTAAACACAACCGTATCAATCAGCGGTAACGGATATGCGGACATATATGCTGTTGGAAAATTTGTCAAGGTTAGTGGGTTAGGTTCTTATCCAGGACCTGGTGCTAGAATTATATTCAACGGTGACGAAGAAAACAGTTATACCCTTGTGTCAATCACTGAATTAGGAGAAAACTACAACGGAACAACGGGATTCAGTGCTACATTTAGAGTTTCGCCTGAATTAAAAGTAAGAAAATCAATCAACCACGGAACGGCTGTAACTGTTCGAGAAAGATATTCTCAGGTTAGAATTACGGGTCATGATTTCCTTGACGTAGGAACAGGAAACTTTGTGGATACAAATTATCCTAATCTTTATTCAGCATCATCATACGTATGGCAACCTGAAGATGAAGTACTTGAAGAAGGTGGAGGAAAAGTTTTCTATACATCCACTGACCAAAGTGGTAATTTTAGAACTGGCGAATTGTTTGCGGTTGAACAGGCAACTGGTATCGTTACAATTAGTGCTGACTTCTTTGACTTAACAGGATTAACAGAATTAAGATTGGGTGGTATTAGAGTTGGTGGTTCCGGAGTGATAATTCGAGAGTTTTCAACTGATCCATTATTCCTCGAGGATTCAAACAACATCGTACCAACACAGAGAGCAATTGCGGCATATTTGGCCAATAGGTTAAGTATTGGCGGAAATGATCTCGCAGCACAGAGTTTCATAGCAGGAAACGTATCGGTAGGACCAAGCAACATCACAAACATTCTTGGTTTGGGTATTAACTTACCGAAAGTTATGAAAGTAGAGGGTAGTAAAGCAGCAATTACTGGGTCGATCATGGCACAATCCATATTCCATAGATCGTTTGACCAAGGATTTTAACCAATGAGAAATATGATAAATAAAAGCATCGGAGCACAAAATGGCAGAATTTAAACTAGGTAGAATTAGATTTGTATGGAAGGGCGACTGGTATACAGGCACTTCATACTACAAGGATGACGTTGTAAGATACGGCGGAAGAACTTATATCTGTACTGTTGGACATACAGCAGCAGGCAGTTTTGACACGGATTTAGATTATTCCCCTACTAAATGGAACCTATTAACAGATGGTTCTGAATGGAAGGGTGATTGGTCAACAGCCACTCCTTATAAAATTAGAGATATTGTAAAATACGGAGCCAACCTTTACATTTCAACAGACGGCCATACTTCTGCCAGCCAATTTGAAACTGATTTGGGTGCTTCCAAGTGGGAATTATTTGCCGAAGGGATTGATTGGCAAGGTGCTTGGGTTACGTCAACAGGTTATACCATTGGTGATGTTGTTAGATATGGAGGAAATACCTACATTGCTGTTACAACACACACATCGGGAACATTTGCCACTGACCTAGGTGCTGCTAGATGGCAATTATGGAATCCTGGTATTGAATACAGAGGATCATGGGCAACAGCAACCGCATATAAAGTTAATGATGTTGTGAAGTCCGGTGGAGGTTTATGGATCACTTCACAGGATCATACTTCTGATGCTACGAGCTTTGAAAATGATCAAGCAACATATTGGTCACAATTTGTAAAAGGTTTTGAATTTGAAGGCGAGTGGAGTGGTGCTACATCATACCAACCAGGCGACATTGTTAAGTACGGCGGTAATCAATATATAGCAAAAACTACTCACACTAATTCAACTCCGACACCAGGAACAGACTGGGATCTATTTACTGAAGGATTTAACTTTGTTTCAGATTGGAGCGGAGCAACTGCCTACAAGGTAGGTGATGTTGTAAGATTAAATGGTTACACATATCTTGCCACAGCAACAAGCACGAATCAAGAACCACCTAATGCTTCATACTGGGAAAGACTAACTGCTGGTATCTATTGGACCGGCGAGTGGGCAAACAGTACAGCATACAAAGTTGGTGATGCTGTTGAATATGAAGGAAACTCCTACATTGTTGTTCAGGCTCACACTTCAGCAGACGATGATTCAGGAACAACAGGTGACGTTGGTCGTTCACCAGCAACCGATTCAACTGGAACGTATTATAACATTCTAGCATTAGGAAGTGAAACTACAGTTTTAACAACCACAGGTGACCTAGTTTACTATGGTGGTGCTGGTCCTACTAGATTACCGGTTGGTATAACAGGACAAATTTTAACCGCTGGAACTCAATATCCTCAATGGCAATCACTGGGGCAGACTGATCACACATATTTCGTCAGTCCCGATGGTGTGGATTTACCATATCCAAATAGAGGTGGATCCTTTGATAATCCATGGAAGACTATCAGATATGCCTGTGAACAAATTGAAAAGGGTGCTAGAAATCCAGACGCTCAAAAATTACTAGAACTTAATAGACCTTTCATTCAGAGAGAAGTAACAGAATGGATCGACTATCAGATCAATTATTATACAAATACAGCACCTGATGTAACAAGCATTTGGTATAACTTTACATACAATGATAACAAGTGTGAAAGAGACACGGGTTATATCGTTGATGCTTTAATTTACGATATTGGTCATGGCGGAAACGTTAAGACAAGAGGAGCAGCCAACTCTTATGTTGGTAGTTTGTATGAATCTGAAGTTGAAACATACTTAACATTAAGCACTGAAAAAGATCAAGACATTGCGGCATTTACATACATGCTTGAAGTGGTTCAAGCAGTTTTAAATCAAACAGCACCAGCAGCCAATTATCAAACATTAAACGGTGATAATTCTACTGCCACAGTTGCTCAAACATTTGACGCAAACCTAACTGCTGAAAGTGGAACATATACCACTTGTGTTAGTTTGGTAGAAATTATACAGAACGCTTTAGAAGACGAAGACAACAGTAGAATTCCTGAAAGACTTGCTCCAAACAACTTGGTAAGAGTGTCAACAGGAAGATTCAGAGAAGTATTACCGATCATAGTTCCAGAATGTACAGCAATACTTGGTGATGAATTAAGATCAACCAACGCTGGACCTGCTGCGGCTTCTGACAGAGGCTTACATATTTCTGATGCCAAGTACAGCGAAGGCGCTTTGCAGAGAATGGAGGCTATTGTTGGTGACATAGTTTTAGGAAACACAGTTTCTAAGACAAGTGGCAACAGCGAAACACAAAATGACGCATTTCCTTATGCCGATAACGGTCAGAAGGTTGCTCTTGAACAAAAAATTAGAGCGATCTATGCCAACATAGATTGGAGAACTGGAGCAACTGGATTAAGATTGTTAACAGAAGCAACTGGTTACAACAGTTCATTCCTAAACGGTTACGGTGATGCTAGAAAAAATATTGCCTACAATAAAAAATTCTTTGCTGAACAGGTTAAGTCATACATTAATACAAATTATCCTAACTTAAAGTACAGCAGAACCAAATGCTTGCAGGACGTTGGATACATTGTAGACGCAATGGTATATGATTTAACATATGGCGGTTACTCAGAATCATTAAACGCAGGGTTGGCATATTTTGATGGACCGGCCGGAGCATTGGCATTTGACTCAACAGAAAAAACAGCAACACTTGCTTCTTATGCTTATCTTAAATCCATAATGCAGACAGCAGCAGGAGGTTCTGCGGTTGTTTCTAATCAGAGTGCGATAACACAATTTACCGGAACAGCAGGTAGCGCGGCATCCATTACAGCAATTGGTGCTAACATGGACATCATTTACAACATCATTAATGGTGGAACAACATCAGCACCTCAGGTAAGAATTACAACTATCGCAACAAATGTGGCAACTACTTCATCAAATCACGGATTGGGTGTTGGTGATGCCATTGAAATGATTGACGGTGGAAATGGACTGACAGCAGGAGTTAAGTATTGGATTCTAACTGTGCCTGCCTCAAATCAGTTTACAGTTTCCGCTTCCTACGGTGGATCAACAGCAACGTTAAGCAACGGCACAAGTTTAACACTTGATGCTTATGCCATTGATTATCCAAGCGCCGCTGATGCCAGCATTGGTGGAAGTTTAACTGCTGCTTTCGTGGCACTAGACGGCCAACAGGAAAATTTGGTCACTGCTACAACAAATTATATCACAGCAAATTATCCTTCATTAACATATAACACAAGCAAGTGTGAAAGAGATGTTAGACTGATTTTAGAAGCAATGGGCTTTGACGCCATGTTCAACTCCAACTGGAGAACTATCAAGGCTGCTCATTCATATCTAAGATCAACTGCTTCAGATGTTTACGATGGTGGACAGAAGACTGCTACATTGGCTTCATACAAAAATCTTGCTGCGGTAATTGCTGGTGATACAGCAACTTACGTAAACGGTGATTCAACAACTGCTTCAAGAATTGCTAACTTGTTTAATTTATTAGACGCAATTATTTACAGCGGTTCTGTTGAAGGATCAAGATGTGCTTCTGAATATAGAAATGATGACCATGCTGTATTACAACTTGAAAGAAACAGAGACTTTATTGTAGCAGAGATTAATGCCTACATTGCTGCTACATACAAGGATAACGTAACAGCAACATCAGGAAGTGGTAATGTTATTACTATTTCAGACACCGGTTGGTTACAAAAAGATACTGCGGTAACATTCTCAGATACTGCTGGCAATCTTGAAACAGGTGTCACATATTATGTTCAAAATATTGTAAGCTCAACAACATTTACTGTTGCTCTTACAAGAAATTCTAATACAGCATTAACATTGACAAGTTCAACTCCAACGATGACTGTTAATTTAAAATTTGATGCTGCTCTGTGTACTAGAGACACTAACAGTTATATTGATGCCATCAAATACGATTTAAAATTTGCTGGTAACTACAAATCAATGTTGTCTTCTAGATACTACGCAAACGCAGTAGTTGGCTCATTAGAAGAAAATATGTTCTTGTTAAGAGACAATACTGGTGTTAGAGACATGACACTACAAGGATTAACGGGTGATCTATTACCAGCAAACTCATATGGAACTTCAAGAGTTTCAGCAGGTGCTTATGCGTCACTTGATCCAGGTTGGGGTCCAGAGGATTACAGAACATGGATTATGACAAGGTCTCCTTACGTTCAAGGAGTAACTTGTATCGGTACTGGAGCAATTGGTCAGAAGATTGACGGTGCTCTACATAACGGCGGTAACGATTCAATAGTATCAAACGACTTTACACAGGTGATCAGCGATGGTATCGGTGCTTGGGTAGAAAACAACGGTAGAGCTGAACTTGTTTCAGTGTTTACTTACTACTCGCACATTGGTTACTTGGCCACGAACGGTGGACGTATCCGTGGTACAAACGGTAACAACTCATACGGTGACTTTGGTTCGGTGGCAGAAGGTTATGATGCGACAGAAATTCCAAACACCGCGGTTGTTGATAACATTTATCAATACGAAGCAGGTGTTGGAAACGTATTAACAGATAACTCCAAGATGCTTGAATTACAGTATGACAACGCAGGTATTGATTATACTGAGGCAACATGGACACTTACTGGCGGCGGAGTTCAGGCTTCCGTTGAACAGGATGAGTTCCGTGACGGTGGTGTATTCCAAGTTAGATTATTAGATTACGGTGATACATCCTCGGGGCAACTTGGCGGAAGTGGTTATACAACCAAGACAGGTAACGTTGCCGGTGGTGGTACAACAACTAGCATTACGCTTACACCAACTGATGATCAGTTAACCAACGGTTACGTTGGAATGCGTGTAACAATTACTACGGGTACTGGAGCAGGACAGTATGGTATAATTTCAGCAAACGATGCTGGTACAAAGGTAGCACAGGTTAAAAGAGAATCAGATGATGTTGCTGGTTGGGATCACATACTAAATGGTACTGCTATTGTAGCACCAGATGCTTCATCAGTGTATCAGATTACACCTAACCTTTCATTCACATCACCTCCAACAACAGTGGATAGTGGCAGCATGAGCGCCACAGCAGTATGGACTGATGCTGTTTACGGTGATACTGTTGGTGTATACACACCAGCATATACATACGCTGGATCTGGAACTGGAGCAATATTTACAGTAACTAGAAACGGAACTAAGTATAACGTAACAGTAACCGGCGGTGGAACAGGATACACAAGATTAGAAACAATTACCATAGCAGGAAACAATCTCGGCGGAACGGCAACTACTAATGATATAGTATTAACAATCACTGCTATCAATAGTTCAACAGGTGAAATACTTGAAGTTGACCAAGTTGGATTTGGATCCGGCGGTAGATTCGTTGCTGTTAGCTCTGGCGGAACTGCCACAAGTTACAGCACCAATGGAACAACTTGGACAGCAGGTGGACCATTGCCAACTTCAGGAACATGGACAGGCGTGGCGCACGGACTTATTGACGATGGTTCAACCATAGCCAAGGTAAGCAGATTCGTTGCTGTTAGATCTGGAAGCGCAGAAGCAGCATACTCAGATGACGGCGGAACTACATGGACCACTTCTAACTTGCCAGTAAGTGCGGCATGGGTGGGCGTGGTTTATGGCGCAGGAAGATACCTAGCAGTAGCAAGTGATAGCCAGACTGTTGCGATTTCAGTGGACGGTCAAATTTGGGATATAACTGGTACCCTAGGAGCAACTGGATACACAGCATTGGCATACGGAAAGGGAACTTTCGTTGTTACCAAAGCAGGCGATACCGGAGCAACAAGATACAGTACTAACAATGGTATAGCATGGACTGCTGCTAACTTACCGGCCAACTCAACTTGGGTTGATGTCGGATATGGTAGAAATACTTTCGTAGCAGTAGCAAGCGATTCAAACAGTGGAGCAGTAAGTGCTGACGGCCAGACATGGATTGCGATGACCATTGGATCTGCTGATGGGTCATCCGTTGGCGGATATCAGAAAGTGGGATACGGACAAGGAGTGTTTGTGGTAACTGCTTATAACGCAGGTGCCGAGGACTATTCTTATGTGGCAAGATCAGAGAACGGAATTTACTGGACAATCCAGGGATTACCTGCTCCTGCTAATGCGCTGTCAGGATATAATGCTGTAGCATTTGGTAATCCTAATAGAGAAGGCATGTTCGTAATGGTAGACAAGGACAGTGGAACACACGTCGCTAAATTAATGACGGGAACCACTACTAGAGCAATTTCAAGTGTCTCAGATACTAAGATCGCGTTCATTAGAATTACTGAACCTGGATCTGGTTACTTGAGTCCCCCAACATTAACCATTACTGATCCTAATAACGTTTATGAAGCACCAACACAAGTAAGAATAGGTGATGGAGTATTGGGACAACCTTCATGGAAAAATAGAGGTGTTCAATACACCACAGGTTCAGCAGAGATTGATGCTGGTGACGGTTATGCTGACTTCTTCCAAACAGGATCATTTGTTGCTGTAAGAAGAATTACTCAAAGACCTGTAGCAGGATCAAACGTTGTGTTTGCTCACTTACCAGATAGAACATTCAAGTTGGTAAGCGTATTAACATTCAGAGGAACAAATGACGGTGCTTACACAGCATTCTATCAAGTAAGCCCTGAGTTGTTAAGCACTGAAGCAGCAGATCATTTAACTGGTGTGACAACAAGAATTAGATACTCTCAGGTTAGATTGACAGGACACGACTTCCTAGATATTGGAACAGGCAGTGTTGAAGAAACAAACTATCCAAACACACCGACGCAGGATCCGGTTCCAGCAAATGAAACTGTTGAAAGTGGTGGTGGTAGAGTGTTCTTTACTTCGACTGACCAAGACGGTAACTTTAGAGTTGGTGACTTGTTCAGCGTTGAACAGAGTACAGGTGTTGCTACATTGAATGCTGATGCGTTTAACATTTCTGGACTACAAGAAATTAGTTTAGGAGAAGTAACACTGGGCGGCGGCTCTGCTACAATTACGGAATTCTCAACAGATCCGTTCTTTACAGCAGATTCAGATAGCATTATTCCTACGCAACGTGCTATCAAGGCTTACATTGCTTCACAAATTGGTGGCGGTGGTGCTGCTCTAAACGTAAATAGTGTTACTGCTGGTAACATCAGTATAAGTGGAAACACAATTACTACGGCAGGAACATATACTGGTAGCATTACAATGAATGCTAAATTTAACTTTACTGGCGGTATAACTGGTTATCCGCTGGCATTTAACTACTTTTTAGTATAACAATATGGAGGAAAGACTAAAATGGCAACAGGAAG
>Ga0099850_1000941_pt1 | contig 13554 bp, 1 predicted proteins | sample CB_VirMetaG_5_FD_79182 | JGI IMG/M metagenome (GOLD analysis project Ga0099850, IMG submission 79182) | Freshwater to marine saline gradient viral communities from Chesapeake Bay - CB_1508_1D Viral MetaG | ecosystem: Environmental > Aquatic > Marine > Coastal | place: USA: Chesapeake Bay... | reverse complement strand
TTTGTATTTGCTGTAAATGAGTACTCCTTAAAATCAGATTGAGATGGGTTGTTTATGAACCTATCTTGTTTAATCATTTTTGAATCTGAACTTCCATCACTATTTCTATCGTCAATTATAGTTCCATTTATATCAATATTTGCATAACCTGGGAAAGGTATGAATACATTACTATTTTCTATAGAGTAAAAAGCTCTCAGATCTGAGTTATTATGCAAATATCCATCCAATAAAATCTTAATAGAAGATGCTGGATTTTCTAGTGATATTATATTGGAAATATATGTAAAAAGACTTGGATCATCTGAAATTGTATTCACTCTCGGATCATTAGCATAATCTGTAATAGGATTATTAATTCTATTGCTAATGAGAACTAAACTATTATTTGACAAATCTATACTGGGACTAATTCTAGAATCTGAAGAGGTCAAGAAAGTATTAACATTTAAAGATTTATTCCCAACGAGATCTGATAAGTAGTTTGTTTCGTTTACTTTAGATGCAATAACTCTAGGAGAATCAAAATAATTAATTCTCGAATTTGTTATATCCTGTAAACCTTGATCAACGAAAGAAACTTCATTTCCGCCAAGACTTGTTCCACTTACTGTTCTAATTGCAGATCTTATTCCTGTTCCTGTAGGAGCAATTTGTCTAATGTTTGGAATTACTGCTTCAAATGGAATATTATAAGTTGCCTTCCCCCTTGAACCACCAGACTGTTTAAATCTATCAAACTTAAGTTTACCATATCCAGTGTTTATACTTCTATCATTTCCATTAGAAGACATGTCGATTTTTAAGTAATAATGATTTATTCCAATCTTGTCTGGAATTGTACTATCAACATCTGAAAGATTGTGAGTCTTATTGATTCTTCTCAACGAAACTCCACCCAATTCATACTTTTCAACTAATGTCCCTATTGGATAATTGAATCCTTTAGTACTATCAATCTCTCTAGATACACCAGTTAAAGTATTTGTGGATATATTTACACCTTCATAACTTAGTATTTCATCTAATATTCTTACATACCCTTTATATACTGCGCTAACAGTTATATTTTCAAAAGTAGTAAATTCTGTTGCATCAGAAACGATAATCTCATTAGAAACACCAGAAGTACTTGGATATTGGGATAAAAGAGAAACTTTATCAATATCTGAAGATATATCTTTAATAGTAACAATATTTGAAGATGAATGCATTCCATGATTTCTATGGAATACTTTTATATGCTCACCATTTGTCAATGTATTTAAATTCTCTATATAGAATTCTGTCCCATCATTACTAAAGTCCGTTGTCAATCCTAAGTTATTGATAAATTTAATTTTATCAGTTGAAACAGTAGTAAATTCTCCCTGTACATTATCAATTATTAGTTCATTTCTTCCAAAAATTTCAGAAACACTTAACCTCATTCCCAACCCTAGATTCTGAGTGCCAATGGAAATTGGTTCTAAAATATCCCCAACAACATACCCAGATCCTCCATTTAGAATTGTTGCTCCCAATGCAACTACCCCACCATTATTAATAGTGATGTTTGCAGTAGCATTAACTCCAGATCCTGTTACGCTAGTTAAAGCAACTCCAGTATAAGTAAAGTTTGATCCAGTATATCCAACTCCAGCAGATACAACATTGAGAGTTCCAAATGCACTACCTGCATATCCAACAAGATTGCCCAATGCAGTGGAAAGACCTGCAGGTTGTTGTATAATTGTATTGCCGAGAGATAAATCTGTATTTGTTATTGTTGAAGATAGGGATACTTTTACCTTATTCGATTCTAAGGTAAGAGGATCTTTAGTCATTACTTCCAGATTTTCTGGAAGGTCGGAGTTAAATAACTGAATAAATCCAGAAGTGGAGAAATCTGCTCTATGAAGTTCAAATGTTAGATCTTCATACTGGCTTGGTGTCCAAGTAGATGCATTTTGAGACTTAAATAGAGATCCAAGTAATCTTTGAGTAGTAACTAAAATTTGATTTTGTTCAGTGGCAAGTGTAGCCACATCAGATTCTCCTAATCTAGATATCCAAACATTATATTCATTTGAATTTGATATAATAATAATTGCATATTCCCTCTGACTTTCGAGATATACAGGAGCCTCAAATTCGAATGATGTTGCTATTGAAGCATCTTCAGATGTTTGAATCTTGTCTGGTGTCAATTCAACTTCTGAGAATGGAAGTATTTTTTGGCTTGGTGTTCCCAACTCAACTTCTCTTATCTGTACTGTTACTGGAAGTGTTTCGTCTTTTGTTCTGAAGTAAATATCAACTTTTGTTAGGTATATTCCAGTAGGGTCGTCAACAATAAATGATTGTGCCAGTGGATCTCGATATTCTCCAGTAAGTCTCGTGTTACTTGATAGTGTCTGAGTACTAGTTCTACTAGTAGTAGTAGAATCTAATAATGCACTATCGGATAGCGATCTTGTTTGTCTAAAACTATCATCTACTTCTACCCTCGCATTTCTCAATGAAAGAGTTGTTTCTTGCGTAGAATCAATATCTCCTTGAGAATAAAAAGTCTCTTCTGCTACTGTAGTTACAACACCTGGTATCTGTGAATTTGTTGAACTACTGGTTAATCTAAATCTTGAACGCCCAGTTTCAAAAATAGGATTGTTTTCAATTGTCGAGTTTGGTATTTGGTATGAACCAATTAATGTTCCTACTCTATCTGGAACCAATCTCACATTGGTCACCGTTGCCTCTGCACCAGAACTTAATCCTCTTAATGACATTGACTGTTTAAGTAATCCGCCAAATTGCGTATTTGATTCATCCGATAATGAGAAAGTGTCAACATTCAATACTGTACTAGTTGAAGAGTAAGACTCTGGGATGTTTATTTCTCTGTTGTATGGACTCCTATCAAAGAAATCTGTTGGATTGTCATACGGACCATATTTATGATTTGACTGTGCTACTCTAAAGGTCACCGTTTCTGTATTATTTTCGGTTTCTTGAAAACTTAATAAAGAACCAATAACGGTTTCGCCAACTTCAAATGTTCCTGAGATCATTTCAATTTCGATTAGTTTACTAAAACAAAAATCGACAATATTTACACCATCAAAAAATGGATACACTTGTGTAAATGGTTTCATTCGTCTAGCAGTAAACTGAATGTTTCTAGATCTCATATAATTGATAATATCTCTACTTACAATTCTATCGCCCAGGGATTCGGTATCAATTTGCTCAGTTACTGTATTTTGTATACCAGTTCTCTGTTGATCTAATCGGACATCTAAAAATTCATTTGTTGTTGTAGTAGTAGTTGTTGTTCTACGGGTTCCGGTTGTTTCTGTTCCAACACGAAAATTTGGAGGAACTCCTGGTTGTCCTGTTGAAGCCCACCAAGCGGAACCTTCAGGATTGAATCTTGCAAGTTCTTCTCTTGTTCCTATCCTACTTCCTGTAGAACTACTTGTACTCGTGCGGGAAGAGGTAGAACTATTAACCTCTGTTCTCTTATTGACATCTATGCCAGAAGTTTCCCAAGAATTCCAAATTACTGGACTAATTCCCAGTCTTTGTCCATCTTCACCTGTTGTAACTTCTGCTCTTAGTGCTTCAGCTACACCAAGAAAAGATCCTTCCATCTCTACATTATTAATAGCCATCCTATTAACATCAATCCAAACATCAACAGTTGGATAGAGTTGTATGGAACCTTCCCAAAGTTTTACAAAGAAAGGAGTAACATTTTCGGTTCTTGTTGCAAATGGTTGTCTCAACCAAGAAGTTTCTGAGTAATTGAGTGTAATAACATCACCACTTCTCTTAATGTTGGAACCAAATACTTCAGCATATCTCTTATCTCCATTTAACTGTGTTGATGTTCCAACTCCAGATATTGTATTATTTGCAACTTCTAATTTTATATTTGTTGTGTAGTGTGATGGTCTAAGTTCTCCTTTTTGAGTGTCGATACTATTCTTAACACCACTCGATAAATCTTGAGGCAGGAGGGAACTAAAATTATCAACATAAAATCCAGATTTAAATCTATTTTGACCAGCACCATCATCTACAAATAGATTTTGAGTATTTGTTTCTAATAAAGATAGTGAAGTGTAATATTCTAAATTTTTAATTCTAGATTCGAGATTAAAAATATCTCTCATCTGATATCTCTTATGTTGAACAAATTCAATTCTTGCGTCGGATGTAATATAAAGATATGCTGGTAGATAAATATTCGCAATATTCATTGCACCAGAAACTTCTTCTGGTAAAACCGGATTATCTGAAGGATTTCCGTATTTAATGATGAAAGATTTTTCCCTATTTAAATAAATTCTATCAATTCTAGGTAGATAATATGAGTAAGTTAAAATTAAAGACTCGTCTGATGAAATTATATTTTTTGAACTGTGATTAGAACCAGAAAAATCTCTCCCTTCAAATTCAAAGGGAGATCTGTTACCTTCAGAAACAGTGTAATCACTTACTCTTGGCCTTAGATCTATTAAATCTGTCACTCTATATCCAGAAACAGAAGGTATTTCATTTTTATAATTGAAAGAAGTATATGAGTTTACAGTTGTAATGTCTCCATCATCTGAAGATTCGAAAAATCCTCTCATAAAGAAAACTTTTAACTTTCTTTCTGGTTCAGGTGAAGAAGAATTTCTCACCAATCTAGAATAATCTAGATAAGTTTCTCTTTGCCCACTATCTAATTTGTATCTGTCCGTAACATTACTACTTCCAACATTAATAGAACCAATAATGCCACTGACATTTGATTCTGAAAATTTTATAAGTTCTCCATTTATAAAACTGTTATTATTTTCGTAGATGTATCCAATAGAAGTATCGTTCTTTCTTTCAACATATAGTGCTCTTGCGCCACTAATAGTTCCAACTAAAGTTTCGCCAATTATTAAATCGTTTGTAGTTGCTGTTGGTCCATCCATAGAACCAATAGTTGCAGATGGAGAATCTGGATTAGAAGTATCTTTTGATTCAAAAACTCCATAAAGAAGATTTACTTCTGGATAATTTAAACAAATTTCTTTATCCTGAACTCTTGTTCCATATGGATAATTTCCATAAGTAAGTCCATCGTTTGTAGTAGACTGCCCAATTCCAGAATATGAATTTGAAGACTTATTGATTATAATACTGTCTACTATCTTTTTTTTCTTAGACTTTGATTTAATTTTACTTTTTCTTAAAGTTGCAATTAATACCGCACCTGTATCATTTGTGCCTAAATTATTAATTACTAATCTTGTCGATCCAGACTGAAATTCAAATCTATCGGAAGTTAAAGTTTCTAATGTACCATCACTTCTGATAAGAATATATCTCTCCTCATCAAATGGTAGAAAAACTTCATTTATTCCAGCATCAATTGGGTCAGTAGAATTGTTAGTAATATTAATATTACTAAATTGCTTTCTTATTGTTATTTGTGATTCATTAAGGTCTACAGACTCAATATTTGATTTTGGTAGAACACTGAAGAGAGAGTTGTTGCTTGCAGTATTTCCACTATCTCCACTCAATTGAAGTTTAGTGCTCAATACTGAAAGATCATTTACATTAATTTCTGATGTTGGCAAACTGCCATATACAACACCATTTACACTCTCTATGGGTGATATTTGTAATTCTCTAGAAAGATATGAGACTTCTTCTACTTTTGCATAAGAAATAGTAGATATTCCTGGTTGACTATATCTAATTAAATTTCCTGTTGTTACAATACCAGAAATATTAAATCCATTAACAGTAACTGTAGAAATGCCACCACTATTTTGTGATATTGTTGCATTTCCAATGATATTAGATGTAGATTGTATAGTATCTGCAGTAAAAGTAATTCCAGACCCTACACTAGAAGAATAAACAGATTTTACATCAGATATACCATAATTTATAATATCAGTTATGTATCTAGAACTTTGATTTTCTTCTGAGTTGTTAAAAATAATGTTTTCCTTTTCAGAAAATTCACCTGTGATTTGATATACTGTGATAGTACTTAAACCAGAAACAGATTCTTTTAGGTATCCTGTAGCACCTGTTTGAGATCCTTTAATATAAGTTGGAATTGATAAAGTTACAGGTTCATTTAATGTTAAACTTGAATAAGTTTGTACATCAAATAGTGTCAAATCCCATCTGTTAGTTTTCAAATTTTGTACATCATATCCACCCTGCTCCAAAACAAAGTCATATACTCTAGCTACACCAATTTCAGTTCCAGCAGCGGATCCCGCATCATTAGTTACCCTTTCATTTCTTAGACTTAAAGTTGAGGAAGTATTGAAATCAATTAATGGAGATCCGGTTGCATTATCTACTGTTATTGTTGGATTAAATCCAAAATTAACCGCTTGGCCCTCAACTGTTTTTGTTGTTCTTGGTTTGGGTACATCCAATAATGTTGGCCCTTGAAAATCAACCTCGTATCCTTTAACATATGCTTTTCCGGGACTTATTTTATAAATTGCCAAATCTTCACTTGGAACATTTCCGGAATAAGTTAGTTCTCCTTCCTTAAATATTCCACCATTTCCAATACCATCATTTAAACTTTCTTTGCAATAAGTTGTGAATGATTTGATATAGTAATGTCCAGATTCGTCAAAAGTTCTTCTAGCAAGTTCATCGCCTAATATATTATAATCTGTATTATTGTTTATTTCTCTCAGAATACCATTTTGTACAGTTGCCAACTGTACAAAATTGGCACTATCAAAATCATTAATGTCTTTTTTAAAAAGAGTGGCTGTTATTTTTAGTCTATCTGCTCCTGGAGAAGAATAATTATTATAACCTTGAGCATTATCTGTTAAAGTTTCATCCTCATCTGAAGTTATAATTTGCTCATCTACAAGAAGACCTACTCTATAACTTGGTTTATTTGTATATTGATCTAATATTAGTATCTGGTCATCTACTTCTACAAAAGTTCCTCTTAAGAAATAAACACCATTAGACAATGCAAATGCAGATCCAGTAGATGTTGAGTTTATGGGAAGTGTAGAAGCAAATCCTTCCTCGGAAGAAATAAAAGTATTTCCAAATCTTATTGGAGAATCTGAATATAGCACTTCTCCATCAGAGAATTCTCTCCTAGAAAAATCTGTGGAAGATGACTCTAAGTAATCTACATATAGAGTTATATTACCTTTCTCAGATTCTTCTGCGGTTATAACTTTGATAACTTTTGCTTTTACTCCCGATGATCTACCATAAATCGTAGAACCAATTAAATTGTTTAAATATAAATTAACTGGAATTCCGGAAAATTCACTACTTATTTCTACTGCATAAAAATTGCTAACATAAGTTAATTGACCAGGTATTATTTTTGCACCTTCTTTAAAAAAATGAGATCCAAATTGCTCTACTTGATTTTGTAGAATTGATTGTAATGTTGTTAGTTCTCTAGCTTGAACTGGATAACCAGGTTTAAATAGTACCCTGTAATAATTTTTTTCCTTATCAAAGTCGTCAAAATAAGGAGAGATGTTTAGATTAGTTTCTTGTGGCATAACTCTTAATTAGAATTGCAAAATAACTTTGATATCTTCTTTTTGGTTTATTGACCTGGTAATTGATGGTCTATTGTCAATGTGGATAATTTGTCCAGAGTATCTTTCAACTTCTGGATTTGCAAGTCCATTAACAAATTCTTGTCCTAGGTTATAGGTTCTATTATTTATGGTGGTACTGATGCCACTAAAGGATGAATCTACTGAAAGATTATTCAAAGATCCATTTATGGTTCCTCCAGATGATGAAAATCTAATTAGATTATATCCATACTGAGGAACAAAATCTAAAGAACTACCGCCAGTCTGAAATCCGACTATTGTTCTATCCTGCCAATATTTTAAAACTCCAGTTCTATTGTCATAAGAAATTACTCTACCTACAGCAGTCTGACCTACACTGACTGTTTGTGTTATTTGCGAATTTGCTGGAAATAATGCAGAACTAATGTCTCCAGTTAATTTTATTGAATATGTATTGCTAACTTTTTGTGAAGATAGCAAGGAAGTCGTGCCAAAAGATACTGGATTTTTAATTATTCCTACTCTAGCAACTTTATTTCCAGTAATAAAATCTGGATTTAAATCATCATTTTCAATTCTAGAATAAACCAAAATATTTTTTGATCCCAACTCCGTATAAATATTGCTCCCATGACCTCCCGGAGGAGGAATTATAACATCAAATGTTGGAAGAACAGTTCCTGTTATACCTGCTGATTCCAAATCGATTACTCCATATGTGTATCCACTACCACCTTTAGTAACACTGATGGACTCGACAGTTAAATCATTTCCAACAACAATTGTTACCTCTCCACCAGAACCATCACCAACAATTGGTACATTAGAATAAACTCTAGGAGACCCTAAGTTAATTCCTCGACCGGTAATAGTAACTACTTTTATTTGTCCACTAACTTCAGAATTTGCATTTTCTCTTATGGATGAATTCTCATTATTAGATAACCAATTTTGAGGAACTGGGATGTAATTTAAAGATTCAAACTTTACAATATCGCTTGGTTTCACTGTAAAAAGATATTTCCAAATATATCCATCTCCACTTGTTCCCGCTACTCTAGGTTCTAAATCGGTAAATGTTGGTTCGTCTAGAGATGGTCTTCCAGTTGGATTATCTGGATCAATTCCATTATGTAAACAAATATACACCCTATAATCACTATTCATTACATAAAAATTACTTTCATATAAACTAGTTTTTGAAGATGGAATAGATAAATTATTTCTACTTATATCTGATCGATACATATCATAAGTGACTCCAGACTCCCAAGTTATTTTTCTAATAACTTGACGAACATCATTTGAGTTAATTTTCTTCAGTGCAATAATTGTGTCCCAAATATCATTATAATTATCAAATGAATCTACCGGAGAAGGTGGAGTGTTTTCCCAATCTGAATTATAATCCGTTGAATTTGTCAATCCAATAAAAGAATAATATGCATTGGATGTTGATCCAACAGAAGAAATAAAATTTTCTGCACTTAATATTCTAAATTGATCTGTTATAATCGCAGCCATTGATTCTTTTACTTTTTATTATTTATTGTACTTTATATAGAGTTGTAGTTTTGTGTTCTCAAGTAATTAAATCTTCTAACAACAGGAGTACTATTAATACCAACAACTCCAAAGTTAGTTCCTACATCAAAGGAATTTCTAGTTGCGGGAACTTCTATTAGGCCCCAACTATAATCGCCATAATAAGAACTGTAACCAAATCCAGCAATTCCACTATAACTTGAAACACTTACTGTAACTTTTAAAACGGAAGCACTTCCTACACCATACACATCAGTAGATGCTGAAGACACTGAAATAACTTGATATATATTGTCGATTCCAGTAGTTCCTATCCCAATAATATTTCCATCCCTATCCAAAGATACTACTCCAGATCCAATTTTAGAATCAGAAACCTTAAAGTAATTTCCCTCTGCGAGTTGACTTTGGTTTATAACTGGATCTGTAACGGAAGAATTTCTTAGATAAGAGTTTTCTGGAATATAAAGATCAAATACTAATCCAATAGATGCAAAAGAAACACTTGTTTGTTGAACTCCAGAAATAAATCCAAAGTCACCCTTATAAGATACTCCTGATAGATATTCCCTATTTAATGATGGTTGTTCTACTAAAATGACTGGTGGATTTGTTGTTGTATATCCAAATCCAGGAGAATCGACAGAAATTTGATTCACCGATCCGGAAGAAATAGTTGCTGTTAGAATAGATTTTCCAGTTGTTCCTATTCCAATTGGGTTCTGTATAGAGACTGTAGGAGTTGTGGTGTATCCAACTCCACCATCAATAATATTGACTGACTGTATAGTTCCTGCAGAAGAAACTATTGCAGTACATATTGCCTGACTTATATTTTTATTATCTATAATTTCAATTTTGTTTATTGTCACATTCTCAACATTTTCACTTTCAGAATCAAAAAATGTTTTAACAGAATCTACAAATATTTGAGTTGTCCCTATTCCCACAGATTTTATTAAATTTGATGATGGGAATATGTTTGGTTCATATATTTCTCTACTCTTATTAACTTCAATTCCATCTATAACAGTATCGTTTCTTTGTTTACACCATGCAACTGGTCTTTGGAAATTCAAATCTGATGTAACTCCAATTGAATTATATAAGTTAGTCATCACAGTATCTGGGAGGAGAATATCTTTGACTAATCTTGAATTTTCTATTAAATTATATTGATCTCCTACTATTTTTACAGTGTCGCCAACTTTGATAGTTTCTAAGATATCTACATCCTTAACATCAATATCTGGAGTTCCTTTGTAGAACAATATCTTACACTTATCTCCCAATTTTGGTGGTTCTGTGAATGTAATTGTACTTCCACCATTAAACTGATATGCTACTTCAGGTTCCTGTAGAACATCATTTACAAATATGAGAAGAACTGATTTTAGATCTATTTTTGAACCTGGTCTTGCTACGATTGCAAATTTATTTCCGTTATCAATTATTGGGAAATTTGTTCTAACTCCATCAAATAAATCATTAATATCATCAAGTTTTTGGAATTGTCCCATAGACCATCCACTAAAATTATCAGTGTATGTTCTTTCAACCGTAATTGTAAAAGATTCAAAAGATTTTGTCAGATCAGTTGGTATTCCACTAGAACCTCCGGAAAGAATGGTTAGTTGGTCTCCAATATTATATGAATAACCATAGTTTCTTATTGTAAAATCAATTACACTAGATCCTTGTCCAACAACAATATCTATTTTAGCCTGAGAACCTATTCCACTACTGGAAGAAGTGTGTATCAAATCTAAGTTGGAATATGATAATGGAGGATCAAAAACAACTTCTGGTGGGTTTGATGATGTATATCCTATGCCGGGATTTGTAATAGCAATACTAACAATATTCCCCCCATTTACGGTTGCCGTTCCAATATACTCTATATTTGGAACTCCCACACTCAATGTTTGCACTCCAACTCTAATAACAGATTGAATATCTGGTCTGTATCCAGAACCACTATTACCAATACTAATTGATTGTATGGTTCCTGCAGAAGAAACTATGGCAGTCCCTCCGGCAGAAATTAATGGTTGATATCCAAATCCATTACTAGACGCTACTGAAACTATCAATCCTCCTCTAGGAACACTGGCATTATTTGGGTCATATAATGCGGATGTTGCAGTTCCTGTGAAATTTAGAAAAGTTTGTCCAGAATTTTCTGATAAAGAATAATCATCTTCGGGAGTTTGGAATATATTATTGATCAAAATAACAGAATTTGAAGTCGAAAATCCTGATATATTTTGATTATTGGAAGTTAAATTAAAATCCTTGGTTACTGCATCAAATTCTGATTTAATATCATCAAAAACATAATTTTTTTCATATGCGCTTTCATTTGAATTTGGAATACCAGATCTTAAAAATACTCTGCCTTGAAATGTTGATCTAATATTTACATCACCTTTAACATCATCATAAATTGGTCCATATGGGGCATCTGAAAAATATATCTTTGTGCCAACTATGTTATAGTTTCCTTCTATTTTTGTTATAGTGGATCCTATAGAATGCGTTTCTATTGTAGTTCCCATTAAGGGTCTTTGGACCTCTACAAATGTAGTGCTTCCAACTCCAACAGATGAAATTTTCATAATTTCATTGTCAATTTTAATAAGATTTCCACTAAAGAATGATGTTATTCCTGAAAAATAAAGGGTAGTATCAATCAACTCCAGATTATTCTCTAAAATGGCAGTTACTGCAGTAGAAACTATGGGAGATTGTATAATATTGTCAATTAAAATTAAACATTTAGAATTTTGATTCTCTGAAGTAATATTGTGATTATTTCCTATTCCTACAGAAGTTAAATCTATCAAATTTGGACTATCTATTAGAGAATCTAATGGAGATGTGGAAAACCCAATATACTTATCATCAAATTTATAAACATATAACTCTCCACTCAATTTGTTGGTAGTTCCAACTCCAACAATATAAGTTTCTTCTATACCAATTGCACTTTCTGTAGAATTAGTAGAGTTATCAGATTCGAAAACTCTAGAAAAAGTTACAGCAACACCAGTGCTTATAGAAGAACTTATAGTACTTGCTAAAGAAACGAAGTTTGAATTTATTTCTATAATTTGATTGTAATCTTGTCCATTGAAATAATCACCAACTAGTAAACCAATCGTAGAGTCTACTTCTAATATATTTGTTCCTACGCCGGATGTAGAAGAAGTTTGTGTCGATAAAATATTGACAAAATCGAATGGATTTGAAGAATAACTAACCTTTTCTCCCGTTACAAAAAAATGATTCGGTATATAAATTAAGTTCCTATCGAGATCTACACTAGCGGGATTGGTTGCAGTAGATTGCAAACTACCATCAAATCTTCTTTCAAATATTGGAATAAGATTGTGATTTAAATTAAAATCTTTTTTGAAGGCAAAATCACTAGATGAATCAAACTTACTAACTCCTGTCGATAATTCCGCATTCTTAAAGTTTATCGAAACAGGAAAGGAAGAAAACTCTATGTAAGATACTGAATGATGTAAAATTGTAATTTCAACATCAATATCAGCATTTGGTGTAAATATTAACTCAGTCACTGATGTTGTATTTACTTCAAATGTTCCTAAAGAATTGTTAGTATATACATTTCCATATTCAATCACAGAAGAATTTACATCATTGTTCAATACAACTAACTCTGAAAGTTGAACTTCATTATTTGTGGTGTCAGTAATTTGTACTATAAAGTAACCTAAGTTGTAGTTTGATGTATATGAACTTATAGCTACAGGATTTGGTGATGTTGAAGAAGCTATAGATGTTCTTACAGATTTGACATCAGCATATCGAAGACCTCTAGAACTAGTAGCACTGTAAAAAGTATTTGCGATAGACACACTAATTACATTGCAATTTATTTCTTCAGAAACATCAGAATAAAAAACAACATCCAATCCAGATGCAGATTGATTTATTGAAAAGGTTCCTAGTCCAGAGCTTGTGTCTGATAGAGTTATTTTTCCAAATTCGGAAAAGCAAATATCTGAATTATTTGTTACTAGATTAATTTCTCCATATTCATAATTATTTCCAGAATCTGAAGAAAACTCAATTAATAATTTAGAAGAACTAAAATTAGAATCAATCTTAGTTAAAACCTGAGAAGAACCTATACCCACTGAAGTATGTGTTGTTGCAATACTTACAGTATTTCCGAAATTAAATGAATCAAATTCCGTTACTAATTGCTTCGTGTCATAGGATATAAAACTGTAACTATATTCATTATTTCTCCCATCCAAAGGAGAAAATTCTAAGACAGCTTGTTGACCTATTTTTCTAATATCAAAATTTCCAAGTTCATCCTCAATAAACATCTTTCCATATTGATTCAAATATAATTCATCGCCATCTGTCAAGATCGACAATATTGAAGATTGTCTCCTCTCTT
>Ga0099850_1000940_pt1 | contig 13565 bp, 13 predicted proteins | sample CB_VirMetaG_5_FD_79182 | JGI IMG/M metagenome (GOLD analysis project Ga0099850, IMG submission 79182) | Freshwater to marine saline gradient viral communities from Chesapeake Bay - CB_1508_1D Viral MetaG | ecosystem: Environmental > Aquatic > Marine > Coastal | place: USA: Chesapeake Bay... | reverse complement strand
TAGTTCATACGTTTTTTTAGAAATTTGAGACTGGATATTTTTTTCATTCATCAGAAATCTAATCTAAGACTACGGAGTGAGAGTGATACAACTACTTACACACCGACCCTTACTACTTACAGCACTTACCGACGCTTAGAGCACTAAGGACTTACACCGCTACTTACAGACAGTAGGAGTATGGACGCTGACTGGAGCACCCGCTTTGAGGTCATACGCTCTAAGGCACCAGAGCAAGCACCACTACTAAGTATGTGCGGGGCACCTGAGGACTTTGGGGAGCACCACGCTCTCTATCCATCAGTAGTAGGCATCTGGAAACTACTGAGTGCGAAGACTAAGGCACCCGCTAAGCGAAAGGTTCTGACTGAGGAGGAGATAGAGAAAGAAAGGACTAACGCTAAGATTGACGCTATGAGGGCGTGGGTGGAGACTGAGGCACCAGCAGTCAAGTCAGCACCACTAAGGAAACTCGTTCTCTCTAAGATTAGTGAGGAGTATGGGGAGGCAGAGTATTCCATCCACTCTTACGCTAAGGACACCGAGTTCATAGACACCTTAGTCAGCACCATAGTCTCTAAGGGCACTAAGGATTTGATGGACACCTTAGAGAAAGCGGGGCAGAAGTGTAGTGGGAGGACTAAGACCCTTAAGGACGGGCGTGAGGTCTCTGACAGCGACTTTTACAGACGGAGTAGTGATGAGATGGAGGGTAAGGCATCTTACACTACGAAAATGGGGAATACTGAGGAGGTAGAGTTTGTAAGGGGGGCAGAGACTACTAAGGGTAGGTTCTATCTGGGGCAGTTCAGCGGTAGTAAGTGGGTAAGTGTTGAGGTTCTTAAGTCCAGTAAGGATGGGAGTGGAATGAAGCAAGTAAAGGTTAAGGATATGAGTATTGAGGACCCCCGCCCCGCTGAGGGAAAGTGTAAGTGTGCGTGTTCCATTAAGAAATTCTCTAACCTTTGTGAGCAGAGTGTAGATAGTAATGATAGATTTGTATGGGAGGCGAGTAGGTCAGACGCCCCCGACGGACTAATGAAAGCGTGTGGGGCACCCGCTAAGGATGGGGGGATGTGTAGTAGGCACGCCCGAATGAGTAAGCAAGGCAAGGAGGTAGTGGAATGGACTGAGGAGCACTTATGCGGTCTTACTCTGACACCAGTAGAGCAGTAGAGTAGAGTAGTGTAGATAGTGTAGGGTAGTATTATTATATAATTTTAATTACTAACCCCCTGTGTGTATTAAGGATTAAATTTTACAACACGATACCTACCCCCTGTGTGTAGTAAGGAAAATATTAATGAAACATATTCTATTCCCTGTGTGTATATAGTGTTTCCGTTTATCCCCACAAAAGGGGGTGATAAGGAACACGTTTCGCCTTATTAAGGTTAGCATACCCCACCTGACGCTGGTGGGTTTCTTGGGTAAGAGCAGTTTTCACAGCACATTATAGATAAGGAATAAATAATACATTAGTCAATCAACGTTAAATACTTAAAAGAGAACTTAGAAGTAAAAGAAAGAGTATGCCGACTAATATGGCACCGCTGTTAGAATTCTTAGGTAAGCAATCAATCTGGGAAAAAGAAGTAAGTGTTATCAAAAGACTAATAGAAAATCAGAAGACCCTAAAAGAATTAAAGAAAGAGAATAAGGAAAAAGACGAAAAGATTAAGGAACTAACTGATAAGGTAGAAGAATTAGAATTTAGTAATACCTATCTTGCTAACACCGCTAAGGAATTAGAAGGAAAGAGAATTTACTATCGTGAAGATAGGGAAAAGAAACTAAAAGCAATTTGTAAGGTTATGAAGTTAGAAGTGTGGTGTTCTCCTAAGTATCTCTTAGATAAGGATATCCATAAGAAATATGAATTCATTACTGAAGCAATAGATAAGGTATTCTATAGAATGTATGAAGACCACATTTACTATATGGATAGAAGTGATAGTATGTTTATTTGTGATACTCCTAATTACTGCGACAATATCTTAGGTCAAGATAGAAGTGAGAGGACGCACGTTCCTCAGTGTTGTAGTGATTTTAAATTATGTCCTAAGTCTATTGTGGCACTAAGGATATGGATTAATCATCAGAGTAGAACGGACTGGCAATTCACTAAGTCAGATTTAGAAGAAGAATATAAGAATGATTTTACTAATATGTATGAGAATGAACCACTATCAGTATTAGAAACAGTAAGTCATACTGCTATCACTATGCTCTTAGAACTATGGGATAGTTTAGATGATGCTAATGGTTATATGACTGAATTAAGGAATGAATGTATTGAGAATGAGTATAATGAAGGGGAAATTTTCTCTAAGTATGACTATAATGAACTTAAGGAAGAAAAAGAAGAATTAGAAAATGAGTTAGAAGAATGGAAAGACTTAGGACTTTGGTTTGAGGATAATTCTAAGATAGAACCCCTTACTGGAGTTGTTATCCCAGATAGTATGTATGGTTCAGAACCCGAAGAGATTAAGGAATGTGTTAAGTATATGGGAGAAGTATGGAAAAAGAAATTAGAAACATCTAAGTTTGCTTATGATAGTCTTAAGGAAGAATTAAGTGGTAAGGAAGAGTTTGATATGATGAATGTAGTAGAAGATATACAGAAGAGAGGAGCGGATTTAATTGATAAGAATATTGAGTTAGTAGAAAAGATTAAGGAAGAAAGGAAAGATTACAATAGACTAATGATAGATTATAAGTATGTAGCACCATTCCACTATGGTAGGGACAATTGTGCTTCCTCAGTATTTCATAAGATACAACTAAATCCTTCGTGGATTAAGAGAGCACTAAAAGCAACTGGGGTAATCCCTACTAAGGATAGTGCTTATCCTTCTGCTTATCTTAGTTTTGGGTTCATCAAAAAGATAGAGTATAAGATTGTTCGTCTCCTTACCGACCATATGGAAATCATTAACTTACAGCATCCACAAAATCCTAAGAAATTCTATCACGTCAAAGAAAATTCAGTAATGGATAATGTAGAGAAATTAATGAAGTATGAGGTAAAAGATATTCATACATTTGATAATGATAGTTTCCTTGATTATGGATTTAATAGGGAAACTGAGGAACAAAAGAGTATTAAAGAACTAAGGAAAAAGGGGTTTGATGCGGGGCAATTAATAATGAGAAGGGGAACTAATAAAGGGGAGGAGAAATATTATAAGAATAAGGATATAGATGCTAAGGATTACCAGTTTTACTGATTAGCGAAGCAATTACCCCTTAGGGGTTTAACCGAAAGAAGACCAGTTAATAGCATTATCACCAGCATCCATTAAGTCTTGAGGTAAGGGAGGGATAGGTTCTCCATAGACCTCATCAATTATAGATTTTATCTGAGGGTCAATACATTTCTTACATCTCTCTACACCCTTCTTAGTATAGTAGATATCCTTACACTTCTGAGTTTTCTGATAATGAATTTTAATGTTTTCCTTTAACATACCAGTTTCACAAATAGGACAAATAGCATACTTATCTGGATACTGAGAAGCAAGTGTTCTATATTGTTTCTGAGTAAGTTTAGTTCTACCACCATATCTACGGGAATTCTTCTTAGAGTAGGTTTCTATCTTCACTAATAATTCAGTTTTACATAATTCACCTAAGGCATTATAAAGACTAAGATAGACGTTATCATCCATCTTACCACCATCCTCATCTAAGATATGACAGATAGCATTAACCTTAGACATTAATTCATTACATTCGCTTACTTTCATAGTATTCATAGTCGTTGTTGTTGTTGTATTCATAGTGTTCTGAAAATACTACGAACTAAAACTTTAAATAGAAATCCGCATCTGACGATTTCCTAAGTTTCATCGCCTTATTAAGGTTAGCATACCCCACCTAACGCTGGTGGGTTTCTTAGGTAAGAACGGATTTACTAACAAAGATAGAATAAGGAATAATATACTTAGTTAAACGCTGATTTTCATTTAAAGTTATATTCAGAAGGATAAGAAAGGGCAAACCCCGAAAAATAGTGAGTTTGAGTAAGAATAATAATATCTACTATATCAATAATGAGTATCAACCCCCGAACCTCTACTGGAGCAATCAACAACTCCTATAGAGCAAGAATACAGACGAGACTTACTGAACTAAGAGATAATCTCAAAACTAATGAAAGTAAAGTAAAGAAAATACCTAAATTAAAAGAGAAAGCGAAAAGTGAAATTAAGAATACTAAGGTGAAAGAAGATAAAGTTAGAATTAAGAATGAATTAGAAAAAGAAATAGTTAGGAGACAAAAAGCATTAGATAGAAGTTTTGATGAGTATAATGATTACAAAAGTAAGATAGCAGATACTACCAGAGCAAAGGGTATAGGTCTCACTATTACAGCAAACGATAGAATTTATCTTAATGATATACTTAGTAAGAAAGGTCGTGATACTTACCTAAGTAATATTGATAGTGCTACTGATTTTAACTTTCCTAAGCAAAGGGTAAAAGTCTTAGACAGAAGATTAGATAAGGCAACAGAAATTTATAGGAGGAATAAGGAAAAAGGTAGGTTTAAGAAACACCCACCGAGAAATACTAAGAGACAAATTTTTCACGACGGAGTTAAGGTAGATTACTATTTTAACTGGGAAGAATTAGACGACCAGAACCCTATAGTAGAAATGATAGCAAATGTAAGGAAAGCGTGGAATGCTACTCACTTCGCACATCCTAATCAAAAACTAAACATTAAGTTTAATGGAGATGAAGACCCTAATTTAGATAGTAGGGCGTGGTCCTTACCGGGGTTTCAGAACTATACTCTTAATGATGCCTTAGATATCTTTGAGGAAAAGATGGAAAGGTTTTTAGAGAATGAGGGATATACTGAGGAACACGAATACTTACAAATAGATACTATTGTTATTACTTATATTGTAGAACCTAACAAAATCATAGGTAGTGGAGGTCATAAGACTATTCAGCAAGCATCTAAGGACTGGTTTATTTGTGATAGTGATAGTAAAACTAACTGCTTCTATAGAAGTGTAGCATTCATTAGAATAATGGAAGAAATGGGTAAGAATAAAACATTAGCAATAGAACTACTTAATGATGATAAGAAACTTCATAAGAGAATTAATGATAGGTCAAAAACTATTAAACTAAGACTAAAGAAAGATGTTAAGGTAAGTAAGAAAACTGCTACTGAGGATGATATACAACACTTTGTAGATAAGTGCTACGGAGATGGTGGTAGGGGTAGTAATAACAAATGTGAGGTAATCATCTATAACTCAGTATTTCAGAAAGCAAAGATTATTAGACCTACTAATTATATTAAGGGAAATCTAAAGACTATTGAGATATGGAACATTAATCATCACTTCATCCCATTAGTAAGATGGTATAACCTTACTGATATCAGAGACTTATGTGAAGATAAAACCCTTAGAGATAAAGAAAATGAGGAAAAAAATAAGGATATTAATGAAAAGATTAAGGATAAAGTTGCCTTAGAATTAGAAAATGAGGAATTATTCTCTGATTGGTTAATATCGGAACATATAAATGAAGAAGAACTAAGTGCTTATGGTAGGAGTTGTTTAATTAAGAGATATTGTCTTGCTTATCAAAATCATCCAGATAAAGTAAGAAAACAAATGAACCCTATGGATAATAGGATAGCGTGTTATGATTTTGAGGCGACCCCTAATGGTAATAAGAATGTCTTTAAGACTTATAGGGTTTCCTTTGCTTATAATGTTATAGATGACTATGGTAATTTCATTAAGATGGAATGTAAGACTTTCGGTGGTCAGTATTGTATTAAGGAATGGATGGAATACCTATATAAACATAGGGAAACTTTCACTTCCTATACTTTCTACGCTCATAATGCTGGTAAGTTTGACTTACTCCTTATACTAAGTGAATATCTATTAGAGAATAATGAATGCTGGTCTATTGATACTGGTAGTAGTTTAATAGTCCTTAATGGTGCTTATCTTAATGTAATGCTTTATACTGAAGATGGAACCGAAGGTGCTGACGCTAAAGATACTTATACTATGAACTTTAGGGATAGTTATAGATTACTACCCGCTGGGTTAGATAAATTATGTAAGGAGTTTGATGTAGAACATAAGAAACTAACTGGTGCGGTTGATTTTGAGGAAATGAATATTACTAATTGCTTCGGAGGAAAAGTAGATGCTCCACCTAATAAGGTATTTAGTAATGAACTATTTAGATTAGAGTTAGGAAATTATGTGTATTGTAATTGGGATTGCTATGGTCTCTTAGAAGTTATGAATACCTTTAAGAATGAAGTATATAATAATATGGGTTGTATTAACATTACTGATTGTCTTACTGGTGCTTCACTAAGTAAGAAAAATTACTTCTTAAATTACTATGATGAAAAACATACTCCTATCTATTCTATGAATGAAGAGTTTGATACCTTCTGCCGTAATGGATATTATGGAGGAAGAAATGAGGCACTCTATATAGGAGAATACAAAGGTAAGATATATTATAATGATTTTACCTCTCTCTATCCAGATGTAGGAAGACTTAGATTACCTTATGACTATCCGTTAAAGATTAATCCCAGTAGAATTAAGAGACTAAATAAGATGATGAGGGAAGGAAAACAACTACCACCAGTAGTCGCTATGATAAGGTGTTTAGTAAGAACTAAGAATTTTGATTTACTACCTATTCACGGCATTAAGAAAGATAATAAATTACTATTCCCCCACTTTGAGGAATGGACTGAACTAACCCTATGGTTTAATGAAATAAGATATGGATTATCCTTAGATGCTTATGAGTATGATTTTGTAGATGGTATCCACTTCGGTAGGGATTACGGACAATATAAACAGAATGAGGAAAATGCTGAGGAAAAGTTCTGGTCTAAGGGTATGCTTCACGACTTCTTTAATGAGGGGTTTGAGAAGAAGGGTAAGGCGAAAGCAGAAGGGAAACCAGCACTCGCTCAGTCCTATAAGATTATCATTAACTCTGGTTATGGTTTTTGGGGACTTAATGCTCGGGGTGATAATAATGAAGGTAGGGATGGTATGGAAATCTTAGAATGTAATGATGATAGTTTCTGGGAATTACTTAATAAAGGATACATAGATAATATGAATAAGGTAGGTAATTATACACTATGTAGAACTAAGAAACCTATGCCCGTTAAGGACTTTAATGTTGCTATCGCCGCCGCCATATGTAGTGAGGCGAGAATGAAACTTCATAGATATATGAATGCTATAAGGAAACACGGAGGTAATCTACTATATTGTGATACTGATAGTTGTATTTGTGATTTAGACATTACTAAGTATCCAGATATAATGAAAGAATTTTGCTGGGATGGTTTAGAAGATATAGATAAGAGTGGAGATGAATTAGGTAGTATGAAGAATGAAGCAGTAGAGAAGTTAGAAAAATATTTCCTTAACAAAGTAATGAAAGAAAATCCCACTTTAGATGAAAAGAGAGATAAGAAAATTATTAAGGGTAAAGTAAAGGAACATATGAAGAAACAAAGGGAAGCAGATGGAGGTAGTGATTTCTATTTTGATAAGGGTATTATCGCTGGATGTAAGCAGTATTGTTTAGAGAAAACTACTTATGATGGTGGTAAGATAGAAGCAGTTGCCGCTAAGGGGGTAGCACGAGACCTTCACTATAAGGATTTTCACCACTTACTATTCGGTAGTAATATGAAAGAACAAAGGGAATATGAGGATAGAATTAAGAAAGATAAACCTAACTGGGAACCGAGAGAAGGGTTTAGAATTTATGAAAGGCAACATCAATTTCGTAGTGCTCTAATCAGTCATATTGAGGGTAAGTATGATATCACTAAGGTTAGTGTTGATAAGGCGATGAGAGTAAATTATCTTAAGGGAATAGTGAATGGTTCTAAGGAAAGAATAGATGGAATAGAAAATAAGGGTTATGTATCTCCTCTAATATTATAAGCGAAGCAATCACCCTTCGGGTTTATAAGGTTTTAAAAATTTCTATGTAATTAAATATACCCTTAGGTTTAGTGATTTGATGGTAAAAGTTAGATACGTCATAAATATTAGTATCAGTAATGTAAGCAATCTCTTTTAGTGTAGAACAACTAAGTGTCTTATAATAATCTTTTTTTTCTAAGTCTTTGTAAATTACTAATAACCAGATATTATTAGTTCTCGCCATTATTACTATAATTAGATAAAAATTACTAATATTAAACTTATAATAATAATATATCTATCTTATTATAAATTAAGTATGCCCTCTCATTATTCCAGTAAAGCAAATGAGAAGATGTTAAAAGATGCTGTTAAGGATGGTAAGATTTCACAAAAGCAGTTAGACAAAATGCCCGAGAAGATGTTGATAGGATTAGTTAAGAAGGGTGGAAATAGTGGAACTAAAAAAAGACGAAAGAAGAGTAAGAAATAAATATATCCCTTATGATTATAAATGGCGAAAGCAAAAGGTAGTAAGTCAGCACCTAAGGGAGGCAAATGTTTTATGAGATTTAATAGTCAAGGGCAACCTTATAGGATATGTAAGAGTAAAGCAGAACTTAAATTTGAGAAGGAAAGAGCAAAGAAAAACAAAAAGAAGGCATTAGAAAAAAAGAAAGCAACTGAAGAAAAACGTAAGAAGGAATTAGAAGAACTTAAAAAGAGACGTGATGAAAAAAAGAAAAAACAAAGTAATAAAAAATAAGCGAAGCAATAACCCTAAGGGTTTTAAAATCTTATAGTAATAATAATGTCTATTAGAGAACAAACCATTAATGACTTAGAAGTTAAAAAAACCTCATTCGGAGTAGATAAGAAAGACCCTTCCATCCCTAAACCATTACCTCGCACGTATAATCACTTTTTATTGATTACGGCAAAACCACGGCAAGGGAAGACTACTCTTATGTATTCCTTATTAACTTTCAGAAAATCTCCTTACTATCGTAAGTTTGATAAAATCTATGTATTCTCTCCTTCCTTAGGAACCAGTAAGGATGATAGATTAAAGAGTGTAAGTGAAAAACAAAAGTTTATGGAACTTACTGAGGAAAACTTACAATCCGTATATGATGAAATAGAAGGAAGTGGAGAGCGAATATTACTTCTGTGTGATGATGTAGTAAATGATGTAAGGAAAAATATAGGAGTAGAAAAACTCCTATGTAAGATGATGATGAATAGAAGACATATATGTGGTTGTGATAATGACGGGGAAGGATGTGGATTAAGTATGTGGATGACTACTCAAGTATTTAATAAGATGCCGAGAGCACTAAGGGCAACGGCAGATTACCACATACTATTTAAATCTACTAATAAGAAAGAATTAGAAACTATCTATGATGAGGTAGTTTTACTTCCTAAGGATTTATGGGAGGAAACACAAAGATATGTTTTTGATGGTAAGCATAATTTTATGCTAATTGATACTAATGAAAATTATGATAAGATGTATCATAAAAACCTTAATAAAAGATTAGTCTTTTCACAATTAGACCCAGACTATTTACCCTTAGCGAAGCATACCTAAAGGTTTAGAAAAATAACTTAATTACTTAATTTATATTTTATTCTTTCCTTATATAAATAATGAGTGAAAACCCCGAAACACAAATGGTATCTGAGATAGTTATTAAGGAAATGACTATAGACCAGTTAGCGGGAGCAGTTGTCCTATTTCTCGGTGCTGTAGGTTCCTTACTCTTAGTAATATGGCAGAGTAGGTGTGCTTGCCGTTGCCGTATAGGATGTAGTGAAAAATGTTATATATTTGATTGTAGTAGAGAACCACCCCCTCTTGATAAAGATAAGGATAAAGATAAAGATAAAGATAAAGATAAAGATGATGAGGAAAATAATGAGGAAAATAATAATACTCCCTAAGCAAAGCAACGAGACTAAGTCTCTAAAAATTACTTCGTTCTATTATCGTAAAAAAAATCTACGATGATAGTATAATTAAGATGAGTAGTTCTGATGAGGAAAACGAAAAAATCACGAGAACTAAGAAACCCCTAAGTCAAGCAAGGTTAGATGCTATAGAAAAGATGAAAGAAGGACGTAAGAGACAATTAGAACTAAAGAAGAAAGAAAAGGAAGAAGAAAAGTTAATTAAGAAGGAAACTAAGAAAAAGATTAAAGCGAAAGTAGAAGAAGAAATGACTTCACTTAATAATCTTAGTAATGAAGAACTTAATGAATTAAGAAAAAAGGCGGTGAAAAAACCAGACGACATAGAAGTTAAGGAAGTAGTTGAGGAAAAACCGAGGATAAAACCCCCACGAAGGAAACTCGCTTCTAAGGAAGATAGTGATGATGAAGACGAGGAAATAATAATAAATACTCATAATACTAATCGTAGAAAAAAAACTAAACCGAAGAAACGCGTTATTATAAATAATTATTATGACGATGATAATGAAGATAGTTCCTCAGAAGAAGAAGTAGTGAATAATTACTATTCTAAAAAACAAATGGCAAGGAGACCTACTAAGAAAAATGTTAAACCTATTATGGAACCCGAACCCGAACCAGTAGCGTTAGCACCTTCGGTAGAAGAGGAAAATGAATATTATTATACACCACAGCAAAGTTTTACTCCTATGGGTGGAATTAGTTTCAGATAGTCTTTTGTTTATAAGGCGAATGACTAAAAAAATTTAAAGATAGTAGCGTAGAAAATAATATGTGTATAAATCAAAATGAGTAAGCAAAGCAGACCTTCGGTTAAGAAAAATCATTACGTTGTAGATATTGATTACCTTAATGATGTCGCGTGTAATATCGCTGATAATGTGCCTCAAGAATTCTATGATAAATTCCTAAAAGAACTAAGAGAATATATGAAGTGTGCTATAGTCCTTAGAGATAGTGATGAAAGTAGTGAAACTGAAAGTGAAAGTGATTTAGATGAGGAAATTATAGAAGTAGAAACTGATGAAAATGGTTTTTACTCAATCGCCGAATGTGATGTTAAAGATTGTAATGCGGTAGGTAAGTAATTTATTTTTCTAATTATTATAATAATGAGTGTTGAGAATAACCAGAGTAGAACTATAGATGGTCTTAATACTTTGTTTTGTGATGTTATCAATATAGTTGAGAGCATAGAAATTAATGGGGATAATGGAGACCCTAACCAGATTATTCTAAGTGATGGGACGAGGATTACGTGGGGTAATATTAGCGATTTAATAGAAACTCTAAGTGTAAGTTCTCCCTTACAATTTACTACTGGAACTGGATATAATGGTCAAATAGCAAGGACAATAGAAATACCTAATTTCTCAATCCCTAATGATAAACTAATATCTTCTACTATTAGTGGTGTAGCATTAGGAGGTGAATTATCTAATCTTAATGTAAGTAATCCATTATCCTTTAGTGGTTCTCCTCCTAATAATTATAACGGAGCACAAACTAAGACAATACAAATATCTAATGGAGCAATTAGTAATCTTAAATTAGAAAACTCAACTATTAGTGGAGTATCCTTAGGAGATGACTTAGAAGACTTAACATTCGGTAGTGGTCTTAACGCTATAGATGTAGGAACTTTTCTTCCAGCACTACAATATAACGGAGGAAGTCATATTGCTATGGCGGTTAAGGCGGGTAGTGGTATTACTGTAGATGGGACTGGAGTAAGTTTAACTGCTGATACTATTAGTGGTATTCAGTTAGGTAATAATTTACCCTTATTAACTGCTAATGCTCCCTTATCTTTTGTAGTAGGAGCAGAATACAACGGACAAAATGCGAGGACTTTACAAATATCTAACATAGGTAATAGTGATTTACAAAACTCAACTATTAGTGGAGTTTCATTAGGTAGTGATTTATTTAACTTAACTGCTGGTAATGGATTAGAATTAAATAGTGGAACTACTTATAATGGGGGAACTGCTAAGACTATTAATTTAAGTTCTCCTTATACAACTATTAGTGATAGAATAAGTTATGAAGATACTGGAATAGGTGTAGATAGGTATTTATATACCCTTACTGCTACTGACTGGATACCTAATGATGATAGCACCTTCTATAATATTCATATAGAAGATGATAGTAGTATTGTATTAGGTAGAGCGAAAATAGGAACCGCAACCTTAGAAGCGGTAGCAATTATACATATTCCTTATAACTGGACACCAGACAAAATCTTTATAGATTGTAGAGATAATACTGGGTCAAATGTAAGTATAACATATTATCTATATAAAATTAGGAACTGGGGTGGGACTGGTAATACATACTTAGGTAGTTATACTACTAATAGTGAAAAGACTATATCATATTTAGGGACTACTTATGGTGCTGGTGAAAGTGGATATTCCTTAATGATTAAAATGATGCTTAGTTCTACAACAGACCACTTAGGTGGTGGGTATATTACTCTTACTGCTCCTTAACCGAAGGGGTGCTCTGCTTAAGATGAGTATTAAATTTTCTCTTAATAATATCACAACAACTTTCTTCCTCATCGCTACTACTAAATCCATTAAAGGTAGGCATCTCTTCTAAACAAACTAAGTGTTCTATAGGGACATACGCCATAGTGTAATACTCATTACAACCCCTATCGCACCTACCACCTCTACTAATGGTGAATTGCGAACTATCATACTCCCAGCAGAATATACCATCCTCACAATTAAATACAAAAATAGCAGTCTTATCAGTATCATAAGTTTCTAATTTTTCTATCTTAGAATAATTAAACATTAAACTATTATATTTATTGTGAGGTATTCTTCTACTCTTTATTTCTATAAGGTAATCATCATTCTCATAATCAAAAGGATGATATTTTCCTAATTTTTCTAATTTACCGAAATGTTCTTCTAAGAAAGGTTTAATTAATTCCTCTTCACTTAATCCGAAACTTAAGTCTGCTAAGTATTGAGTGTTATTACTTTCGGGCATATTTACCTTAAAAAAGATAATAATTATCATTATCAAACGAATAAGAGTTTTACAAAAACTTAATTATCGCTGTGCGATTAAATTATTTTTCTTACTATTATATAAATGAGTGATACTCGGAAGTTGAGTAGGAAATTATTTAGTAAGAGAGTTGAGACTGGTGAAACAAAACCTAATCCTACAATTAGACAATTTGAGACTTATGAAATAACCCCGCTAAGAAGTGATTTAGGTGGTAAGTTTTATGGATTTAAAGGTGAGGAAATTGTAGGAACCCGAAGAAATATTAGACAAAGAAGAGGACAATTTAAGGAATTTACTGATGTAGGAATTACTGGAGATTATGGAGGAAAAATTAATAGAAGAATAGCACCTTATAGATATGGTGAAAGAGACCCTAAATTCTTTAAGGATACTGGGGTAAGAACTGCTGAAACTGGTGATAGACCTTATACCAGTATTTTCGTAGGAGAAAGAGGTGAAAGGAATTTTCAGAGGAGTATAGAAGAAATAATGAATACCCCTACTTACTTAGAAGACCAGAGGTTTTTTAGAAGACCTATTCCAGCAATTCCTATATATGTTGATAAGGATGGTAATTTGAGAAAT
>Ga0099850_1000939_pt1 | contig 13570 bp, 16 predicted proteins | sample CB_VirMetaG_5_FD_79182 | JGI IMG/M metagenome (GOLD analysis project Ga0099850, IMG submission 79182) | Freshwater to marine saline gradient viral communities from Chesapeake Bay - CB_1508_1D Viral MetaG | ecosystem: Environmental > Aquatic > Marine > Coastal | place: USA: Chesapeake Bay... | reverse complement strand
CCCACGGCTCCTGCTGACGGCCCACGGCTCCTGCTGACGGCCCACGGCTCCTGCTGACGGCCCACGGCTCCTGCTGACGGCCCACGGCGCGCCATCAATTCTACGGCGCTAACCCTGGCACCTAGCGCTAAGGGTTAGCGCTAACCTGTCGTCATTCTGATGGCGCCATCAGAATGACGGCGCGCCCCCCCCCGTTGCCCCTTTGGGCAGCCTCCTGCCCAACCTCGGCATTCAAAAAATTTCAAAAAATCCACACACGTGAGTCGCAAAATTGTTTAGCAGTTAAGCTCATTGCTTTCGTGACACCAGTGTAGGAAGCCGACCTGCGCCAAACGGCCCACGGCACAGAGCGTATCGGACTCAGAGTGTTCCATAGCATCAAGCAGCTCATTGAGTTGATCAACCCGTTGCTCCCCCATCTCGAACAGCATGTGGGTCACAACAGCTCGTCGTTGTTCCAGTTCGGATGCGAGGATGTTACGATTCTGTTGTGGGTTGAAATCAATTTGTGTCATATGGACCTCCTATTTGTATATCTACGCCGTTGCTTGTGGAGTTGTCCGAGATATTGCCAAGAAAGTCGAAAACATATGCAAGTATCTAGACCGTGGGGTTTAGATCTGGAGTTTTTTCATTGGAGGGGGCATACTCCATGTGGGAGGAGTAGTAGTATGTCAGCGAATGACCAGCCGGGTGGGACAGTGCGTGTCCGTGGGAACACAACACCGTCGTATCGAGATCGTTATTTGGCGAACTCGGTATTTGACGAGACACGCAAGAACATATTTCTGAACTTCATTGCCGAGCATGGTCGTGTAATGGATGCGTGCAAGGCTGCAGGGGTCAGCAGCACAACTGTTCGCAAGCATGTGGAAACGGATCCGGAGTTTGCAGAAGCCTACGACCATGCGAAACAGGAGTATGCTGATTACGTAACGAGCGTAGTTGAGCGTAGGGCATTGGAGGGCACACCCGAGCCAATCATGGGTGGGAAGTTCAAGGACCAGATCGTGGGCCACAAGGTGGTTTACGAGACACCGTTGACGATCATGCATGCGAAGCGTTATGTGCCTGAGTACCGGGAACGTCAGCAGGTTGACGTTGCAGTGACGGGTGGTGTTTTGGCAGTTGCATCGTCGTTGTCGGACACACAGTCCGGGACGAAAGAGTGGAATACGTTATACGGGGGTGAATACACTCCCGGTTCGATAGAGTGTTTACCGCCACCGGCGAGGGATGAGACAGATGATGGGATTGAAGAACAGGGTGGGCCGGATGGCAGGCCCACCGACGCGCGTCCGAGTCCGGTTAGTTCAGGACACGGAGACATTGAAGAAGTCGGTGGAAGTGGAGGTACATTCGCGGATCAAGCCGGACCTTCACAGGGTGGGTAAAATTCCGTTGGATCACGGTGAGCAGCGAACAGCCCGGCATGTGGGGGCCACCGCTGGTTCGATTGCGGAAGACATGTGTCGAGATTACGGGGACACGTTAGACCCGCGAGAGATTGCGGATCTGGCGATGGAAGCATTTCGAGAATGCATGGCAAAAGCAAATGGCAAATGAGAATCCGCTCGAGGGCCAAGTGTATTGGGACCGCCGCGACGAGGGCTTGGTCCCGGTAATTTGGAATCGTCTGAAGGGGCGATACGAGGATGTCACGTGGGCACCTCAGCCGGGGAGTCAGGAGGCATTTCTTCGTTGTGGGTTATGGGAGGTATTGTATGCGGGGACACGTGGTCCGGGTAAGACCGATGCGTTATTGATGGATTTCGCGCAGTTCGTGGGCCGTGGGTTTGGACCGGATTGGCGTGGGATATTATTTCGGCGTACGTACCCGGAGTTGGGTGACGTGATCGCGAAGAGTCGGAAGTGGTTTCCGAAGATTTTCCCGAACGCGCGGTACAACAGTGGGGAGCATTTCTGGACATTTCCGGACGGTGAGACGTTGTTGTTCCGTCACTTCAAGGTTCCCGACGACTATTGGAGTTATCACGGTCACGCATATCCGTGGATTGGGTGGGAGGAGTTGACAACGTGGCCAAGTCCGGACTGTTACACATCGATGTTCAGTTGCAGCCGTAGTACCGTGAAGAGCATGCCGAGGCGTATTCGGAGCACAACGAATCCGTACGGTGTGGGTCACAACTGGGTGAAGCATCGTTTTCGTTTGCCGGTTCCGAACCATCGAATGGCGACACCGGTGATCAAGGACAGTGTGGACAGGAACGGTGATTTGGAGCCTCCGAGGGTCGCGATCACAGGGCACATCAACGAGAATCAGGTGTTGTTGTATGCAGATCCGGGATATGTGGCGAGGATCAAGAGTGCTGCGCGGAACCAGAACGAGTTGGATGCGTGGTTAAACGGTTCGTGGGACATTGTGAGTGGCGGGATGTTTGACGACGTATGGAGTCGTCAGATTCATGTGTTGCCGAACATTGCGTTGAGTCGGATCCCGAAGGGTTGGCGGATTGATCGCAGCTACGACCACGGCCAGAGCAGGCCATTCAGCGTGGGTTGGTGGGCCGAGAGCAATGGTGAGCCGTTGCAGATCAACGGAGTGGTGTACGGTGGTGTGCGAGGTGATTTGATACGGATTGCTGAGTGGTACGGTTGGACGGGCGAGCCCAATGTTGGTTTGCGGATGTTAACGAGTGAGATCGCCCAGGGGATCTTGGATCGGGAGCAGCAGTGGGGGATAAAGGGTCGGGTTAAGTCTGGAGTTGCGGACGCATCAATTTTCGACCAATATGAGCCGGGGAAGAGTGTAGTTGGGGAGATGCGGAAGGTTGGAGTTGATTGGCAACCAGCGGACAAGGGCCAAGGTTCGAGGAAGCAGGGTTGGGAGCAGTTACGGGAGAGAATGAAGGGGAGTCATCCGGGTGCTGAGGGTGTGCGAGAGACACCGGGATTTTTCGTACTGGAGACATGTCAGCAGTTTTGCAGGACTGTTCCGGTGATAGCGCGTGACGACCGTGATTTGGACGACGTGAACACGGATGCAGAGGATCACATAGCGGACGAGGTCCGTTATCGGGTGCGAAACAAGATGCGTAAGTTCAAGCGGAGCAGTTGGGGATGAAACAGGAATCTGGGCCGGACACACCATCATCGTCATATGTGGCGATGGCTCCGTTGTGGGACAAGATTGATGCGGTATTGGGCGGCACGGAGTCGATGCGTGGTCGCTCGACGTTGTATTTGCCGCAGCATTACCGGGAGTCACAGGAGACGTATGAGGAGCGGTTATCGCGTGCGATTTTGATCAATTCGACGGAGCAGACATTAGGTGGGTGGGTAGGCCGTCCATTTTCGAAGCCGATGCAGCGGAACCCGGACATTCCGGATCAGTTTGAGGATTTTCTGGAAGACGTGGACATGTTGGGGAACAACCTCGACGTGTTTTGCAGGCAGTGGTTTCGTGAGGGTGTTGCGAAGGGTTTCAGTCACGTTCTGGTAGATTTTCCGGACGGGACACAGGGAGAGGATGTTGTACGGACCTTGGCCGACGACCGTCGTGATGGGTTGCGTCCATTTCTGGTTCACTTGCCTCCGGAGAATGTGATAGCGGCGTATTCGGAGGTGGTTGGTGGTCGTGAGCGGTTAACGCACGTTCGGATCCGGGAGGACGTGATTGAGCGTGTGGGGTACGACGAGGTATTGCATGAGCGAGTTCGTGTATACGAGCCGGGAGTGGTAAGTTTATTTGAGAAGCGTCAGACGAAGGGCAAGCGGGTTGAGTGGGTTCAGATAGAGGAGCGGGAGTATGGGTTACCGTACGTCCCGATGGTGACGTATTACAGTCAGCGTGAGGGGTTCATGTTGAGCAAGCCACCGTTGTTGGACTTGGTGAACATGAACATTGCGCATTGGCAGTCGATGTCGGATCAGATTGCTGTGTTGACGGTTGCTCGTTTTCCGATGTTAGCGGCATCGGGTGGTTTGGACGGTGGTGGTGAGAGTGGAGAGAGTGAGGTAATTGTTGGTCCGAAGGCGTTGTTAGAGTCGCGAGACCCGGCGGGTCGTGTTTATTACGTGGAGCACTCGGGGAAGGCGATTGCGAGTGGGCGTACGGACTTGATGGATCTTGAGGAGAAGATGGCGAAGTATGGGGCGGAGTATTTGACGAAGAAGCCGGGTCGTCAGACAGCGACGGCGCGATCATTGGACAGTGCTGAGGCGACGAGTCCATTGCAGGACATGGTTCATCGGTTTGTGGATTCGGTGAATTTGGTGTTGCAGTACGTGGCGGATTGGAGTGGGTTGGAGACTGGCGGTACGGTTGACTTGAACACGGACTTTGGTTTGAGTGGTCAGGACACAGCGGCATTGCAGACATTGTTAGAGACGAGGCGAAATCGTGACATATCTCGGGAAGCGTTTTTGCGGGAACTTCAGCGGTACAATGTCCTGGACCGCTCGTATGACATGGAAGCGGACGAGGAGTCGATCGAGAGTGAGAATGCGTTTGAGGGGATTCCCCGTACGGCACCCACGGACGACGTAAGCGATGTATGACGCAAATCAGGCATATTTGGATTTGCAGTTGCGATACCAGCACCGGTTGCGATTGTATGCGGCCAAGGTGCTAGGTCGTTCGATTGAGTTGGTATCGTATTCTGACCGCGAGTTGTTGGGGTTAATGCGTCGGACGTTGCCCGTGGACCGTAGGGCGAAGTTTGATTTCTCAGCGGAGGAGTACTTGTCGTTGATGGATCGGCTTCGTCGGTTTCGCGCGAAGCAGTTAAAGGGTGTGTGGGACGATGTGCGGAAGGAGTTGAAGGAGTTTTCGTACGCGACACAGGAGAAGGAGGAGGAGCGTACGTTGGCTGTGTTGCCGGTTCGGTTGGATTTGCGTCGGTTGAGTGCAGCGGAGTTATTGTTGGTATTGTCGATGCCATTTGGCGGTGGTGTTGTTGACGCGAGGACGTACGACCAGTGGCTGGAGTCAGTCCAGCGTGCGGATTTCGACCGGATACAGGGAGCGGTTCAGTCTGGCATATCTGAGGGTGTTTCGAACGACGAGATCGTGAAGCGGTTATCTGGGACGCGAGCGAATAAGTACACAGACGGTGTTTTAGCCTCGACACGAAGAAATGTGTCGGCGATACTGAATGCGGGATTGACCCATGTACACAACGGCGTGTCCGGGTTATTGTGGGATAAGAATCCCGGCATATATCGATATCTGCAGTGGGTATCTGTCCTTGACGGTCGCACGTCAGCGATATGTCGTGCTCGTGATGGAAAGTTTGCTCCGATTGGTGACAACGTGTTACCGGCGGGGTTACCCAAATTGGATCCACCGGGGGCACGTCCACCGGCGCATCCGAACTGCAGGTCAGCTGTTGTTCCGGTGTTCAGTGAGAAGGGGATCTCGGAATTGATGGGAGAGCGTCCCTATGTCCGGGAGACTCGGCGTGGCGAGTGGGCTCAGAAGAACTTTCGAGAAGAGGCAAAGCTGTCAGTTGGTGAGCGGGCGTAGTCAAAGATGCGTCCGGAAGAGCGTCAGCGATTGATTGACTCGAGGCGTGATGCCTGGTTGAAGCCGAGAATAGGGACAGTGCCATCGGATATTACATATGACTCTTGGTTGCGGGGCCAGCCGACATCATTTCAGAACGAGGTTCTGGGTATGAAGAAGGCGGCTTTGTTTCGTAAGGGATTACGGATAGACCGGTTCGTAGATAGAGCTGGTCGTGAACTTTCACTTTCTGAGCTGAAGAAGTTACTGGAGTAGGTATGAAGTTTAATTTTGCAAACCACCAAGAAGTTGATTCATTGGACGGGGTTCCGGAGAACTTCCGTGTCTTTTATGGGGAGGGCGAGAGCGGTGGTTACCGGTTGCGGTCGGACGACCCGGTTGTATCTGCTGCGGTGGCATCGATCAGTGGGTTGGCAAACAGCTTGAACGCTGCTCGTGGTGATGCGGACAAGGCGAAAAAGTCTGCAGTCGATTTGTCTGCGTTGTCTGAGTATGGGGAGACTCCGGAATCGATTCTGGAGGCATTCAAATCTCGTTTGGCTGAGCAGGCGAAAGCTGGTGGGAAGGATGCGGCTGGCGAGTTGCAGCGTCTTCGCGAGGAGATGACGAAGGCAAATCAGGCGGCATTGGCAGAGCGTGACGGTATTGTTGAGAGTTTGCGGAATCAGCTGTTCACCCAGATGGTGGACTCTGAAGCGATCCGTGCGATTTCGGAGCAGAGGGGTGTTTCGGAGTTGTTGATGCCGTTTGTTCGGCAGCAGGTGAAGGCAGTTCAGGAGGACGGCCAGCTTCGTGTTTATGTTGTGGACGATAACGGCGATCGCCGTTATTCGGGGACCAGTGGCAATCCGATGTCGATTCCAGAGCTTGTTTCTGAGATGAAGGGCAACGCTCGGTACGGTCGATTGTTTGAGTCCGAGGCACCACGAGGAACCGGTATGACACCATCACAGCCTCGTCGGGCGCAGCCACCTAAACAGGAGATGAGTTCCACAGAAAAGATTCAGGCGGGCCTTGCGGCCCAGATGACAGGGCGGGGTTGACGGGTTATTAAATAATTCGTAGACTTGATTCCGCTAAGTGCCCGAAGCGACTTTGGGTGCTCTATTGGCCAGAGCGATTCTGGTAGTTATTCCATGATCGCAACTGTATTTGCCAAGGGAGCATTCAAATGCCTTCGGTTACACTGGCGGAATCCGCCAAGCTTTCTCAGAACCAGCTTGTTGCTGGTATTATCGAAAACATCATCACCGTCAACAGGATGTACGAAGTGCTTCCGTTTGACGGCATCAACGGCAACGCGCTGGCGTACAACCGGGAAAATGTTCTCGGCAATGTGGACGTATACGACGTGGGTGACACGATTGCTGCCAAGGCTGCAGCGACGTTCAGTCAGGTCACCAGCACGCTCACCAGCATCATTGGTGACGCTGAGGTCAACGGTTTGATTCAGGTCACACGATCTGAGTTCAATGATCAGACCGCCGTTCAGATTGGCAGCAAGGCCAAGAGTGCAGGTCGCAAGTATCAGGACATGCTGATCAATGGGACTGGTACGGGTAACCAGTTCAACGGTCTGCTGAATCTGGTGGACAGTGCTCAGACAGTGACTGCTGGGACCAACGGTGCAGCTCTGTCGTTTGCACAGATCGACGAAATGATGGACCTTGTTCTGGACAAGGACGGTCAGGTCGATTATCTGGCGATGAATGCTCGCACGATCCGCAGCTACAACGAGCTGCTTCGTGGTCTCGGTGGTGCCAGCATCAACGAGGTGGTGACACTGCCATCGGGTGCTACTGTTCCGGCATATCGGGGCGTCCCGATTTTCCGCAACGACTACATCCCGATCACCCAGACTCAGGGGACGAGCACCACGTGTACGACGATTTTCGCGGGCACGTTGGACGATGGTTCCCGAACACAGGGGATTGCTGGTCTGACCGCATCTGAGGCATCGGGGATTCAGGTCGTCGATGTTGGGGAGAGCGAGACGAAGGACGAGCACATCTGGCGAATCAAGTGGTACTCTGGGCTGGCACTGTTCAGTCTGAAGGGTCTCGCCGCTGTGAAGGGTATCAACAACTGATCGTGTAATCAGTTGTGTAGAAACGGCAATCCACCGGCTGTTCTTCAGCCGGTGGATTTTTTGGAGATATCGCAGATGAAGGTATATCTTGCAGGCCCGAACGCAGGTAAAAGTGGTGTTTGGGCGGGTGTGTTGTTCCAGAAGGGTGTTGCCGAGGTGTCTGACACGGATGCCGGAGCGATCCTCCAGCTGGGTCGATACCACAGTGCATTTCCTGAGAAGTCACCGGAGTTGATTCAGGCGTTGAAGCAGTTCGGTCAGGAGGGCTTTTACGTTGGAAATAGTCTTTCAGAGAACGGCTCAGGGGCTGCGGGTTCAGGCGATTCGTCGGAACAGTCGCCACCTACCACGTCAGCGTCAGATGACAGCGGCGCAGATGCTTCAACCGGTTCCGGGGGAGCCGGGAGTGTTTCCGAGGGGCACGGACACCCGGACTCCGGGGTGGACATCTCGAAGGTGATTCAGGATGCGTGTCTGCGGTTGGATCCCGAGAACAAGTCCCACTGGACTGGCGAGGGTAAGCCGAAGATCACTCCGCTGTATGCGATCACAAAAGACCCACGTATCACGCCGGAGTCGGTTCAGCAACACGGTTTGCTCCGCATGAAGGTCAAGCAGTTGCTTGAGCAGAAGGGGAAATGATCGATGGCCTTCAGCTTCACCGTAGAGGACGGCACTGGGTTGGCTGGTGCAAACTCATACCTTTCGGTAGCTGAGGCCAACGACTATCACGATGGCCGTGGGAACACGCTCTGGACCGTGAGCACAGTCACAGACGCGATGAAGCAGGCTGCACTGGTTCGAGCCACGGACTACATTGACAAGCGGTTCGGTACAAAGTTCCGTGGGTGGAAGCAGAGCTCTACCCAGGCGTTGCAGTGGCCACGTTTGGACGCTGAGGACAACTCAGGGTACATGCTGCAGGACATTCCGTCGCAGCTGAAGCAGGCCACTGCAGAGTACGCATTACGATCACTGTCACTGCATGAATTGACACCTGATCCGGTGTCCCCTGTTCCTGAGCAGCACCACACAAACGGCTACACGCGAGACACGTCTCCGACCGGTGAAGTGGTGAAGAAAACTGAGCGTGTTGGTACGATTGAGGAAACGACCCAGTACCGCAACGTGGGTGGATCAATGAGCGCTGCATCAACATCGACGAAGAGTCGGTTGGTCAGTGACTACAACATACCGGAGTATCCAGCAGCAGACATGTTGCTAACAGAGTTGTTGGCTGGATCACGTCGTCAACTTGCTCGGGGGTAATCATGGCAAAAGATTACTCCCGGTTGAAGTCGGTGGTTTCGACGTTGATTGCGAAGTATGGCCGAACGGTCAAGTTGCTTCGCAATTCACGAGTTGATTCCAATCCAAGTTCACCTTGGTCGGGTGCGACGATAGCTGACGACGAAGTTACAGTGGTTGCTGTGTATGTTCCATTGACGGGTCAGCAGGCGGTAATGGAGACACATGCCCAGCTGATGGGATCTGTGTCAAGATCGAACAATTGTTTTCTGATCGCGAACGTGTCTGGGTACGACATACGGACATTTCAGAAGGTTCAGGACGACAATAAGATCTGGCGGATCACAGATGTGAATGTGGTTCAGCCGGGTGACACCGTTTTGATGTACGAGATCGAGGTGGATGGGTAATGCCAAATCGATCAGATGCGAGAGAGTCGATTTACCAGCTGTTGTATACGGCGTGGCAGGCGTCTGCCCACACTAAAGACCAGCAGCTGGTGTGGGCCAACGTCCCAGCGGATGTGCCCCAGGCACCTGATCAGTTTAACGACACATCTGGACCGAGCATGTGGGCACAAGTAAATGTGCAGCATGTGAATTCGGATATCATTTCGCTTCGTGGTACAAACGGTCTCAAGCGATTTCGAAGAACAGGTTTTGTTCGAGTCAATGTGTACACACCTGCTGGAAATGGATTAGAATTCAACGACACAGTCGTCAGGGTCGTCTCTGATGGACTTGAGGGCAAGACGACGGCGAGCGGCGTCGAACTCCGAAGCGCAAGTAGTCAGGAAATGGGGAACTCAGGTCCATGGTTTCACACCGTAGTTACGGTGGAATTTGAATACGATGAGGTGAAGTGATGGCTGCTGTGAACAAGCTTGATTCGAATGTGACTGGTTTGCGTATTGCCAAAGAGGCCAGTTACGGAGTCCTGCCGGGCACTCCGATTTGGTATCCATTGGAGCCAAACTCGTATGGTGATTTCGGCGGCAACGTGACAACGACAGCTCGCGAGACGATCAACGACGCTCGCAGTCGCCAGAAGGGTGTGACGACTGACGTTGAGTCGTCTGCCAACTTCGAATCCGATCTGACGAGTGACAGCTTGGCAGAGCTTTTGGAGGGTGCGTTTTACGCAGCCTACGACAAGAAGGCTGAGCGGTTTAACAACCACAGTGCAGACAGTGTGATCACGGACGTTGCGGCATTGACCGACACATACACGGTGACGACCGGTACGACGTTCCGTGCAGGCGATTTGGTGTTTGCAAGTGGTTTCGCGCAGACCGCAAACAATGGTCTGAAGACGGCCACAACGGGGAGCAGTACGACCAGTCTGGTGGTTTTGGATGCTCTGGCAGATGAGGCTGCTCCAGGTGGTCTTGCGAAGCTCGTGACTGTTGGTTTCGAGTTTGCGTCTGGTGACGCTGTTATCGACGTGACGGGTACGTTGCCTGCATTGGACACGACCACCAAAGACCTGACGGAACTGGGGATTCGACCGGGCGAGTGGGTCTATATTGGTGGCGATGCAGCTGACGAGAAGTTCTACAACGCAGCCAACAACGGCTGGGCTCGTGTACGTTCTGTGACGGCCAACACGATGACGTTTGACAAGTCATCTGCCACCATGGTGACTGACGACGGCACAAGTACTGGTTCGGGCGGCACTGGTCAGACGATCCGGATTTTCTTCGGTCGTACGGTCCAGAACAAAGTCGGTTCGGACATTTCACGTACGACGTATCAATTGGAGCGAACACTGGGTGCTCCGAACGATTCGTCACCATCACAGATTCAGTCTGAGTATGTTGTTGGCGCAGTTCTGAACGAGTTCAGTCTGTCTCTTCCGACATCGGACAAGGTCACCACAGAATGCACCTTTGTCGGCAAAGACCACGAGACTCGATCAGGTGCGACCGGTGTGAAGAGTGGGACACGACCCACACTTGTTGCTGCTGACGCATTCAACAGTTCGAGCCATGTGACACGAATCCGGATGTCGCCGGTGAGTCAGACGAACACATATCCCACGGCGTTGTTCACGTTTGTGATGGATGGTTCTTTCAACATCAACAACAATGCTGAAAGAAACCAAGCAGTGGGAACACTTGGTGCGTTTGATTGTTCTGCAGGCACGTTCGATGTCAGCGCAGAAGTGACAGCGTATTTCACTGACGTTGCTGCAATGAATTCAATTCGCAACAACGATGACGTGACTTTGGATTTCACGTTTGTTCGCGACAACAAGGGTCTTGTGTTTGACATTCCTCTGTTGACGTTGTCAAATGGAATGGCGAACGTGGAATTGAATCAGCCGGTTCGACTGCCGTTGAGCATCGGGGCGGCACAGGCAACGAAAGTTGCTGCGACATACACCCACACTGCGATGGCGTGTGTGTTTGATTATCTACCAGATGCCGCAGAATAAGGACAACGGCAGTGGGAGCATATGACGCTTTCAAAACAGACGCCAATCATGAGACTGATGGCGTCTGGTTTGAGTACGGTGAGTTTCGCTACCGGCTGGCCCGTGCGGGTGGGGCAAACAAGAAGTTTGCAAAGACGATGGAACGTCTGTCCCGCCCGCATCGGCGTCAGATTGAACGAGGCGTAATGGATGACGCTGCCGGACGGAGGCTGCTCCGTCAGGTATTCATCCAGTCCGTCATCCTTGCGTGGGAAGTTCGCGACGGTGACGACTGGAAGCCAGGGATTGAAACTTCGGACGGTGAGTTTATTCCCGGCAAGCCCTCAGCCGAGGTGCTTGATAAATTGCTGGAAGACCTTCCAGACTTGTTCCAGCAGATTCACGACGACGCTTCTGACATGCGTGTGTATCTGGAGCATATTGCAGAACAAGATGCGGGAAACTGATTGACTTCCTCTGCTATCAACTGGAGCAGGGGAAGTACGAAGAGAAGATCATTGATCAGTGTGTGCAGTCAAATGTGCCGATACCTGACAAGATCCTGAATGCACCACAGTTGCAGGCTGGGCAAGAATTCTATCTGTCAGCTTGGCATGAATTAAACTACGATAGGCCGATAGGATTTGGTTTAGGCCCGATCCCATCGGCCTCTTTGCGTTCATACATCCGGGATCATGAGTTAGAGGAGGATCAGGAGTATTTGTTGCGGTATGTGATTCGTCGAGTTGACAGTTGGTACTTGGAACGGCAGTCGGAGAAGAGCAAATGAGCACCAATCAGCAGCAGTTTACGAGAAGGCTGTTATTCACAGGTGTGCAGATCCAACGAGCTGCGAACCTGCTTGGTGCCGATGCGTGTTTGTTCATTGGCAAGCGATTGGTTTACAGCACGCCGATTGATACGGGGCGAGCGAAGAGCAACTGGAGAGCATCGCGAAGCAAGCCGTATTCAACAATTCTGAACGAAGCCTATGTACCCGGTAAGTATGGTGGGTCTGATCCGACCGACCCACGAGTGAATGACACGACTGCTCAGAACATGGCTGCGGCGATCCAGCAGATCACACAGCAGTGCCGGATGCGTAAGAATAATCAGCCAATGTATCTTACAAACAACCTGCCGTATATTGGAGTTCTTGAGGAGCGTTACCACACGCACAAGCGTGGGGATCCCGCACCAGACCCACGATACACGTTTGGTTTTGTGGATGATGCAATAATGGCCTGCACTCAGTACATTCGTAAAAAGCGAACGATCTACAGGGCGTTGACCCGAGGTGGGATTCGTAACGTATCTGTTGAGGTGAACTGATGACCACACAAACATTTCGTATCGTCATTCGCACGGACGGTGGTCGCAGATCACAGCAAGCGTTTCAGAACATCACAAACAGCGCAAACAGCACAGGGCGTGCTGTAAATCGAACCGTTAATGTCATGGTCAATGGTATGGGCCGTGCAGAACGAAGCGTTCGTGGCGTGCGCCGTGAGATGAGTGGCCTGAGTCGTAGTTCTGTGCCGTTTGCTGCACGTATCGGCGCGATGATGCGTTCGTTTGTGATTCCGGGAGCTGCTGCAACATCACTGCGCAACTGGGGTCGTGCTGCCCGTGGTCTGGCGGGTGCATTTGCTGGGATGTACGTCGGTCGTCAGCTGATGGAAGCGGCAGATGCTGGAACCCGGCTCACGAACACTCTACGTGGGTTTGGTGCAACAGACTCTGGACTGACGAGGGTTCGTCAGCGGATATTTGAGATCTCGAATGAGGCTCGTGTTGCAGCAAATGAGACAGCGACGTTGTTCGGTCGTTTGACATTGGCAACCAGCAATCTTGGATTGACCCAAGAGGAAGTGCTTGGGATGACCAAGACGATGTCTCAGGCGTTGCAGCTCAGCGGGTCATCGGGTCTTGAAGCATCACAATCGATTCGTCAGTTGAGTCAGGCATTCAACAAGGGCAAATTGGACGGGGATGAATTCCGATCAGTGCTTGAGAATGCTCCGATCATCACGAAATTGTTGACAGACGAGCTTCAGATATCGAAAAATATGCTCTACGACTGGGCGGCGTCTGGAAAGATTACAGTGCGTACATTGGTGCGTGCATTCCGAAATGGTGAAAAGGCAATCGATGCGGATTTCCAGAGATTGGAGCGAACGATTGGTTCTGCCCTGATTCAAATGTACAACGACTTCATTGCATTTATGACAGCATTTGATGAGCGTACCGACATATCGAAGAACATGATTGCTGGTATTGATTTGATCAGAAATCACTTTGATGATTTGGCAAAGACATTAAAGGTTGTT
>Ga0099850_1000938_pt1 | contig 13574 bp, 8 predicted proteins | sample CB_VirMetaG_5_FD_79182 | JGI IMG/M metagenome (GOLD analysis project Ga0099850, IMG submission 79182) | Freshwater to marine saline gradient viral communities from Chesapeake Bay - CB_1508_1D Viral MetaG | ecosystem: Environmental > Aquatic > Marine > Coastal | place: USA: Chesapeake Bay... | reverse complement strand
TTTTTTTGAAAATACTTATTTAAATATTTTAATATTAAAGATATTATAAATGTCAACTTCAAGATACGTAGAGATTCGCCCCGACAACATACCGTCTGACGGTAAAATAAGTTTCAAAAATGGTTTCCCCGTCCTTTCATTTACTATTTCTGCTCAAGATGGTCTTTTAGATCCCAATACCATTCGTATTGTTGGAGAGTTCAATGCTTACAAAGACAATCTTGCTAGCCCAACTCCTTTAGTAAATGGAGACAATGTTACGATGAATAATCGTCTTGGTATCTACAATTTATTTGAGTCTCTGACGATTCGCAGTCAAAGATCAAAGATGGTGTGTGAAAATATTCGCCACTACTCGAAGTTCATGAATACATATTTAGCTTGTACTTCTTCACTTCAAGATCAGATGGGACATTTACAGCAGTCGTGTCTTATTTACCCGAACGCAGAGACCTTCCGTAAGTCTGTGATGGAAGCCCCTGATGCGGCATCGAAGTCTGTAACAAACTCATTTTCATTTCATATTCCGTGTGGATTTATTCAGTCGGGCAATATGATTAATTTGAGACCAGATGCTTTTGGTGGTGTTCAGATTGAGTTCTTGCTTCAGCCCGATTCGAATGTTCTTTTCAACGCAAATGGCACTACTACTGGAATTGGTGACGCTCACTATGAACTCAAGAACCTTAAACTTTGCTGTGAAGTCTCTGATTTTGGAGCTCAACAGCCGGCTCCTGAACCTCAAGGTGTTTATGAATACAACACAATTACTTCTCTATACACGAGTATCAATTCCACGAATGCCCAGATTCAGTATTCTCTTGCTTTATCGAATGTTATATCGGCATTCATGACTTTTATGCCGGTCTCGAACATAAATACACTTACTGCTGATGGTCAAGCAACAACATACTTGTCTGGCAATACTTCTACTACTGATTTAGCTCCCATAAGAAGGGTACAGTTCTTGAAGGGTGGTGTTAAATATCCAGCAGATTTTGATTTTGTTACCAATCTTGTTGATGCCAATAATACAGCAACCAATGTCGTTGATCCGGTAATTATTAAGAACTTGATTGAAGCTGTATCTCCAGAAGGAACTTCCCAAAGGAACTCTGTTTCTCCCGCTAATACTAATCGCAATTACACTATGACTGCTTCAGCTACTGGAGATGGCTCATATATCAATATTCCCGAAGGTGGCGGAGTTTATGGATTAGCTGTCAAATACGGAATTGGTGGAGCTGGAGATGACTTTTCTCAAGAGCAGTTTGGTGTCAGTATTGAGAGTGATCTCAAACAAGACAATCCAATTGGTGTCTATATCTTTATTAAGTCGAAGTCGCAACTCTTGTACTCGCAGAGCGGGGTTCAGCTACGGCAGTGAGCTCATCTCGTTAATAATTTAAAATAATAAACAATATTAAATATAATATGTCTTCTGAAACATTACTTTGGAAAGATTTTAGAGTTAAATATGTTAATGGCATATATCCAGCAAATTTCAATTCAAGAAGTGAATATTATAAATATTTTAAAGATACATATCCTCTGGAATATAGAAAATACAGAGATCATGTAAATGAAAAAAGAAAAATACAAGTAAAGAACTTCACACCAGAACAAAAAGAAAAATACAAATTGAGATGTAAAAAATCAGCCGCAATGAATTATATAAGACATAAAGAAAAATATAAAGAATATTACAAAAAATATGTAAGAGATCCAATTAATCGTGAAAAAAATAGAATAAGATCGTCAAAATGGTATTATAAACACAAAGGACCAGCAGTGTACAACAAGAAACCAAGAGAACCAAGAGAACCAAGAACTCTTAAACAAGCAAAGCCGATAGTGAAACAAAAGAAGAGTAAAAGAATAACATACGAACAGTCAGAAGAATTAAAGAAGAAACCAGCGATTAATATACAACAATTTTCATCTCCGATAACGATTGATTTTTCTATATAATTATTTTTTATTAATGTATATTTTTTAATTATTTTAATCATGATTAATTATGTTTAAGATAAGTATAATATGTCAATGAGTGAAATGCCCGCTGATATGGTCACACCAGAAACCATTCCAAACTTTTTAATGTTGGAGCAGATTCCAGCAAACTATGTTCAGCAGTTAGAGACTGATCTCCTCGAGCCAGTTGTATTCAGTAATGGTGCCGCAAGCACCGATGGATTTGCTCGATTTACTCTTCAGAACAAAGGTTTCCTTCATTCTCACTCGAAGATCTTTATTGGTTTGAAACCAGCTGCGGGAGTAACTCGTGCTTTTTTACAGCCACATGTCGGCATTGGTCAGATTATAAAGAAGGCTGTGTTAAAGGTCGGAAACAAGACGCTCAATGAACTAGATTCGTGGGCTGGTTTATATGCTGTTAAATCGTGTCTAATTACGAATGAAAACAATTTGGAGCGTGAGATGTACACGACTGGTCGTTATGTTCATCATGAGTTTAATTACAACCGTGGTTCTCGCTCTATTGCCCAAACGTATGGTTTAGATACGGGAATTGAATATGAATCTTCCAATGGTGATGTTGAACTTCCGGATTGGTATGTTATGAGTGGAGCAAAACCAGAAGAGTGTCCGACATTTCAGATTGATTTAAGTGATCTGTTTCCCTTCTTGAAGGTGAATCAGTTGCCATTATTTATGATGAAAGAGCCGATTAACATTGAATTAACTTTCCAACCAACAGTTGATAAGCGAGTCCAAATACAATCTGGAGAAACTGCTTCCACTGCTACAGAGATAGTTCGTGATGACCTGAAGTTCTGCGCGGATTACATCTTCTACGGAGCAACTGATGAAATGGAGAGATATGCGGCAGCTAACCAAGATTTGTCCTTCTCTTTTGTAGATTATCGCTTGGTTGAAGCGACTACCAATCATACTGCACTTGGTTCGGGTATTGTCCGTAATCTTGGTATGGCTAATCGTGTAGTCCCCAGAGTTATTACACTTTTACCGGCTGCTGACCAAGCAGAAGCAACCATACTTGGAGAAAATAATTCCATGGCACCAACTGTGTCGGCAAGTGGTGTTCAGACTGGTCTCAAATACAATGTCCGTTATAATGATCGATATGAATACACTTCTGATATTGATAATATTGCCCGCCTTTTCTCTGAATTTACTCAAGCGGAAGGAGTGCCATTCTTGACTCGTCAAGAGTACTCTGGTCAAGGACGTCTTGCTGGTGGTATTACAACAGATACATTTATGGGACGTGCGCAAAATACAAATCTTAATGGTCAGACTTTCTATATGGGAACCAAATTAACTAATGGTCGTGTTGGTCAGCGTGGTCTTGAACTTCATTTAACTGGCACTTTCCCAAGTTCTGGTCGCCAAGTTACATTACTCCGTAGTTATTGTGAGTATGTGAGAGTAGCAAGGCTCACCAACGGAATGATGGAATTATACAATGCGTAATAATTTAATTAAAAAATAATCTAACTCTTATATATAATGTTAAAGGAAGTCATAGAAGTTGAAGATGTCTCAAATGCGATAAGTGAATATCGTCCTTCATTAAAAGCAAATACTGTGAATCAGTATGAAAGGCAATTAATGAAATTAAAAAAAGACTTCAATTCAAATAATTTTGATTTTTTAAATGATATTCAAAAAGTGGAAGATCATTTGAAAATGAAGCATTATACGACTCGTAGAAATGTCTATAATTCTGTAATAATGTTATTATTGGCTCTTAATAGTAACAATAAATATGATGATTTAATAAAAAAATATCAAGAAATCCGTGATAAATTGAATGAAAAATATGTTGAAGATCAGCAAAGTAATACGATATCAGAAAAACAAAAGAATAATTTTGTATCATTGGATGAATTAAAAGATATGTTAAAAACAATGGAAAAAGTAATTAAATCAAATGGAATAGTACAGAAAGATTTTATTAGTCCTCAAGATAAAGAATTAATGATGGTTAATTTAATATATAATATGTTGATAGAAGTTCCGACTCGTAACGATATGGCAGATATGAAATTAATTACAAATACAATGTTTAATAAGATTGATAAGGATAAGGGTAATTATATTGTAAAAGGTAAAAATATGATGACTATGGTCCTTAACGATTATAAGACAAATGGGAAATATGGTGAAAAAAAGATAGAATTAAGTAAAGATTTACAAAAGAAGATAAATAGATATAATAAAGTTGTGAAAGTGAAGAATGGTGAAGCATTGTTTACATCTTCAAGTGGTAGACCATATACAAGAAATGAAATATCACAAATATTGTTAAAGAACTCTAAAAAGTATTTAGATGGAAAATCAATTGGTTCGACAATGGTTAGAAAGATAGTGGTCTCTGATAAGTTTGGTCCCGATTCAGAGTTACATAAATTGAAGTCGGAGCAAGCCGAGTTAGCAGATAAAATGGGTCACTCTGTTGCCACTCAAGAAATGGTGTATTCAAAGAAATAGATTACAAATATGGAAATATTTTTTATAGATATTTATAAAGATTTTCCAAATGGAAAGGAAAAAATCAAAAGTAATAAATATATATATTTCAAAAAAAAAATAATAATTTATAATTTGTTTTATAAATATAATGTTAAGTTTTTGTTAACCTTTCCAAATGGAAAATATCAAATTTGAAGGGAGATATAAAATTAAAATATTGATTGTATTTATTTGATGGGAGTAGCATATCCGGGATGGTATGCTGATACAGAGGGAGAATATGTGAGAAACAACCCAAGACATGATAGTATGGGAGAAGGGTATGGCGAAAAATATGAACCAGATGATCCGAAGATATTTAGATCATTTGAAAGTAAAATCAATGAATTAAGAAAATCAACTTCTCTTAAAGAGTTAAAAAAAGAATACCGCAAACTCGCATTAAAATATCATCCCGATAAGCCAAACGGTGATCATGAGACTTTCATAAATATACAAAAGGAATATGAAAGGCTTTGTCAATCTATTTAAACTCATAGTATTCATTTGGATGCTTCTTCTTAATCTTTCTAATATTGCTTTGTAAGTCTTTTTCGATATAAATTGCGGGATATACATAATAATTTTCAATTGGTATATTATGTATAGAAACGTCTATTGCTCTCCATCTTTTTAATTTATTTAAATAATCAAGCATTTGTTTTGCGATTTGCCATTTTGGGATATAATAACTCAAGGTACAAAGCATTCTCATTTTTGTTTTATCTAACTCATTAATTCCATTTATTGATTTGTGTTCTACTGGTTTATTGTCTGTCATCTTTAACCCATGTAACCATCCACCAAAATAAGTAATTCCATCTTGTGGTAGTTGAAGATCACCGATATCATTTATCTTCTCTGCGTCATCTTCTAATATTAAGACATCATCAAGTTTATTGTCAACGATATATCTCCAGAGTCTTGTGTGAGATAAAAAGCATCCAGTTTTACATAAATGTTCTTTGGAAGAAATATTATAATAAGAAATCATTTTATCTGAATAATATTCAGAAACTTCATCATAACTTGTAGCAGACCATCTTATGTGACTATCATCAAAAGATTCCATTCTCTCTTGGCATTTGTCTAAATTAATAACAAAGGTCTTCATCTTTATCTAAATAGATATTTTAAATTTGAACGTGTCTATTTTGAGATAATTTTTTTATCTATATTATTATAATGAGTCTTTTACTTCATGGAGATTGTTTGGAACAAATGAAAGAATTAGATAATGATTCTGTTGATTTCATCTTTTGCGATTTACCATATGGACAGACATCTTGTAAATGGGATATTATTATTCCTTGGGAACCTTTTTGGAAAGAAATTATGAGAGTGAAAAAATTAAATACACCAATATTCTTCACAACTACCACCAAATTTGGAGTTGAATTAATTAATAATGCTCCGAAGAAATGTCCTTTCAGATATGATTTAGTATGGGTCAAATCTGCTCCCGCTGGATTTTTAAGTGCTAAAAAGATGCCGATGAGAAAGCATGAGATGGTTTATGTATTTTATGAAAAGTTGCCTTTTTATGATTTATCTTCACATAAACATAAGTTTATTAAAACGGGTGAAGAAGGAGAAGTAAAACACGATGGAATAGTTCATTCTGGTGGAGAAGTTGGTAAAGGTAATACATACGGACAAGACAGAAAAACACCTTTGAAGAGATGTAAGAAAGGTAAAAATCAAGTATTATATGACCCACCACTACCAGTATCAGTTGTGAAAGAAGTTAAAAGCGAAAATAATTATCATAATCAGAAGGTTCATCATTACACCGATGAAAATGGTAAAAGACTAAAGGAAGATTGTCAAGGAAGTAAATATGACCCGCCACTCCCAACAACTATGTTAGAGATTAAATCTACTCGTGGGAAACACTCAACAGAGAAACCAGTTGCTCTGATGGAATGGTTATTAAAATATTATTCAAAAGAAGGAGATGTTGTATTAGACCCAACAATGGGAAGTGGCTCGACTGGTGTCGCTTGTAAAAATATGAATCGTAATTTTATTGGTATTGAGAAAGATGATGAAATATTTGAAATAGCATTTAACAGATTAAATTGATATAAAAACATTAAAAAAGAAAAAGAATGATAAAAAAAAGGGGGAAATATGTCTGTAACATAAAGGGAGCGCCGATTTACGACTATTAACGTCTTGGAGGTTAATTTTATTTATATAATTTACGTCTCTTGTAGTAATGTTACAGAGTCATATGGCGCCATAATCCGCTATTATTATAAATATATAGAAATATATAATAAATTAATTAATTTATTATATATTTCTATATATTTATAATAATAGCGGATTATGGCGCCATATGACTCTGTAACATTACTACAAGAGACGTAAATTATATAAATAAAATTAACCTCCAAGACGTTAATAGTCGTAAATCGGCGCTCCCTTTATGTTACAGACATATTTCCCCCTTTTTTTTATCATTCTTTTTCTTTTTTAATGTTTTTATATCAATTTAATCTGTTAAATGCTATTTCAAATATTTCATCATCTTTCTCAATACCAATAAAATTACGATTCATATTTTTACAAGCGACACCAGTCGAGCCACTTCCCATTGTTGGGTCTAATACAACATCTCCTTCTTTTGAATAATATTTTAATAACCATTCCATCAGAGCAACTGGTTTCTCTGTTGAGTGTTTCCCACGAGTAGATTTAATCTCTAACATAGTTGTTGGGAGTGGCGGGTCATATTTACTTCCTTGACAATCTTCCTTTAGTCTTTTACCATTTTCATCGGTGTAATGATGAACCTTCTGATTATGATAATTATTTTCGCTTTTAACTTCTTTCACAACTGATACTGGTAGTGGTGGGTCATATAATACTTGATTTTTACCTTTCTTACATCTCTTCAAAGGTGTTTTTCTGTCTTGTCCGTATGTATTACCTTTACCAACTTCTCCACCAGAATGAACTATTCCATCGTGTTTTACTTCTCCTTCTTCACCCGTTTTAATAAACTTATGTTTATGTGAAGATAAATCATAAAAAGGCAACTTTTCATAAAATACATAAACCATCTCATGCTTTCTCATCGGCATCTTTTTAGCACTTAAAAATCCAGCGGGAGCAGATTTGACCCATACTAAATCATATCTGAAAGGACATTTCTTCGGAGCATTATTAATTAATTCAACTCCAAATTTGGTGGTAGTTGTGAAGAATATTGGTGTATTTAATTTTTTCACTCTCATAATTTCTTTCCAAAAAGGTTCCCAAGGAATAATAATATCCCATTTACAAGATGTCTGTCCATATGGTAAATCGCAAAAGATGAAATCAACAGAATCATTATCTAATTCTTTCATTTGTTCCAAACAATCTCCATGAAGTAAAAGACTCATTATAATAATATAGATAAAAAAATTATCTCAAAATAGACACGTTCAAATTTAAAATATCTATTTAGATAAAGATGAAGACCTTTGTTATTAATTTAGACAAATGCCAAGAGAGAATGGAATCTTTTGATGATAGTCACATAAGATGGTCTGCTACAAGTTATGATGAAGTTTCTGAATATTATTCAGATAAAATGATTTCTTATTATAATATTTCTTCCAAAGAACATTTATGTAAAACTGGATGCTTTTTATCTCACACAAGACTCTGGAGATATATCGTTGACAATAAACTTGATGATGTCTTAATATTAGAAGATGACGCAGAGAAGATAAATGATATCGGTGATCTTCAACTACCACAAGATGGAATTACTTATTTTGGTGGATGGTTACATGGGTTAAAGATGACAGACAATAAACCAGTAGAACACAAATCAATAAATGGAATTAATGAGTTAGATAAAACAAAAATGAGAATGCTTTGTACCTTGAGTTATTATATCCCAAAATGGCAAATCGCAAAACAAATGCTTGATTATTTAAATAAATTAAAAAGATGGAGAGCAATAGACGTTTCTATACATAATATACCAATTGAAAATTATTATGTATATCCCGCAATTTATATCGAAAAAGACTTACAAAGCAATATTAGAAAGATTAAGAAGAAGCATCCAAATGAATACTATGAGTTTAAATAGATTGACAAAGCCTTTCATATTCCTTTTGTATATTTATGAAAGTCTCATGATCACCGTTTGGCTTATCGGGATGATATTTTAATGCGAGTTTGCGGTATTCTTTTTTTAACTCTTTAAGAGAAGTTGATTTTCTTAATTCATTGATTTTACTTTCAAATGATCTAAATATCTTCGGATCATCTGGTTCATATTTTTCGCCATACCCTTCTCCCATACTATCATGTCTTGGGTTGTTTCTCACATATTCTCCCTCTGTATCAGCATACCATCCCGGATATGCTACTCCCATCAAATAAATACAATCAATATTTTAATTTTATATCTCCCTTCAAATTTGATATTTTCCATTTGGAAAGGTTAACAAAAACTTAACATTATATTTATAAAACAAATTATAAATTATTATTTTTTTTTTGAAATATATATATTTATTACTTTTGATTTTTTCCTTTCCATTTGGAAAATCTTTATAAATATCTATAAAAAATATTTCCATATTTGTAATCTATTTCTTTGAATACACCATTTCTTGAGTGGCAACAGAGTGACCCATTTTATCTGCTAACTCGGCTTGCTCCGACTTCAATTTATGTAACTCTGAATCGGGACCAAACTTATCAGAGACCACTATCTTTCTAACCATTGTCGAACCAATTGATTTTCCATCTAAATACTTTTTAGAGTTCTTTAACAATATTTGTGATATTTCATTTCTTGTATATGGTCTACCACTTGAAGATGTAAACAATGCTTCACCATTCTTCACTTTCACAACTTTATTATATCTATTTATCTTCTTTTGTAAATCTTTACTTAATTCTATCTTTTTTTCACCATATTTCCCATTTGTCTTATAATCGTTAAGGACCATAGTCATCATATTTTTACCTTTTACAATATAATTACCCTTATCCTTATCAATCTTATTAAACATTGTATTTGTAATTAATTTCATATCTGCCATATCGTTACGAGTCGGAACTTCTATCAACATATTATATATTAAATTAACCATCATTAATTCTTTATCTTGAGGACTAATAAAATCTTTCTGTACTATTCCATTTGATTTAATTACTTTTTCCATTGTTTTTAACATATCTTTTAATTCATCCAATGATACAAAATTATTCTTTTGTTTTTCTGATATCGTATTACTTTGCTGATCTTCAACATATTTTTCATTCAATTTATCACGGATTTCTTGATATTTTTTTATTAAATCATCATATTTATTGTTACTATTAAGAGCCAATAATAACATTATTACAGAATTATAGACATTTCTACGAGTCGTATAATGCTTCATTTTCAAATGATCTTCCACTTTTTGAATATCATTTAAAAAATCAAAATTATTTGAATTGAAGTCTTTTTTTAATTTCATTAATTGCCTTTCATACTGATTCACAGTATTTGCTTTTAATGAAGGACGATATTCACTTATCGCATTTGAGACATCTTCAACTTCTATGACTTCCTTTAACATTATATATAAGAGTTAGATTATTTTTTAATTAAATTATTACGCATTGTATAATTCCATCATTCCGTTGGTGAGCCTTGCTACTCTCACATACTCACAATAACTACGGAGTAATGTAACTTGGCGACCAGAACTTGGGAAAGTGCCAGTTAAATGAAGTTCAAGACCACGCTGACCAACACGACCATTAGTTAATTTGGTTCCCATATAGAAAGTCTGACCATTAAGATTTGTATTTTGCGCACGTCCCATAAATGTATCTGTTGTAATACCACCAGCAAGACGTCCTTGACCAGAGTACTCTTGACGAGTCAAGAATGGCACTCCTTCCGCTTGAGTAAATTCAGAGAAAAGGCGGGCAATATTATCAATATCAGAAGTGTATTCATATCGATCATTATAACGGACATTGTATTTGAGACCAGTCTGAACACCACTTGCCGACACAGTTGGTGCCATGGAATTATTTTCTCCAAGTATGGTTGCTTCTGCTTGGTCAGCAGCCGGTAAAAGTGTAATAACTCTGGGGACTACACGATTAGCCATACCAAGATTACGGACAATACCCGAACCAAGTGCAGTATGATTGGTAGTCGCTTCAACCAAGCGATAATCTACAAAAGAGAAGGACAAATCTTGGTTAGCTGCCGCATATCTCTCCATTTCATCAGTTGCTCCGTAGAAGATGTAATCCGCGCAGAACTTCAGGTCATCACGAACTATCTCTGTAGCAGTGGAAGCAGTTTCTCCAGATTGTATTTGGACTCGCTTATCAACTGTTGGTTGGAAAGTTAATTCAATGTTAATCGGCTCTTTCATCATAAATAATGGCAACTGATTCACCTTCAAGAAGGGAAACAGATCACTTAAATCAATCTGAAATGTCGGACACTCTTCTGGTTTTGCTCCACTCATAACATACCAATCCGGAAGTTCAACATCACCATTGGAAGATTCATATTCAATTCCCGTATCTAAACCATACGTTTGGGCAATAGAGCGAGAACCACGGTTGTAATTAAACTCATGATGAACATAACGACCAGTCGTGTACATCTCACGCTCCAAATTGTTTTCATTCGTAATTAGACACGATTTAACAGCATATAAACCAGCCCACGAATCTAGTTCATTGAGCGTCTTGTTTCCGACCTTTAACACAGCCTTCTTTATAATCTGACCAATGCCGACATGTGGCTGTAAAAAAGCACGAGTTACTCCCGCAGCTGGTTTCAAACCAATAAAGATCTTCGAGTGAGAATGAAGGAAACCTTTGTTCTGAAGAGTAAATCGAGCAAATCCATCGGTGCTTGCGGCACCATTACTGAATACAACTGGCTCGAGGAGATCAGTCTCTAACTGCTGAACATAGTTTGCTGGAATCTGCTCCAACATTAAAAAGTTTGGAATGGTTTCTGGTGTGACCATATCAGCGGGCATTTCACTCATTGACATATTATACTTATCTTAAACATAATTAATCATGATTAAAATAATTAAAAAATATACATTAATAAAAAATAATTATATAGAAAAATCAATCGTTATCGGAGATGAAAATTGTTGTATATTAATCGCTGGTTTCTTCTTTAATTCTTCTGACTGTTCGTATGTTATTCTTTTACTCTTCTTTTGTTTCACTATCGGCTTTGCTTGTTTAAGAGTTCTTGGTTCTCTTGGTTCTCTTGGTTTCTTGTTGTACACTGCTGGTCCTTTGTGTTTATAATACCATTTTGACGATCTTATTCTATTTTTTTCACGATTAATTGGATCTCTTACATATTTTTTGTAATATTCTTTATATTTTTCTTTATGTCTTATATAATTCATTGCGGCTGATTTTTTACATCTCAATTTGTATTTTTCTTTTTGTTCTGGTGTGAAGTTCTTTACTTGTATTTTTCTTTTTTCATTTACATGATCTCTGTATTTTCTATATTCCAGAGGATATGTATCTTTAAAATATTTATAATATTCACTTCTTGAATTGAAATTTGCTGGATATATGCCATTAACATATTTAACTCTAAAATCTTTCCAAAGTAATGTTTCAGAAGACATATTATATTTAATATTGTTTATTATTTTAAATTATTAACGAGATGAGCTCACTGCCGTAGCTGAACCCCGCTCTGCGAGTACAAGAGTTGCGACTTCGACTTAATAAAGATATAGACACCAATTGGATTGTCTTGTTTGAGATCACTCTCAATACTGACACCAAACTGCTCTTGAGAAAAGTCATCTCCAGCTCCACCAATTCCGTATTTGACAGCTAATCCATAAACTCCGCCACCTTCGGGAATATTGATATATGAGCCATCTCCAGTAGCTGAAGCAGTCATAGTGTAATTGCGATTAGTATTAGCGGGAGAAACAGAGTTCCTTTGGGAAGTTCCTTCTGGAGATACAGCTTCAATCAAGTTCTTAATAATTACCGGATCAACGACATTGGTTGCTGTATTATTGGCATCAACAAGATTGGTAACAAAATCAAAATCTGCTGGATATTTAACACCACCCTTCAAGAACTGTACCCTTCTTATGGGAGCTAAATCAGTAGTAGAAGTATTGCCAGACAAGTATGTTGTTGCTTGACCATCAGCAGTAAGTGTATTTATGTTCGAGACCGGCATAAAAGTCATGAATGCCGATATAACATTCGATAAAGCAAGAGAATACTGAATCTGGGCATTCGTGGAATTGATACTCGTGTATAGAGAAGTAATTGTGTTGTATTCATAAACACCTTGAGGTTCAGGAGCCGGCTGTTGAGCTCCAAAATCAGAGACTTCACAGCAAAGTTTAAGGTTCTTGAGTTCATAGTGAGCGTCACCAATTCCAGTAGTAGTGCCATTTGCGTTGAAAAGAACATTCGAATCGGGCTGAAGCAAGAACTCAATCTGAACACCACCAAAAGCATCTGGTCTCAAATTAATCATATTGCCCGACTGAATAAATCCACACGGAATATGAAATGAAAATGAGTTTGTTACAGACTTCGATGCCGCATCAGGGGCTTCCATCACAGACTTACGGAAGGTCTCTGCGTTCGGGTAAATAAGACACGACTGCTGTAAATGTCCCATCTGATCTTGAAGTGAAGAAGTACAAGCTAAATATGTATTCATGAACTTCGAGTAGTGGCGAATATTTTCACACACCATCTTTGATCTTTGACTGCGAATCGTCAGAGACTCAAATAAATTGTAGATACCAAGACGATTATTCATCGTAACATTGTCTCCATTTACTAAAGGAGTTGGGCTAGCAAGATTGTCTTTGTAAGCATTGAACTCTCCAACAATACGAATGGTATTGGGATCTAAAAGACCATCTTGAGCAGAAATAGTAAATGAAAGGACGGGGAAACCATTTTTGAAACTTATTTTACCGTCAGACGGTATGTTGTCGGGGCGAATCTCTACGTATCTTGAAGTTGACATTTATAATATCTTTAATATTAAAATATTTAAATAAGTATTTTCAAAAAAA
>Ga0099850_1000932_pt1 | contig 13594 bp, 19 predicted proteins | sample CB_VirMetaG_5_FD_79182 | JGI IMG/M metagenome (GOLD analysis project Ga0099850, IMG submission 79182) | Freshwater to marine saline gradient viral communities from Chesapeake Bay - CB_1508_1D Viral MetaG | ecosystem: Environmental > Aquatic > Marine > Coastal | place: USA: Chesapeake Bay... | reverse complement strand
AGTTCTCACAAGCTGCTTTGGATTATGCGCCCTATCTCAAAGGTCTCACAGTTTATCGTGCGGGCTCTAAAGGGAACGAACCTTTACAAGCTATTTCATTGACGGAGGAGAACATTGAAAGATATATGGGTAAAGAGGATACTGAGCAAAATAACTCAGAGGAGAAGGCAACAGCAACACAATCAAATGAAGTTTGCTCTCTCCAAGGAGGCTCCTGCGGAGAATGACGAGTACAGGGATCCCCTTCCAAAAGAAGGGGATACTACTTGGGAAGAATAATGGAATTTTTTAACGCTGGAACTATTTGGTATAATAGTAGAACTAACCACTTATATGCTATTATTTCCGTCACAGATGATCTTGTGGCTTATTTTACGCCATACGAAAAAGAAATAAGATACAAATCTTACAAAGATTTTGAGCTAATGTACAACAAGGGAAGTTTTAAACTATACTCGGATTTTTAATACTATGGCTATTTACGAATACGCATGTCATAAATGTAAACTAATTTGGGAGAAAGAATGTTCTTTTGGAAAAAATCCAAAAAGAACTAAATGCCCAGAATGTAAACAATTATCAGAACAGTATTGGGCTGGTAGAGATATTCCTATACATTTTAAAGGCTCTGGATGGACTGGAAAGAACTCAGCTACTGGATATAATAAAAAAGGAGGATCTGATGAAATTAATCAAATGCTCCAAGAGAAAACTAAAAAAAGAATGGAATCTGGTTGGCAGCAGTACGCTTCTTATACACCTCCTCAAGAGGTTTATGATAGAGCTAGAAAATTAAGTGATAAGGAAGTTAAACAAAAGGTAGAAGCAGCAAAAGAAATAAGCGATCACGTCTATAACAAAGCAAACATAAACCCACATAACAAATACAAACCTCAATAATATAGTAAATGTACCAATTTAGTGATAATATTCAACGTGGTATAATCTACCTATTAAAATCGAATAAAGACTTCTACCTTCAGATTGTTAATCTTGTAAAGCCAGAATATTTTGAATTTCCTGTTCATGGAAAAATATTCTGTGTAGTTAGAGATTATTATGAGAAGTATAAAAAACTTCCAAACGATGATTTTATCGAGCAAGAAATAAAATCATCAAAATCAGAGACAGAATCTATATTTGATTATGTTGATGAGTTAGAATACATTAACAAATTAGATGCTTCAGCTATTGATGGAGAAGATTATTTCTTAGACATTATAGAGAAATTTGCTAAAAAAGAGGCTATGAAGGATGCAATTAAGCAGTCTCTACTTTTAGTAAAAGAAGATAGAATGGAGGAAACTGAGGCTTTAATTAGAAAAGCCTTAACAGTTGGTCGAACCGTAGATATTGGGCAACAGTATTTTACTGACTTCAATTCCAGGTGGGAAAGAATATTTAATAAGAAGGATACAGTAAAGTACAGAACAATACTACCTTCCTTAAATAATTCTTTAGAAGGTGGCTTAGGTCAGAAAGAGCTTGCTATGGTTATTGCTCCTCCTGGAGTAGGTAAATCACTTTGGTTAGCTAATCAAGCAGTTCATTCTATGGTTGAGGGTAGAAAAGTTTTATACATTTCGTTGGAAATGTCTGAAGACAAAATAGCCCAACGTATTGATTCTATAGCAACATTAATACCACAATCCCAACTTAAAGAAGCGTCTGTTCAGCTAAAAGTTTCAGAACGGTTAGAGCTTTTTCAAAGTAATTTCCCTAGCGGTAAACTCATTATTAAAGAGTTTCCAACAGGATCCGCTACAGTAAACAGTATCAGATCTCTTTTGGTACAGTTGAAAAATTACGAGGATTTTGTACCAGAGGTCTTGATTATAGACTATTTGGAATTGATGCGACCTGTTAGGGAAAACCAGCATGAATATCAAGCTCAACAGAGGATTGCAGAAGAGTTACGAGGTTTAGCTATGGAAAGGAATCTTCTGGTGTGGACTGCAACGCAAACAAATCGACAGGCTAGATCTGTAAAAATTATTACGGATGCTGAGTTGGGGGATTCGTATGGTAAAATTAGAACCTGTGATTTTGCTGTATCTTTAAACCAATCCGAAGAAGAATTTGATGCTGGTCAGATGCGAGCTTTCGTCGTAAAATCTAGAAATGGTAGACCCAGATTTTCAGTACCAATGAAAGTTGACTATAATATTCTTAAGATGGCCGAGGGGGTGCCGCATGAAGAGTAAATTCTTACAACGACTTCCAGAATATTTTGATATTGGATGGGCTAAATTCTATTTTATAGTTAAGAAGAATTTGGCAAGCGAAGGACAACCTTGCTACGGGTTAACCGATTTTAATGAATACAAAATTTTTCTAGAAGAAACCATGGAAGACGATGTAGCACATGCTACAATAATTCACGAAGTTTTTCATGTTCTTCTAGAAAATTTTGGGTTGGGTGGAGAAGATAAAAACAAACAACTAAAAGAAGAACACAAAATAGATGATTGTTTAGTAATAACAAACGAATACCTGACCGAAAGATGTAGTAGAAGCGTAATTATGTTCCGCAGACTTAACCCAGAATTATGGAAACTTCTTTTTGAAGATAACGAAATACTATAAACTATGAATGAACTAGAACAAATATTTGAAAATCTCACAGTTGGAGACTATTATGAGTTGCAGAAGCAAGCTGTTTCATTTGATGATAACAATATAGAAGAGGAGATGGAAAAGCAAGCTTCAAAATATGCACATTTTCATGCTCTTTTGATGATTGGAAAAAGAGCTTTAGATACTTCTGTTAGAGAATTAGATCGCGTCTCAGCACAACTGAGTCAGGAGTATAGAAAAACTGCTATCAAAGCAACAGCAAAAGCGGTAGAAGATTTTGTTTTCTGCCATCCTGATTATGTTGAGCAGAGGAGAGTTATGGACGATACTTCTTTCCGTTATGGTCTCCTCAAAGGGTTGGTAAAGGCTCTTGAGCAACGGAAAGATATGCTGCAACAATGCAGCGCAAATAAACGAGAAGAAACTAAACTTTACAAATAACATACTATCATATACTAACCACTAACAAAGGACTAATACAATGGCTATTGATTTGAACGCTCTACGAGCAAAACACCAGGAACTAGTAAACTCAGGAAGTAACAACAACAATTCAGAATTTTTGTCTAACTTCATCCAGCTAGAGGAAGGAACTAATGTAGTTCGTATTCTTCCAGGCAAAGATGAAGATACTATGTTCTACGCAGAAACTAAAATTCACCGAGTTCCAGACGCACAAGGAAACATTAAGAATGTTCATTGTAGAAAAGTTCATGGAGAGAAGTGCCCTCTTTGTGATCTGTACTACGCTCTTTGGAAGACTGGTCGCAAAGAAGACGAAGATCTGGCACGAACCATTAAGCCTCGTGCTAGGTACTACATGAATGCGGTTGATCGTGAGTCTGGGGATGTAAAGATTCTATCTATTGGCGTAATCTTGTTTAAGAAGATTATCGCAGCGATGCTTGACGAAGATTTTGGAGACATTACTGATTTGGATAATGGCTTTGATTTCAAAATCATTAAGATTATGGAAGATAAGTGGCCTAAGTACGATCAATCTCAACCCCGTCCGAAATCTTCCCCAGCGGGTAACAAAGCCGAGGTTGCTGCATGGATGGATAGCTTGCATGATATTCATGGTCTTGTAAAACTAGAAGACTACGAAGATGTAAAGAATGTGTGTTCAGCACTAACTGGTGTTGATATCAAAGATAGTAGAACCTCCGAAGATGTATCAGACGGAGACTATCTCTCTAAATTGCAAAGTTGAAATATGAATTTTATTAAATCACTTATCGTAGCAGCAGTTGTCGCTACTGCTACTTTCACTATGACTGGTTGTGCTGCCTTAGAAGAGTTCTTTGGTGGTCAAGATGTTGTTCTAACTACTTCCGATCAGGTAGTAGATGCTGAGAGAGCAGAAGTTGTACCAGCCACAGCAGTTCCAGACGAACTAGAAGCTGAACTTCCAGATGGTGCTACACTTGTTATTACCGATCGTGATAACGTAGTTCCTGGTGGCAAAGCTGTTTCTGTCGCTGACCCAGCAGGAGATCAATCTTTTGAAACTTTGATTGACACTCTTATTGCAACCGCAGGTGCTTTTATTCCTGGCCTAGCAGCTTGGGAAGGTGTGCTTGCACTATTGTTCCGTCGTAAGCGTTCACACTACATGAATGCTGCCAAATCACTTGTTCCTTATGATAAGAACATTGATCTTGGTGGAGCAATAACTTCTGTTCTTGCAGGTCTAGGTGTTACGCACTCTACTCCTGAAACCGAAGCTGTTTTCGAGGGTAAAGCTGCTGCTATTGAAGTAGAAGAAGATCAGATTTTAGAAGGCTGATTTAAACAGATAGAGCTATAATATAGGGAGGTCTTCGGGCCTCCCTTCTTTTTTAATATTACTCTTATGACAAAGAAACTTAAAATACTCTGCGCTCCTGCAAACGAAGGCGGCTGTTCTTATTACCGCGTAATATCTCCTATGAAAAAGATACAGGAGCTATACGGAGATCAGGTGGAATTTAGATACAATTTAAATCCTTTGGGCATTATAGAAACTGGTCCTGGTATGGGTACTTGGGAAAAAGACTTCAAATTTGAGGATTTAAAATGGTGTGATATTGTTTGGACTAATAACATCTCTAATTGGGGCGGACCATACACCGCTAGAATCGTAGGCAAAGCAAAAGAGTTTGGTAAGTTTGTTCATTATGATACCGATGATCTTTTGACAGATCTATACAAAGGGCATAGATTGTATTCTGTCTACAAAGAAAAAGGTTTAGAAGAGATTACTAAGTTCATCTATAGCAATTCAGACTTAGTTACAGTTACTCAAAGAAAGTTTGCTGAAAGGGTAAAGCCTTTTTGCGGAGGAGTATTGGCTATTGTTAAAAATGCTATAGATTATAATCTACCAGCCTGGAATGTTCCTAAAGTTCCTGCACAAAAGAAGAACTTAATTAGAATTGGTTGGGCTGGAGGAATTCACCACGAAGAAGATGTTAAAGAGTTCGCTGGTGTTCCAAATATGGTTAATGGTCGTGTAGGTAGAGAAAACTGTCATTGGGGTTTTTATGGAGCACCGTTACCTCAGTTTGATGAAAACGGTAATAAAAAAGAAGAATGGCAGCACGACGTTTGGAAGAACTATCAAAAAATCCTTCTACAAGGATTTAGAGGACAACCTAATTGGAAGATATACAACGCACTATCACCAGACACATATGGAGGGATTTATTCAAATATTGATTTAGCCATAGCTCCTCTACAAATGAATCCGTTTAATGATTCAAAATCTGAAATTAAAGTAGCAGAATGTGGTAGGTATAAGATTCCTCTAATTTGTTCAAATGTAGGCTGTTATGATGAGACTATTGTAAACGGTAAAACAGGCTATTTAATACCTGCTAACGCTCCGAAGTCTGAATGGGTAAAGGTACTCACCAAATGCATCAAGAACCCAAAACACGTTAGAGAAATGGGCGAAAACCTACATAAAATTACCCAAGAATACTTTGACTTGAACAAAGTTGTAAAGCATCGTCTAGAACTATATCAACAAGCTTTTGGTTTGATTTCTGGTAGAGCAGAGAAAAATAATCAAAAGCTAGATTTTAATATTAATTGGGAATTCAATGAGTAATACAACAGTCATAATAAAAACAATAGGAAGAGATAGTTTAAAAGCTGCTGTACATTCCGCAAAGAGAGAAGGATTTAAGCCAATAATAATTTCAGATGGTTATCCTTGTAAAAGCTTTGGGTGTAGAGTTGTTCAATTAGGTAAGAATTGGGGATTCTATGGTGGTATGGCTGCTAATGTTGGAGCTGCACTAGCAGAGACTGAGTTCATAACATTTTTAGATGATGACGATGTTTTCTTGTCAGGTGCTGGAGACATTATCAGGTCTAAGCTACAGGAGAAGCCAGAAGTAGATGTTTGGATTGGTGGTGTGAGATTTAATCAAAAAGTTATAATCCACAACAAACTAACTGGAGAAATTAGGCGTGAAGGATACGATTTCGCTATTTCTCCAGAGTTAGGAATTGGAGAAGGTAATGTAGCTATGCCAACATATAGAACAGATATTTTTAGAAAAGTGCCTTTTACGGATTCAGTTCCTGAAGAATATATTGACAAGATAGATTTGTTACATGTAAATCTATGTAAACAAGCAGGATACAAAATAGATTGGTTTGGAGAACCCCTCTATCATGTTAGACCTCACCTAAAGCATCTTAGTGGTGAAAGTAGTGTTAATGGGAGAGGTCAATGATTAGTTTATTATGTTCTGTTTATAATTCAGAAAAGCATTTATCTGATTATTTAAATTATGTTAATAATCAAACCCTCAAAGAATTTGAAATCATTTTTGTTGATGCTAATTCTACTGATTCATCTTTATCAATAATAAAAACTTTTAATTTTAGAGAGGGCATACAGGTTAAAATTATTGAATGCACAGAAAGGATAGGTATTTACGAAGCTTGGAACTTAGCAATCAAAAATAGCAAATATGATTGGGTAATGAATTATAATACTGATGATAAAATATTTCCATCAACTTTATCAGTGTTTAAGCATTACATAAAAAATAATTTAGATGCCGATGCTATTTATTCTAATTGTTTAATTTGTGATGATATTAATCACAAAAACATTATTGGTTTTTATAATTGGAGGGATGCTAATATTTTAAATAATTTAATACAGCATGGATGTTGTGCTGGTCCTTTCCCCGTGTTGAAGAAATCTTCTGTAGAGAAAGCTGGGTATTTTAATCCAGAATTTACCATCTCTGGAGACTATGAAATGTGGTGTAGGATGAAATCTTTAGGGTTTACTTTTAAAAAAATAGATGAGTTTTTAGGTGTTTATTATCACAATCCAACAGGGATGAGCACTAATCGGGAAAGCGAGCATTGGCAGGAGCATGTTCGTCAAGATATTGAAATTAGAAAAAGATATTCGTGAAAGTAATATCCTTTAGTTTGTGGGGCACGAACCCCGACTACCTCGTAGGAGCCCGCAGGAACGCCGAGATGGCTCCCGATGTGTATCCTGGATGGGAGACTTGGTTCTATGTAGAGAAGGGCACAGAGGTCGATCTAGCGGCTGCTGATAGGATCATCTATTACGATAAAGAGTCTGGGTCGGATGGCATGTTCCAAAGATTTAGACCAATGATTGAGCCCGAGGTAGATGTGTTTATTAGCAGAGATTGTGACTCCAGACTTTCGGACAGAGAATTTCAAGCGGTGAAGGAGTGGCTAGATAGTGACAAGCAATTTCACGCTATGAGAGATCACGAACATCATGCTATTCCTGTTTTGGGAGGTATGTGGGGAGCAAAAAGAGATGGTATAATTAATTTAGACTTCATGTATAAGGAGTTATGCAAATATAAGCATACAAACTACTTTGATGATCAAAAAGGTCTTACCTCTTTTTATTATGGTATATCTGGTCTTTTCATGGAGCACGATGATATGAAAAGATTCAATGGTTCTAAGTTTCCCAACCATGCTCCTGTACAGTATGGAACTTTTGTGGGCCAGAGGATAACTCAAGATGATAAGGAGGGTAGGATATGAAGATTGATTATGCAATTATGGCTGTGGATGATAATCCACTATACTCAGATTTTTGGGAACCAGTCTCTAAATGCTGGAGAAGTATGGGGATAACGCCTGTTTTATTTTACTTTGGAAATAAAAAAAGTTTTTCAGATGAAGATTATGTGATCCGTCAACCATTTGTGGAGGGCATACCCCCTGCCTTGCAAACTTTATTTATCAGATACTACGGTCCTAAACTTTTAGATAAGGATAAAGTTAGTATAATATCTGATATTGATATGTTGCCTCTAAGTGAATACTATTTTATAGATCAAATCTCAGGCATAACTGACGATAAACATGTTCACCTAAATCCATGCATGTCTACTTACGGAAGAGTGCCCTCATGTTATCATGTTGCTAAAAACTCTACATTTGTAAAAACTTTTGAGTTAGATAGGTTTGAAACCTTTAAAGAAGCTCTTGAATATTGCTTGACATTCCAAGAAGGAGGATACGATACTGGTTGGTTTGCAGACGAGAATTTTGGGACTAAGATGCTTGAAAAGAATTCTGAAAATGTTATTCTTCTTGCCAGAGAAGGCGGGCAAAATGGCCGCAGAATTGATCGGGCATCGAATGATCACTGGGCAGCCCCCTGGAATCACAACCTTATCTCTCAGCAAATATACTTTGATTGCCATAGCATTCGACCTTATCAACGCTATAATAAGGAGATAGACTCAATAGTAAAAAGTTTCATAGAGAGATGAAAAAGTTATTATCAATTCATATTTTAACCAGCCATAAGTATAAAGACAGACAAGAAGCTCAAATAAAAACTTGGCTCCAAGGGTTCAACGATTTTATCTTTTATACTGATACTTGTCTAGAGGAGTTGCCTAATCAAATTTCTGCAAGTAATAATGATTCTTATGAAGGATGTGCTGACAAGCAGGTAAACGAGATTAATAGAATTAAAGATCATAAATTATATGATAATTTTGAGTGGTTCTTTTTTTGTGATGATGATACTTTTGTTAATTTAAATAAACTCAAAAAATTCTGTTCTGAAAAATTAGAAGCATTTGATACCTGTGGAAGAGTAGCGAATAGTTGGCCCACTGATCCTTCATTGAGTTATTATTCAGGAGGCGCTGGGTTTTTATTGAGAAGCGACTTTATTAAAAACTCAACCAGAATTACTAAAAAAAACGGGCTTAGTTTTAGTGATGTTACCGTGGGATTATGGTTGCGAGAAAATGATAAGCAATTAAATCATGAATCAAAGTTTAATAGCCATCCTCCAGAAATTGCCAATAGATTGGGCCATGAAAAGAATGAAATTACGTTTCATTATATAAAAGAATATAAGGGTATGAAAGCCCTTAGTGAGGTAATAAATTATGATTAAAGTTTGTATAGTTACACAAGTTAGAAACGAAGCTAAAAGAATTGCCGAATGGGTAGAATATCATAAAAAACTAGGAATAGATGAAATATTTATTTTTGATGATAATAGTACAGATGATACTGCTTCAGTAATTCGGTCCTGTGGGTTAACCCTCCTTGAAGGCTCAAAAGAAGGATATTACATAGACTCTTCTGATCCTGAAGTATATCATACGAGTAACAATTATTCGTTCTTTCTTAGATTGTTAAAAAATTATACTTCGGGATGTAATAAATCAGCGGAATTAGGATTTGATTGGACCTTTGTAATAGATGTGGATGAGTTTTTGTGTTTAAATAATCATACGACAATACAGGATTACTTAAAAGATATTGAAAATAAATATCCTAATATAAACAGATTAGAAATACTGTCTTATGATTTTAATACACAAATCATAGATAATGAGTCTGACAGAATAACTGAAAGATATTTACATAGATGGTCTGACAAAACTAGAAAAACTGTGGGTGATCCTTCAGGTAAGTTTACTGGTAGATGTAAATCAGCAGTAAAGAGGCTACAGGAGCCTGTTGGCTGCTCTCACTGGTTAGATTATTCACCGTTTATAGTTACCAACCCAGACCTTAAACTATTTCAATACAGATTTCCTCCATTAACACCAGATGGTTTTGTAGAGAAAGATGAATATATGTTAGAATTTTGGAAGCGTAAAATTTAATTATGAAAGCAATCGTAGTAGGTGCTGGGCTATCATCAGCGGTGGCCTGTACAATTTTAAAGAAAAAAGGTTATGAGGTTGAGGTTTTTGAGACAAGACCACACATAGCAGGTAACTGCTACGATTCAAATATACAAGGTATTAAAGTTCATAATTATGGGCCTCATGGATTTCATACCAATGAGTCTTGGGTGTGGGATTTTGCAAATAAGTTTGATTCTTTTAATGACTTTAGACTAAAAGTAAAGGGCAGGCTTGAAGATGGAAGAATAATAAATTTACCCTACAATCTACAAACAGAATTGGAAGTTGGTTCTTGGGACTCTGAGCGAATCGTAAAAGAAATTTTTATACCCTACAGTGAAAAGCATTGGGGCCAAGCTTGGGAAACTTTACCGAAAAGCTTTACTTCTAGACTTCCAACTAAGAGAGAAGACTTCTCACCAGACTATCATCTTGATAAATACCAGGGTATCCCTAAGTCTGGGTATACAAATTGGATTTCAAATATGTTTGAAGGTTGTAAGGTTCATTTAGGATGTAAGCCTTCTGATTGGGATGATAGGCGTTGCGATCTTTTAATTTACACTGGATCTATTGATGGTTATTATGATTATCATCTAGGACTTTTAAATTACAGGTCGCTTAGCTTTACATTTAAAGAAGGACAAAAAACTGATACAATTCAACTAAACGAATGTAATAAATCTTCACCATATACTAGAACTATAGATCATGCTCATTGGTATGATCAAAAGGTCAGTAAGAGTATTCTAAGTAAAGAAATTTCAACAGACTTTAGTTTAGAAGATGAATCTAGTGGCAGATATTATCCTGAACCGCATAAGTCTCAGGAGTTGTATAATAAATATAAAAGCATTAACACTGATACAATCTTTTTAGGACGGCTGGGAACTTATAAATATCTGGACATGGACGATTGTATCAAGCAGGTATTTAGTATTTTAAAACAAAATAAAATAATAGAAAAATGAAAAAAGCAATAGTATGTGGGGCGGGTGGCTTTATTGGAGGCCACATGGTAAAACGCCTTCTCGACGAAGGTTATAAAGTTGTAGCTGTTGATATTAAGCCTTTAGACAAATGGTATCAAGTTCATGAAGATGCATTAAACGAAGCTCATTTTGATTTAAGACATTCTCAATCAGTTAATGAATTAATAAGGGTTTCTAGACCTGATGAAATTTATCAGTTTGCTGCCGATATGGGCGGTGCTGGTTATATTTTCACAGGAGAGCACGATGCTGACGTAATGCATAATTCAGCCACAATCAACCTTGTATTAGCTGATGCAATTAGAAGATTCAACCCGACTACTAAAATCTTCTACTCATCATCAGCGTGCATTTATCCAGCACATAATCAAGAAGATTCAGACAATCCAAACTGTGAAGAAAGTTCTGCTTATCCAGCCAATCCAGATTCAGAGTACGGTTGGGAGAAGTTATTCTCAGAAAGAATGTGGAGAGCTTATGCTCGTAACTATGGTCTGTGGGTAAGAATAGCTAGATTCCACAACATTTTCGGTCCTCACGGCACTTGGGATGGAGGTAAGGAGAAAGCTCCTGCCGCCATGTGTCGCAAGGTTGCACAGGCTAAAACTGGTGATTTTATTGAGGTTTGGGGACCAGGAACACAAACTCGATCCTTCCTTTACATTGATGAGTGTATTGAAGGAGTTTGGAGACTAATGCAATCTGACGTTGAAGAAGTTGTTAACATAGGCTCAGATGAAATGATCTCAATAAACAGTCTTGCACTGATGGCCGCAGATATATCAGGAAAAACAATCCACATTAGAAATATTGATGGTCCAGTGGGGGTAAATGGAAGAAACTCTGATAATAGATTAATTGAGAAACTATTATCATGGAGACCAACTCAAAGTTTACGAGAAGGTATGGAAAAAACTTACAAGTGGATTGAGATACAAGCAAATGAATTTTGAAGAATATCAAGCAGAAGCGACTAAGACCGCGATCTACCCGAATAAAGGCAATAACCCCTACTATCCCACCCTCGGACTTTGTGGTGAGGCAGGAGAGGTTGCCGAGAAGATCAAGAAGGTTATGCGGGATGATGGTGGAGAAATCTCAATTGAAAAATCAGCAGAGATCATGAAAGAAATTGGTGATGTTCTTTGGTACATCGCTGCTCTTTGTGAGGAGTTAGGGGTTGATATGGAAACCTGCGCTATTTTAAATATCGAGAAACTTCGAGATCGTCAGGCTCGCGGGACTATAATGGGTTCAGGAGATGACAGATAAGCAATCAATAGTTTTATGTATGATTGTAAAGGATGAAGAGGCCGTCATAGAGAGGGCCTTGAATTCTGTTGTAAACATTATAGATTATTATGTTATTTGCGATACTGGTTCTTCTGATAATACAATACAAGTTATTCGTGAATACTTCGATGAACAAGGAATAGAGGGAGAAATCCACCAAAGACCTTGGGTTAGTTTTGCTCACAACAGACAAGAGTGTTTTGATTTAGCAAAAGATAAGTGTGATTATTTATTAACACTGGATGCTGATGAAGTTCTTGGTGTTTTAGATAATGGAAAACCTAATCTTTACAAAAAAGTCAAGAAGTTACCTAAGCTAATCGCTGATCGTGTTGATGTCATAACTCATTATGGCGCAATAACTTACAACAGGGCACAGTTTTTTAAAAACACGATTGAATGGTCTTGGGTGTCGCCTGTTCACGAAGTTTGTGTGGCAAAAACTCCAATTTCTCAAGCAGTTTTAGAGGGGGTTTGTGTAATACCTAATTCTGATGGAGCGCGAGCGAAAGATCCTAAAAGATTTTTAAGAGATGCTATCGTCTTTGAAAAAGAAGTTTTAGATGATCCTGATCATGCTAGAGCTTGGTTTTATTTAGCTCAATCTTATAGAGATGGAGGAAAACCAGAAAAAGCAATAGAGCCTTTGAAGATGTGTGTAGAAAAAAGCCATTGGATAGAAGAAAAGGCTGTAGCTTATTTAAGATTAGCTCGATATACTTTAGAAGCGGGTGGAACTTTTGAAGAAGCATTACCTTGGTATTGGTTGAGTTATAATACTTTACCAACTAAAGGAGAGGCTTTATATGATATGTTATGTCATTATAGGTCTAAGGATTTATTTAATTTAGGAGTTCTCGTCGGAGAATTATTAATGAAATGTGATCCAGAAGGTCAGGTGTTGTTTGTAGAAAAGCCCGTATACAGTTATATGGCAAAAGATGAGCTTTCTTTATGTTACCACTATACAGGACAACCTAAAAAAGCATTAGATTTGATTGAGCCTCTGTTAGAAGATGATGATATTCCTGAAGAAACTTTAGAAAGATTAAAACAAAACGTCTATTATTTCAAGAAAGCTATAGAGGAACAATCATGATTGAGGCCCCGCCGCCCGCGCCGCCGATGAGGGCGGCAATAAAAGAATCTAAAAAATCGACTCACCGTTTTAAGATGGGAGCAGCCATAGCCAAAAAGAATAAGGTTTTGGTTTCTGCTCCTAATAGTCGTAAGACACACCCTAAGTTTGGATCAGGATCCTATAGCACCTTGCACGCTGAAAGCCATGCGATTTATAAGGCTATCAGACAAGGTATTGATATCGAAGGTGCTACGATCTATGTCTACAGAGCTAATAATAATCTAGCTAAACCCTGCCCTTGCTGTATGGGTTTGATTCACAAGTATGGAATCAAAAAGGTCGTATATAGTGGAAAAACCCAATGACCAAAAAGTCAAAAGATTCTATGATAAGGTATGAATAAAGAAGTATTAGATCGTTTAAAAAATGCTGGCCTTCTCTCAGAACAAGTCCCTGATATGGGTTTTGTTTCTACTGGTAGT
>Ga0099850_1000931_pt1 | contig 13598 bp, 19 predicted proteins | sample CB_VirMetaG_5_FD_79182 | JGI IMG/M metagenome (GOLD analysis project Ga0099850, IMG submission 79182) | Freshwater to marine saline gradient viral communities from Chesapeake Bay - CB_1508_1D Viral MetaG | ecosystem: Environmental > Aquatic > Marine > Coastal | place: USA: Chesapeake Bay... | reverse complement strand
CGCCGAGGTCCGCAAGCACCTGCGCCACCGTGCGGTACTCCAGACCGCCCGCCGCCGCCACGCGCAGCATGTTGCTGCTACTCCCGCTTGTCGTGGTCAGGTCGCCCACGTCGCTCGCGCCGCCGCCGCCGCCCTGCTCCACCCAACTACGCACACCCGCCGCGGTGCTGCTCAGCACGTAGCCGTCGGCGTCAGGGTTGCCGAGTGCCGGTTCAATGTCGCTTGTGTCTGCAATGCCGTGTACGTTCGTCGTCAGCGCGTTGTGCGTGGTAATTGCCGCATCCACAGCCGTTGTGATTGCGTCCGCTGACGTGACGGTGCTGCCCACCGTGGCCGCCATGAGTGCGTGCAACGTGGTGGCGTCACCCGCTGCCAGACTGAAGCGGAACGACTGCCCATCAGGTAACGTGCACTTGTAAAGATAAGCCCCGCTATCAGGAACGGCTAAGGCTATTGTGCCTTCGCCATTTTCATCTGAAGTTGTATTGAAAACACTTTGAATCACAGCCCCGGAGCTAGTCGTTGCTAGCGGGGTAAGCAAATCAAAGGTAGTCACCTTGTTGGCGGCTCGGCCTTCAGTTATTAAGAATAAGCTGTATGTTATTGTTCTAGTGCTCAAATTAATCGCTCCAGTAAATATTAAACTTATTCTTCAAAAAGTCCCATGCGCTTCATCAGTTTGTCATGCTCTTCAATTTGCTTAAGCTTCTTTCTCTCCCTGCTTGTTTTTGGCTTATCGCTTTTCTTGCTACTCATTAATTCAAGCCTATAGTCTTCAGCGTCTAAAATACTTCGAGCTTCGACCATTCTAAAGAACCTTAAAACATCAAGCTTTTCATCTAATTCACCAGGAAGATATTGCGGGTACCAGTCGTACAGGATTGCGTCAAATAGATGATCGTTTTTTGAAACAAACTTAGCAAATTGAAGAGCAGAATCTAATTCATTTTCTACTAATTCTGAATCGTCTTCGCCAGACTCTCCATCTGTTCCTTGGCTGCCGCGCTTGTAGTAAATAGCGACAGCCCTTTCGCTTCCCCCAGCTCTCTTAGCCTCGAAATGTGTTTAAGCGGAGTAAGGGCGAACCATTGCCAAATACGAATATCCATCTCGTCCAAATCATCTTCACTTTCAATCTCTTCTACCACTTCGCCATTAGAAAGAGGCAATCGAAGCGAAACGATTTTCTCTTTTAGAATTTTAAAGTAGTCTTCGCTAGAGGTTTTTTCATCTGTAAAGACTCGGACATCTTTTCGGCTCCAAACGTCGTCCCACTCCACAAAGACTTCATCTGGATTTTCTTCGTAATAACTATATTTCATTACGCAACACTCCGCGTAGGTGCCCCGTTACAGCGAACAGTAACACCAGTCAAGCTAACAAGCTCAGAAGCACTCCCACCAAGAGTTCCAGCGGTCATAAACGCATTAGAAGTCCAAGTGTAAGTTACAGTATTCGTGCCATCATTAAATGCGATGACAAAAGTTCGAACAGTTCCAGCAAGCAGATCAGGCATCAAATAGCCATCAACAGTACTGTCCCAGTTACGAATCTCCAGATTAGCCGTCCAATCAGCTAGACCCGGGATATACTCCATTGCGCTAGAGCCAAAATCAGTAGTGTCAAGCTCAGCAATCTGACCAGCAATGCTGGCAGTGTTCACATAACTTGTAATATTGTTTGAGTTCCATGTAATAGTTACGGAACCAGCACCTTTAACAGGCATAACTCCTCCTTTACATCGTCACGTTTTCGACGACGACAATAAGCGTAACTTTTAGGCTAGTAGCACCACCAAGATCAGTAGTGCTTAGTCGAATATATCTATTTACAGTGCCAGACAAAGCTGCAGAAAATCCACCAGTTGCACTAAAGGTGAAAGTAGCTTCATCTGCAAATGTGCTGTTGTCAGAAGACGATTGAACCTTCAGAATTGTGTCAGTGCTAGTCCCATCCTCGTCATCGTCAATACTGTGGACATGAAGATAAGCATAACCACCAGCACTACCAGCGCTAGCAAAATCAATAGCTGTCTGGTTTCCAGTAGCTGTAAGCTCAAGATTGTATGCAATCAATAACCCGCGCTTTCCACCTTCACTAGCAGACCACTGCCCGTTCATTGTGATGATGCTAGAAGCTTCAGCACTAATTGGAAGGTTAGAATTGAACGCATCTGGGATGGTATACGCTGGAGAACCATTTGTATTTTTTAGAGGCAGATAAGTGACGATTGCCCCATTAACACCAAGCCTATCGTGCAGCTCATCGGCTACCCCGTTAGCGTCTCCACCAGTAAAGTAACCGTTCTGAGAGATAGACATGCTTTTTAGCCCAGCAATATATTCCATAGCAGAGCTGTCAATGTTAGTTGAATCTAATTCATCTAAAGTGAACTGCACCTCAGCACGAGACGTCGCTCCACTAAAGATAAATTCGTCAACAAGAATAGCACTAGACGTACCTTTAACTGGAGCCATCTTCATCTACCTCCGTAGTAGTTTTCTTAGCAGCTTTCTTTTGTTTTGGTTTGTCTTCTTTAAGAATGACATAACCTTCGTCAATGAGCCGCTGAAGAACTTCAACTTTGTAAACTGAATTAACTACGGTTCCAGGTTTCAGTTTATCAATCGCGCCTTTATCGCTTACAACAAAAATTGTTTCCATTTTCTATAGTCCAAAGCTACAAGTTACTGTTGTATTTATAATCAAACCAACAGAATCGCCATGTGTTTCGTACAAAACTTCGCTAGAAAAATCGTCGATAAACAAGGAAGAAGAGTTTACAGAAAAAGCTGTAGCAACCCTTTGAAGAAAGCTTAATGCCAAATCTAGTTTGTCTTTCTGAGTTGACTGCCTGCCTTGCTCTATGTAAATAACATATTCGAACGAAAGGTTGATATAGTTTGGCAGAGTTGTCCCAAAGGTGAGACCAGTCCCACTCGTAACTTTTGGGTTTCTAATGAAAACAAACGGCATTTCCGCTGTAGAAATAGAGAGAGGCGGAGCATCATAATAGCGCTTTACGCCAGTAATCTCTACATCTAAGAAAGAAGAAATAACGCTAGCAATTGTAGCCACTAAATTAGCCTCCGATATGCCTCTAACATCTCTCTAATATCTGCGGGAAAGCCTGGAGGTAAAAGCATTCCACTAGAGACTAAAAGCGGTTTGTCAATATCTATCGCATTATCTTTTTGATAGTAAAGCCAAGAAGCCACTCTTATACAAGCGTGAACAATATCGTTTGGGGGCGAAGCACTCCAAGCCCATTTTGCAGTAATTGCAATAGCATTCTCAGGATCGTCTGTATACGTCCAACTAAAGCCACTGGATCCCAAAAGAGCTATACCATAATATGGCGAGTCGTTTCTTGGTTCTGTAGTATACTTGTTAGATGCGATTGTTACGCCATCGCCATTAACAACTGACGTGATGTCAACACAAACTAAATTATTGAAGTAAAGGAAACGTTTGTGAACATCAGCAACAGCATCAAAATACTTAGTTGTAGCTGTAGATGCTTCAAAAACGTGGCCAGTGTAAGTTTCAATAACAGCTTGTGCTCTAGCTATCAAGCTAGTAAGCAAAGCATCGTCATCTGTATTAGCATTATCGATACTTAAATAAGCTTTAACGTCTGATAAGCTACAGTAGCTCATTACTTTTTACGACTCCGGCGTTTATTCTGACGACTTGGAGCAATTGACTCTTCATCGTCGTCTGCTTCGTCTTCTTCTTGTTCTGTCTCTTCTTGCTCTTCGCTTTCATCATCAAGTTCATCAAGAAAAGTGCTATTTCCATCACCCTCTGGGTCGAGATCCTCTACGCTAGAAAGAAATTGTGTTTCTGGATCAATCGACTCTAGCAGCATCTCTTGCTCTTTTTCTTTATCCTTGATGTCGCCACGCTCTACGAATTGCTTAATCGTGCTTTCATCCCAATCTGCCGGGACTTCATCTCCAGGGCTAAAATTGCTGTCACCAACTACTAGATAGCGATTAAAAATCATTTTGTCACCTTTTGTGTGAGGGGCGGGAGATGCCCCTCATCTTTCACTTAGCTAGAGGGAGCAACGATTTCGTCAACAGAAGCGAGATCAATGCTGGTAACAGGAGAACCAAACCGCGGAGTACCGATAGCTACAACAGACACATCGCTAGCAGCAGTTGCAGTCGTCAGTGTGCCGCGAATGTAACGGTTTCCATTAGCCGCAACATCGATTGCGCGCACTTCAACAAGCACCTGCTTGTCGGAATCACCACCAGCTTCAGTCAACTGAGTAATTGAAGCCTCAGCCGTTGCGTAAGAACCACCACTAGCGGAGTCACTTTTGACTGCGAAGTCAACAGTACCATTAGTCGTCATCTCACCAACTGAAACAATGAACAACACTCGGTCGAACTTCTGCATGTCAATAACATCAGTATTGACAGCACTAGCGGTCTGAGCTTCGGGATCAATCGTAGCGCAAACAGCAAGCTGTTCACTCAAGTTCATTTCTACATTCATGTCTAATCTCCTTTAAGACTAATTTTAATTGATTAAGCAGCTAAATTAGTCGTTGTGGTAAACGAACGGCGAGACAGTGTAAGAACCCTGAGGATCAGCAAGAGTAACTGCACTCTTGAGCCAAGGCTTACCGTCAGTCCGCTGAGAGAACCGCCAAGTCCCCTTCTCATTCACAAACGCAGCATGCTCAGAGAAAGCGATCATAATACCGCGCTTCTCGAAGAGCAAGTAAGCGGAGAGATCAGCCAGAAGAACGTCACCAGCGTTATCGTCTTGAGGAAGATGTTCGCTCGTCAAGATGGAATAACCATTGATGTTGTTACCAGCAGGACCTTGCATGTTAGCGGTCCAAGCAGCTGCTCCATTAGAGCCAATCTCCATAGTCATAATGTCAGGCCACACGCCAGGATGCACAAGCCAAACGGGAGTGCCACCAGCGCTCAAGAACCGAGAATACATGGCCGCAACATCAACCCAACTGAAAGTGTTATCTGTCGAAGGGCTAACGCCAATCGCAGCGGCAGCGTTCAAGATACCGAGAGGCTCCCCAACACCACTACCACGAAGGATATTGCGTTCATTCTTAGCAGAAATAGCAACACTGAACAAGCCAGTAAGCAACGCTTCAATAGCGAAGGGGCTGTCTTCGATCAGTTCGTTGTCCACTTCAGTGAACCCACCAACCTTGTTCAACCGCCATTCAATCAGGTTGAACGAAGGCTCGGTTTCAGTCAGAGCGCTACCAGCAGGCGTAACCGCCGAAGTAACACCGCCAGCAAATGCCGTTGCGCCAGAACCAGCAGTCGGCGTAATGTACTGGTCCAAAGCCGGCCAGCTACCACTTGCTCGCATCACGGGGATTCGGCGAACACGTTGCGTGACAGGGTTGTTCATGCTCGCCATCTGAAGCAAAGTTTCTTCGTATTCAGCAGGAACAAGGTAGCCACCACTTGCACCACTATCTTCGCCAAGATCCTTGGTCGAATGGTACAAGTTCTTCAAGCGAGTAGCATCATTACGCTTCACGGAAACAAGAAAGTCTGCAAAGCTCTTAATCGACTTGTCTGCATTTCCACCATCTTGAGTAACGTAACCAGCCTTTGTACCACTGTTCTCAAGGAAAGAAATAATGCTTTCAATCTTAGTATTGATAGCATCAAGCTCTTCATGCTGCTTGCCAGACAAATCGCCGACAGCCTTTTCGAACTTAGCAGTAACATTACTCAAACTCTCATTGATCATCTTTTGGGCCTCTTCGAGGCTTTCAGGACGACCAGCACCAGTGTTCACATTAACATCACTCATTTGTTTTTCCTCACTTTCTGTGATATTCACAGAATCGATTTTATTTTGTGTAGCAGAATCATCTTGTTTTTGTGCGGTGTTCGTTTCTCCGGTTTTACTGGCCGGGCTACTCTCAACACCAGCATCATTAACAAAACTATTAAGCTCTTCGTAAATTTTAGCAAATTCTTCGATTTCTTTGACACCAAGAGTTTTGTGCTCAGCTGGAGTAGAAGTCAAAGAAATTTCGACTAAAGGCCACTTCACAATCTTGTTACCAGAACGTTCCATTAATTGCGGGACTGTTCCAGTACTATAGCCAATAACTCCAGCTTCTACTAGCTTGCGAATTGCTTGGGAGTACTTGTGGCTTTTGCTAATTTCGGCTTCAATAAAAAGGCCCACATCATCAGCAACGATTCGATCGTTTCGAGCTAAGCCAATCACGCCTTTAGCATATTCGTTTTGGCCGTGATCATAAAGTACTTTCTTGTTAGGAATCCAATCTAGTTCAAAATCGGTATCCCTAGAGAAATGTTCACCATGCAAGTCAGTGCTATCCCAAATAATTCCATATCCACCAACAACAAAAGTATCTTCATTTTCAGATTTAATTGAAACTTTCATGTATTTTCCACCTTTAATTACTAGCTTTGAGGGCTTACAGCACCCTCGGATAAGACCAGGGGGCGCAGCTCAACGAAAGCAACTAATCTATATAATAATATACAATAGAAATTACGAGGCTTCTCAGGCCCCCGTTATTTCGGCGATACTTCAATTTTGTTTTCATATTAAGCAAAACTCGCTATTTACAAAATTGAAAATGTGTGTTATAATGAATTTAGTTGAAAATTTCTTCAACTAAAACCACTAAAGGAGAGCACTATGAAATACGGAGTTACAGTCGTTTACTCGAAGGGCCGCCCTGGTAGTTGGGAGGAAGACACCAAGACAGTCTATGTGATTGCTGACAATGCTCAGCAAGCGCGAATTAAAGCGCTTGAAGAAGTAGAGAAGTCGATTCGAGTTCGTAACATGTGGAAGGCAGATGAGAAGTAGTATTTTCAGAAGCAAAAGGTCCTTTCCGTCGCTGAAGCTTGATGATAGAATCTTAGATTTTAGCTTCATAAGAAAGCCGGATAAGGACCTTTTGCTTTTAAAGTTTAAGCACGGATATAGGACTTATGAGGCTCTTGCTGAAGTTGACCACGGCAATAGCTTTAATTTTGTTACTTCAAAATGTTTCGAGATGGTAGCGAGAAAGAGGTCTGCTGAAGTGAGCCTCTTTCTAAAAGAGCTAGTTGAAACGCCTTATTCTTTAATAACAGACTACGACGGGATTCATTTTCGTTGGAGATACGTCAAAAGAGTTTCTTAAGGAATCAATTTGTTCACGGCAGCCTCAAAGAGTGAGACAATATACTTTTCCTCTTGAGCAGTAGCTTGTTCTTCTGTTATCCACCAAGGTTTATGCATCCAAGCTTGCCACTTAGAGGACTGAACAAAAGGTGCATAGCTTAAATTAGTTTGAACACCACCACGAATGCCACTCTTAGAGACTCTTACTGGCTTTTTCTTCCAGCTTCTTCCAAGCGTTCCAGTTCTCTGGTAAGAAGAGCCAGGGCGATATCTAGAGAATGATCTAGAGCCAGACCTGTAAGCACTATTGTAAGGCGGATACGATCCCATTCTTGCCCACAAAACTAAATTAGCAGCATCCATAGCTGGCTTCAGTTTTCTGAAGTCATCTATTTTTTTTAGCTTCTTTATTAGCTCTTTTGTTCCAGTTATTTTGATTACGCCACTAACTGGAGTTGGTGTAGTAGCCATTATCGCAATGCCTCTGTTTGTCTTTCAACTGCAGCAATAAGTTCTTTTCTGTCAATGTGGGGGACAATCCAACACCTACAACGAGGGTGAGCTGGTGGAAAGCCAACTCTTTCGAACCCATCAATCGCACTAGCAACTTTATTATGCAATGGACCACAGATTGGACAAACTCTTTCGTCAACAACAGTCTTCCAGACAACTTTGTCAACTAATCCAGAGTCTAAAATAGTTTGCTTTGCACCATTTGAAAAAGCTGCAGTCACTTCAGTTGAAGCAATTAGTGCCGCTCTTTCTGGCCCAAAGTCAACAGCTAAAGACTCTATCAGTGAAGAAAGAGGCGTCCCATCTTCTATCCAATTGGCCAACTTTTGTCGAACAAGCTTTTTAGTTGTTTCATTGACTCGCTTAATAAGCTGAGCTGAATGGTTGAGAGCCCAGTCTCTCGCTTCGATATTCGTTTGCGTCCAGTCAAAACTAAAACTAATCTCTTCTTCAAATTGGTCCAAAACAAATTGAACTCCAAGATCTGAAGAAATTAAAAGTGAGGCGGCTAGAGCTTCTCTAGCTTTTAGAGTTGCTGGCAAAGAATCCAAGTTCATAAGAGCAAGCCAAAGAGCGATTGGGTCTTCTAGCTCTTCTAAGCTCGTAGCACCTATTGACCCCAAATTGCCAACAAAGAAAGAATCTCTTTGTTCTGCTAGAGCTTTTTCTAGCTCTTTCTTGAGTCTTGCTTCTATTTTCTTGCGCGATTCGTCTGCGCCATCACTTTTGTCTATTTTGACAAATGCTTTAGCTTTGTTCATTATTGCTCTTCTATGTTCAAGATAATCAAAAGTTTGTCTTCATCTGTCAAATAATCTGAGACAAAATCATTTGGATTCGCCTCATCTCCTCGATTTTTGAACCACTTTTCAAACCTAGAAGCATCCTCAGCCCATTCCGCTGTAGCACTCTTACTCTTTTCTCGGATTGGTCGCATTTGTCTAGTCGGGTCCACCTCTTTCTCGCGAGCTTGTCTACCGCCAGAAGAGGATTCAGGGTCTCCATCGGGAAGCGCGTTAGCATTCTGTTTTGCAACAGCAGTAGCTTCGATATTTTCTTGCACCGCTGCGCCAAACTGCTCCCAAGTCATACCTTCAGGAAGTACTAAACCTGCCATCTTGCCAGCAATATCGTGCGGAACCAAAGCGTCAATATAGCTTTTAAATACTTTTGCACGTTCCAAAGCATTTGTCTGAAAAGCTTGAAGCTTAGACCACTCAAAACTAAACTTAAGTCCAAGGGGTGCGAGAATCTGATCGTTGATAGCTTGCGCAATCAAAATTGCTTCCGGGATAATCGTGTAAGTGTAAAAATTCCTCTCTTCAACTGCAGCAGTGGAATAAGTAGCAGCGTTTGAGAAAAGGATACTGTGCGGAACGCCCATAATTGTCGCAATATCACGCTGTCGAGCTTCACTCAATGCAACGTCATTAATCTCATTGAGACCTTCTCCAACAACAATAGGCTCTACGTTCGAACTAAGCACAACAGTTCGCCAAGCATTACTGACGCCACTCATCATGTTATCCCAAAAACTTTTTACTTTTTGACGCTCAGTAGTTTTTGCCCCACGATCAACACGAAGAATTGTAGCCTTTACTGCTCCTCGAGCAAAGAACTCTGAAACAAATTTATTGTAATTAATTAAAGAGTTTCCACTAGAGAGCGCAGCATAAGCTGGCGGAATAGCTGGCCGAGTTTCACTGAATGGGTCTTGAAGCCAAACGTAGACGACCTCATCTTTATCGAGAAAGACTTTTTGGCTCTTGTTTAGAGACCTGTTGAAACCAACTAGACCCTTGTCTCCGTCCCAAACAGGGCTCATACTATCCGCTTGAAGCCATTGGAACTTGAAAGAATTTTTATTTGTGACTTTAGAGCTCTTAAACCAAAAAGCTTCATTCAAGAGCGAAAGTGAAGCTTCAGTCAGAAATAAAAATGTGTTCAAATCTACTAGCCACTCAAAGCCAGGGGGAAACTCATTTTCACTGCTTGAGATAATCACCTCTTCCCCCTTATAGACTGACCACGGCAGAGCAGCCAAAGTCGTTGCGCGAACAGTGACACAACGGTTTACAATGCCAGCTTCAGTCCAAAGCTTCTTAGAAGAGTTGATAATCTCTTGCCGGGAAGTGTTTGCACTATCTTGCCCAATTTCAGTCCATGCTTCTTTTGGGAAAGCTGAAAGCGGGATAGATTTTGTGCCGTTAAACATAAAATTTTCTATAGTCATAATCGCCTCATGCTATTAACCAGTCTGACCCGCTTCTTAGCTCATTCCATGCCCACCAAGCAGAATCTACTAAGTCGTAAGGTTTAGCCATTGGGAATCTATATAGTGCAGCTTCTAGAGTTCTAGCTGTGTTGTTTTCTAAATGTTCGATCAAGCCACGCTCGTATTCAGCACAAAGTTGTGCGGCTCTCTCCATTTTACCACCAGTTCCACTAGAAGCTTTAACTAGCTCAACGTAAGGAAGCAAGTCTTCTTCAATATCTACATCATTAATAATATTGTCCCATAAGTCTAGCCAAAGGTCTCCGCCTTGGTTACCTTCGATTAAGACTGTACTCGCTTTATACTTTATTGAAAAATAAAGGGCTTTCTTGAGACTTATTTCTGGTGTAGCGACTTTCTCCCAACTTTCTAACATGTAAACTTTTCCGTCTTCACCTAAAGCAGCGACTTGAATACCATGAGAGTCTGAGTTATCCGCTGAAGTTACAGCTGGGTCTACGGCGACTACAGTTCTCCAAAGCACTGGCAAATCTTCTTTTTTGCGTCTAATAAACTTTAAGTGAGAGAAAAGTCCACCCTCGTAGATCATTTCGTGTTGAGCTTCACGTCTAAAAGCCGAAAGCCCCCACTCTTCGACTTGTTGTTGACAAGTCTTTAAGTCTTGCCCTTCCCAAGTTGGAGTTCCGCTCACAACAATCTTGTTTTGATCGTCATACCACCACTTAAACTCTTTTAGAGCGGGATAGGGTCCTGAGATAATTCTGTTTTGAAGAAATGGCGGAGTGGGCAGAGCGAGACGCCCAAAGACACCATCATCGATGATTAAGTTTTGAACAAAAAGGATTGCTGTGTCGGAGCTTCCTGCTGGGAGCAAAGAAGTCGTGATCGTGTCAATCTTTTTAGTGGTTATAGCACCACTATCGTGGCGAGCATCAATGTCGTCGAAAATCATAAAGTCTGGACGAGCTTCGACAAGCTTAGTCCCACGCTTAGCAGTATCCAGACCAAGTGCGTCGACAGTAAACCCACTGCTTGTTCTGAGCCTGTTTCGCCTCCACACTTTGCTTGAACCATACTTTCCAATATGTGGTTTTGCAAATGATGGGTAATAAGCTTCTACAATTGGGCTTTCAATTAGACCAGCGATAGACTCTAAATGAGCATCAGCGAGAGCTTGAGTCTCGCTGACATACCAAGCATATCTGCGCTTGCTTCTAGCTCCGACCATAATCGTAGCAAGCTCAGCATTTGTTGATTTGCCTCCGCCACGAGGCTGGATAGAAACGAAGGGCTGGGGGCGAACTCCTGACTCAATGCTCCAAGCCCACTCAAGCATCTCAACATGTCTTTGAGCGAATGGCTTTGTGATCATCTTTGGAAAAAGAGTTCGCGCCCAGTCTAAAGGGTTGTCTGGAGCGACTAAGCTTCCACGCTTTTCAGCTAAAGCTTTAAGTTTATGAAGCTTAGCTTCTGAAAAAGCTGTTCCAGAAATTAACTCTTCTGCTCTAGCCATTTTCATCCTTTGCTTTTAGGACTTGAGCTAGCACTTCTTCGCCAAATTCAGCGACGATTTCTTCTGGCCGGAGCTTACCGCTGTCCAAAAGCTCAACGAGCTCGATCCGCCAGTCAACTTTCAGCGAGTCGTTATCAATGCCTAGCAGCTTGCGACGTTCGCGGCTGATTTCGAGAGCTTTCGACACAGCAGCGAGATCGCCATCACGAGCACGCTCCCAGATGCCTGCAAGCAGCTCGTCGAAACGATCGAGCTCGATCCAAGCAACTTCTTGAGCAGTCTCACGCAGCTCGTTGTCGAATTGGCGGAGAAGAGTGCTAACGTCTTCATAAGCGCTTCGGCCATTATACTTTGGAGGGAGGCTGTCCTCTCCGTAGTCATCGCGAAGCTTGTCTGCAATTTCGTCATAGTCAAACCCAAAACGACGCAGCTCCCAAACTTTGCGTCGTCTCAAGTTTACATTTAGTTTAGTATCTGAGAGTTCACGTGCCATTTGCGATATCCTCTTCATCTTCATCTAGTGGCGGCCATGGAGTCGACCAGTTCTGCCCAACAAAAGCTGCAATGATCTGGCCAGCAGCGAAAATAATCCAAGTAATCTCAGAAGCCACTTTCTCAGCTTGCTCAGGGCTGAACTGAAGGACCCCATAAGAGATAAGGATCGACACAATAGCAGCAACACTTTGAGAAACAATGTGGGGGTACTTTCTGACTAGAAGATACAGCCGTTCAAAACCGTCGTTGAAGTTCATTTTTTTTTACTCCTAATTTTTAACCCTAATGTGAGCAAATTCAGAGATTTCGGGTATCGTTCCAACTGCCGCATAAAAAGCTTTTTGCGGAGAAGCTTGAAGCTTAATTTGCATGTAGAACTCTGTGGCAAAAGCTTCAGCTAAGTTGTTTTCGACTTCTTCCAAAAGCGTAATAACAACTGGGACGATATCCGCCACTTTGTCACCAACTTTAGTGCTTTTGCATGAACTAATGAATACTACTTCTACTCCCGCCAAGATAAGCCCAAGCTCATCACCAGTTATTTTGTCTTTGAATCCGCTAGGAAGCATACCAAGTTCTATGTAGTTTTCATTGCCATGAGCTGCAAAGTGGACAATGCGATACAAGTTTCCATCGCTTCTTCGCCTGAGTATTTCTTGCTTAAGCGATTCAGTTGTTGCGTCTAAAAGTCTAATAAAAGGTATCTGCGCTTTTCTTAGAGCTCTACGATCAGAATCGCAAAAAACGCGTTCGCCACAGACTAAGAGAACGTCTCGATAGTACTTGTTAAAAGTATCAGCACCAGACTCGCTATTATCTTCTACAATATCTTGCGAAACTGCTAAGTTTTCTTTAGAGATATTAGAAAGAAGATAATCGATAAATTTTCTAAGCTTTTCTACTTCAAGTCTTAACTCAATGACTTGTTGCTCTAGAAATTTTATCTTTAGCGATCTGCTATCGCCTATTTTTTTAACATAGTAGATATCAAAAACTCTTAGAAAAACAAATGCAAAAATTGCAATAGCTGTAAAGTATATATAAATATTTTGATTAGTCATTCGTCATTTCTATAGAGGTTTGAAGAGTTAAGATTAAAAACTCTACTGAAATTGCGAAATACGTAATTGTCCCAGTACTTCTAGGGTTATCACTAAAAACGAAGAAAAAGAAAACAGTTGCCCAAAACGCAAAAACGAAAGATTGGGCCAGCTGATAGCTAAGCCTCTTTCTCTTGAGCATAAATGCTATAGAGAGCAGCGCGAATGGCGCGATTAGAGCAAGCCAAAAGTGTTCGTTAGAAATACTCTCAAAGACAGAATAGCCCTTAGAACTTGAGAAAGAGTCAAAGAGGTAAATCCAGCTTAACCAAGCTATTGTGTATAAGTTCCAGAAAGCAACAGAGAACGTGTGTATCTTTGCCAAGAGCCTTTCTCCCCGGGAAATTTTAGTTGCAATTGTTGCTTAAGTTCAGCAACTCTAACTATGAGCTATTGTAACATAGACATTGCTACGAGTGGGTTTGCCAGGACGTTTAGTGCTGAAGTGCTTCTGAGGGGAGCTCGGGGGCGCCAGCTAAACGCTATTAGCTTATATATTATTATATATAGCTTAATAGCTATAATGCAACAGCGACCCCCGCTATTTAGCTAAAGACTAAAGACTTAAATACTACTTCCTCTTTCT
>Ga0099850_1000930_pt1 | contig 13603 bp, 3 predicted proteins | sample CB_VirMetaG_5_FD_79182 | JGI IMG/M metagenome (GOLD analysis project Ga0099850, IMG submission 79182) | Freshwater to marine saline gradient viral communities from Chesapeake Bay - CB_1508_1D Viral MetaG | ecosystem: Environmental > Aquatic > Marine > Coastal | place: USA: Chesapeake Bay... | reverse complement strand
GAACATTAGCGCAACAGTTTGACGTTGCAGCCCGCGCTGAAGAAGAATTAGATCCAAACAACATTATGCAAGCGTATGTTGCTGCTTTGATTGAAGTTTATGGTGATAACTTGCTAGGACTTACCGATTTACTTAACAAATATCCAGGCGCCCAAATTATCGCTCAAATTATTGCTTTAATTGATTGCCCTCTTCCGCCAATGTTTGATCCAAGTTTTTTCGACTTTATAAAGTCACTAGAGTTACCTTTCTGTCGAAATATTAACGAAATCAAAATGTTTAGATTCGAAAACCCAGGCTCTATCATACCTTACATTCAAGATTGGCCAAAATTACTGTTCGAAGCAATGGTTTTGGCGATTACAACGCTTGTAATTCAAATCATTATGAAGATATTAGTAAAAATTTGCGAGATTATCGGAAACGCAATCTGTAAGGCACTCGAAGTTACAGGCGATCTTGCTTTAGCTTTACCAGCGATTGTAACTGGAAGGACAACGTTTGCCGACGTTATTCGCGAAAGTATTTGTGGACCAGATGCTGACGAGGATAATGTTAATGATACTATTGTTGAAATGTTTGAAAAACTTGGTGTTGGTGGTGCTGCTTTGGCTGATACTCAAGCCGTTGCTAATTTTACAGGAGATATTAGTAACGCTACCACCAGAACCGAACTTATGGAAGCATTTATGGGTAATGCTAGTAATGAGTTTATTGATATTGTTTACACAATTATGGAAAACCAATACCCAGACTTCCTTGAAGGCATGCCAACCAAGGGTCATTTGCAAGACTTTTTCTCAGATGTTGGTAATTTGTTTCCTGTAGACGTTAGGGCGGCTATGAATAACATTCTTGATGTGATTCCAGAAGATGATGAGCTTCCTGCGAATCCTTCTCTTTGTGCGACACCTGAAGATATCGAGGCTTTTCAAGACAGACGTTGTTTGCTTTTAGAGGGACGTGCTACTCCCGAGCAGTGTAAAACAATGTTCGAAAACTTGCAAAGAGAAAACCTAGAAGACTTAGATGAATTGACCAACCTTCTTCAAGGCGGAATTGCACAAGCTATAGATGATGCAATGCCACCAATTGTATCACAGCCAGGATGTGATGACGGACTTATTCCTTTCGAGTCAGAAGAATCACAAAAAGCAGTTGGTATTGTTTTGGGTAGTGGTTTAAAACAACTTGAAATGGAATTTTCTCAAGATATGTTAGGTAAAGGCGAATTTGGTTCCGGTGAAAAAGGTTGGGGTATGTTAAACATGATCCTATCAGATACAGATGGAAACCCATTCACAGAACATCAACGAAAAGTTGCCAACAATATTAGTTCAGTTGACTTTGTTCAGGATTCATCACAACTTTATGATGAAGTAGAGGCAGAAGTTGGAGAATTCTTGGCACCATTTTTTGTCCCATCCATTGTGCAGCAACAGCACCAATATCCTGCGTATGTCGCTGAGTGGATGTGGGAACAAATGAGAGCAACAACAATTCAATATGATTCAAATGTTACTCTACAAAAAGATAAAACTTATTTTAAAAGCTTTGAATCTTTAGGCTGGGAAGGTTGGTTCTGGACCGACATTAACCTTATTGCATTGCCTGATTTTGGCTGGAACGTCAAACTACAAGCTGAAATGGGACCAAAGAGACTTAAAATTACTAAGAAAAGTCGTAAGAAAACACCTGACGTTACGTTATCTTATGAAGATAATGCAACCGGCAATGGTTCATTTGTATCATGGGGTTATGATATTGAATTATATTTGCCAGAATTACAAGCAATTAATCCAAATATTTCCGAATTTCCTAGTTTGAGTATGCAAACGCTGGATAATCCTGATCTAGCTACAGTTACACAAGAAGCAAGCCTGACACCACTTGATCCTGCCTCAGCGGCTCAACAGAGATTGGATGAATTGCTGCAACGCTTAGAAGCAATAAGACAATTGTTATCTACCCACAAGTATCGTCCAGGTGACAATGCTAGAATTACAATAAACGAAAAACAATCGGTTGGGACTCTTGAATTAAAATCGAGAGAATTTGAATTTTATAGTGTTGATACAACCTTAGATGACATCAATACAGAAGAATATCCAAAGTTTGAGAGCACTTTTGAATATGGTTCTCGACAAGTTCCCCAAATTGTTTTGCTAAAAGAAATTTTGACAAAAAACCAAGGAACAGAAGTTAATGTTTCAAAAACTCAATACGATAGTTTAATGAGTTTTATGTTTAATCAAATAAAAACAGAAATCGAAGGACCAGTCAATAACCAATTAATTCCTGGACCAGCTAAGCCAGCATGGTTGTATGGTGCTCTGTATGATGATTTGACAATGGATGACACAGAATACGTCGTTGACAAAAATCAGACACTCTCTCCGGGAGGAACTTTTTACGGTGATGCGGAATTACCAGATTATGATGAAGATGGCGATAGGGATGGAAATAGAGATATTGAAAATGATGACATGATTCTAGGCATCAGTAGAATGGAATATGAAGAAAAATACAACAATAGTGGACGCCCAAATCGAGTATTCTATCTTCACCCAGACACTTATGGAGGAACATATACTAAGCCAAAAATATACATCAAGCCAATTGAAAATAAAGGTTGGAGAGGCTTTATAGATGTTGTATTCCCAGAATTAAGTCCATGTAAGCCTTCTAAAAAGAACATGGTTGAGTTTAATGATATTCAAGATAAGATGACTGAAGCATATACGTTCATGCCAGACGATCAAAGATTACAAGAAAAAGAATACTGCGCTGTTGAAGTGCCATATAATAGAATTCTTGAGCGTAGCGCGAAGGCAGGCATTCAAGGATTAGTGCAGTCAGCATGTAGAATATGGGGAACGACAGCAATGGTTAAAGCCATGGCTACATTTACTACCTTTGCACCTAAATTTCCAGAGACTTGTAGTTCACTTTTTGCCGCTTATGTAGCTGAACAGATGGAGCTTTCATTCAAAGATCCAGGCGGTGCATGGTGGGAGTGGTTCTTGTCATTCAAGGACGAAGAATTTTGGTATGCATTTCTTGAGCAAGCCGTTCAGACATATGCTAGATTAGTTGATGATGGTGAAATTGAAGATCCGCCCGAATCTGTATTGAATGCACTCTACAAAATTAATGATATGCAAGAAAGGTATAGATATCAATACGATGAACAGCTTGACGCCGCCCGCGATTCTGGTAGAGCCGAACCGTGGCCATTTGACACACTCGACAGTTTCCGTTACGAAGAAAAGTTAAATGCCGTCAGAGCCACAGAAGAGCATGCCAAGCTAGTCTTAAAAGAAATGATTATGATGGAAATGAATACTGTAGGCGAAATATTCACAGAAAACATGAGTTCCATCGATATGGCTCCTGAATATTCCGACATGGACTATTACGCCATGACTAACTTATCTAATGGAGCAATTGATTTGTCTCTTGATAAAGTTATCAGAGAAGAAACAGTGGGACTGGAAATGTCAGGTTCTGGACACTTCACCAACGGTAGCGAGTTAGCCACCCCAGATGGCGAGCCATATGTTGGGTATTATCATGTTACAGAAGATGAAAACGGAAATAAAATTTATATGGTCGGTGAAGCCCACTCAGAAGAATCACATTCGGAACTTACAATTTTTGCTAATAAGATTATTGTTCCGATTGGAGATATAGCGCCAATTGGAGCAGCTATCTCGGAGGGTAAGCCTTACACGTTAGAAAAATATATCAGCATTAATGGGGTAAGATATGTGCCTGATGAAGCTGTTGCAATAATAACTTCTGGAGATCCGCAAAACAATATATCTGATGTTTATCCTGGCACACTTGAGCAAGTTATGTTTGAACCAAGAGATGCTAATTTGTATGATGAAGAAGATCCAGCGGATACTTCTATGGGAACAAGAACTAGAGTAGTAGGATTAAAGGGCGAACTTGGTGTTCGTTACGGCTTGAGTTTCTCAGTCAACATTGATGGTCGTGCTAGTGAAGTGTGTAGCGTAGAAATTGATGCTCTCGACCTAAAGCTTGATCAGATGACAACCCTTGAAGGCAACTCTAAAATGTTGTTGTGTCTTATCAACAAACTTAAAGAACACAAAGACTTCCAACTTGTTACAAGGTATGTATTCCCATTAAACAAGATTGTTGCGACATGGGCTATCTACAACGATTTTGGATTCTTGCATTCGATCGGACAAAAAACAGTTGGGGAAGGCGATAACAGATCTGGAATTCCAGCCGAAAAGCCGGGTGTCTTCGTAGAGTTATCAGAAGACAATGAACTTCTTGGTTATCAATTTACTCCTGGTTGGGAATATAAATCCGATCGAGCTAATCCTGCTGGTTGGCCATGGAGTTGGTTTGTTAATGATAATCCATGGGATGACTGGGATCAAGAATTATTGAGAAACTCAAGAAGTAGAATTAGAAATCAGTTCAAAAGATACTACCACAATAGAGACTTCGGTAATGTTCCAGACGACGGAGGATTCAGTCCTGGCAAGATTTTATTGAAAAATCTGAAGTCTGCTTTCGCACTGCCTCCATTAGCAGGACAAATGCCGTGGTCAATGAAACGTCGTCTAGTGAGTAATCCATTCAATGCTTATGGTCAAATATGCAAAAAAAGATAGTAAAGCATAATTAATAGAGAGGAATTTTAAATGTCATCGATTGGTATTAAAGTGCCCATTACATATGATTCTGGCGATGGGTTCACAATGTTGAAAACTATCGATGAAACAATAAAGCAAAACTTAAAAATGCTTATTCTAACAAATCCTGGTGAAAGAGTAATGGAACCGGAGTTTGGTGTAGGAATACAGCAGTTTTTGTTTTCTAATTTTTCCGAAAATATCAATAGTCAAATTTCTAATAAAATAAAGTCTCAAGTAAGAAGATATATGCCGGCAGTTACAATTCATAGCATTAACTTTTTTGGCTCAGATCCAGACACTAATTCACTGTCGATTTCAATACAATACTTTGTATCGGATATTGGTTTGAGTGATTTATTAGAATTTACTATTTAGATCGAGGATAAAACATGTCGAAAGATCAAAAAAAGAATTTACCCATCAATTACACCAACAGGGAGTTTAGTGGAATCCGCAATGATCTCATGGAACTAGCGGAAAGATTTTACCCAGATACATTTCAAGATTTCAGCGAAGCATCGTTTGGAGCTATGATGATAGATGCTGTTGCATATGTAGGCGATCAAATGGCACTACATCTTGATTATAACATCAACGAATCATTCCTTGATACATCTTATCAGTTAGGAAATGTATTAAGGCATGGAAGAGTTTTAGGCTACAAAGACCCCGGTAGACCTTCGACATATGGTGAGGTTGCACTTTATATCATGGTCCCAGCTAGTTCAACCGGCATGGGTCCTGACGCGGCTTACATTCCAATCCTTTCACGCGGAACATCATTTACATCAGATACAGGTCTTAAATTTGTTTTAACTGAAAACGTAAATTTTGCAGACGATAAAAACAGCGTAGTAGTAGCAAAAGTTGACAACACAACAGGTGCTCCAACAAGATACGCTATTAAAGCATACGGAAATGTGGTTTCTGGTGACTTTGCTCAAAAAGAAGTGAGCGTGGGAGCATACGAAAGATTTAGAAGAATATCTTTAAATGTTGAGAATGTATCAGAAATTATTTCTGTCTTCGACAATGAAGGTAATGAGTATTTTGAAGTTGATTACCTCGCTCAAGATATGGTCTATAAAGAACTCAAAAACAAAAATTACAAAAACGACAATGTTCCATCAATCTTAAAACCTATGTTAGTATCCAGAAAGTTTGTTGTTGAAAGAACACCAACCGGTTATGTTTTACAATTTGGAAGCGGAGAAGACGGGGGCTCTAACATTGTAGCTAGCCCACAAAATGTTGCATTAGATATCTTTGGTAAAACATATGTTACAGACACAACTTTTGATCCTACAAGAATAACAAAAAACCAAAGCTTTGGTGTAGTGCCTTCTAATACAACTCTTACGATCACTTACAGGACCAATAATCCTACAAATTCAAATGTAGCTGCCGGATCTTTAAAGACAGTTTCAAACTCCAGATTAATTTATGAGAACAGAGCCTCATTAAGTTCTGAGCTTGTGGGTGAGATTAACACAACTATTGAAGTTGCTAATGAGACTCCAATTGTTGGTGATATCACCAACCCATCCACAGCGGAGATTAAAAGAAGAATTTACGACACCTTTCCGACTCAGAACCGCGCCGTTACTCAAACAGATTACGAAAACTTAGCTATCAGAATGCCTGGAAAATATGGTTCTCTTAAAAGAGTGAGTGCTCAAAAAGATAATGATTCGCAAAAAAGAAACATTAACATGTATGTTGTATCTGAAGATTCTTTTGGAAAGCTTATTCAAACAAACGGAACAATCAAAGAAAATCTTAAAACTTGGTTAAATCAACACAGAATGATTAACGATACTGTAGATATTCTCGATACTTACATTATCAACATCGGTATGGAGTTTGTTATTAAAACAGTAGATGGAGCAGATAAGTCTGCTGCCCTAGCATCTGCTGTTACAAGACTGGCTAATAAATATTCTGAAGGCTTTTTTATTGGCGAACCAATCTATATTAGCGATATCTATTCAGAATTGAAAAAAGAGCCAAACATTTTAGATGTTATTAAAGTTAAGATTGTTCCAAAGACCGGTGGTTCATATTCATACGTGGATTTACAAATTAACAAGAACTTATCTCCCGATGGAAGCTATTTAATGTGTCCCAAGAACGCTATTTTTGAGCTTAAATTTCCACAGACTGATATCAAAGGAAAGGTTAGATAATGCTTAAAAGATATACAGCATCAATCGATACGACTATTGTTAATGCGTATCAATTGAATCTCAGAACTCGTGGCACTGGTGCTAATGCTGGTCAGGCAGATGTTCTTGAAACTTTTTCAATATACGGCAGACAAAGCATATCTTCGTCAGCATCCGCCGCTTCTCAAGAATTATCGAGAATCTTGATCCAATTCCCAGTTAGCTCGATTACATCTGATAGAACTGCTGGAGTGTTACCAGCTAGTGGAAGCGTTAGTTTTTATCTTAGAATGCATAACGCAGAACATTCCAAGACTGTTCCAAAGGGTTACAAACTTGTTGTTCAACCAATCTCTCAGTCCTGGCAGGAAGGCGAAGGTCTTGATTTAGAAGGTTACAAAGATTTAACAAAAAATAACCCAGGCGCCAACTGGATGTCTGCATCGAATACATCAGCTTGGACTAAAGTTGGGGGTGATTATCTTACTTCTTCCGCTGCAATATTGTATGAACAAACGTTTGAGACAGGATTAGAAGACTTAGAAGTCGATATTTCTGAGTTGGTAGAGCAGTGGGTCGCTGGCACTACTGACAACTATGGTGTTGGTGTGTTTCTTTCATCAAGCTATGAAGCTTACTTCTCTGGTTCCGGTGGTGCTGATAGTGGCAGCGTGCTTAATAACTTAAACGGCGCCACTGAGTCATACTACACTAAACGTTTCTTTGCGCGTGGTAGCCAGTTTTTCTTCAAGAGACCAGTGATCGAAGCTCGCTGGGATGATGCAACACGCGATGATCGAGGCGACTTCTACTTTAGCAGTTCCTTGGCGCCGGCTAGTGATAACTTAAATACTTTATATCTTTACAACTTTGTTCGAGGACGTTTAGTCAACATTCCTTCAATTGGAACGGGTAATATTTTAGTCAGCCTTTACTCAGGTTCCTCGGACAACTCAAGACCGTCAGGCTCTAAGCTCACTCTTTATGATGGTAATACAAACATTACAGGAGGCTGGGTATCTACTGGCATTTATTCATGTTCTATAGGTATTCAATCTTCCTCTATTAAGACTTTATACGACGTTTGGCACGATGGCACAACAGAATTCAAAACTGGCAGCATTATGCCGCTTGTTATTGATGCGAGACCAACAACAAAAGAGCCAGTATATTATATTAATATCACAAACTTGGCTAATAGTTATCGCGCCGATGAAACCGCAAGAATGAATCTGTTCGTAAGAAATAAATATTGGAATCCAACAATCTACACCAAAGCAACGGCTGATGTAGAAACCACTAACATCTACAGCGCTTCTTACAGAGTTATAAGAACTTTAGATAACTTAGAAGCTATTCCGTATGGCACTGGTTCTGATTTCCACACAGGACTCTCATATGATTTATCAGGTAATTATTTTGATTTTGATATGAGTTTATTAGAGCCAGGATACGAATATATGTTTAAATTTTCTTTCTATGATAGTAGAATGAATACCTGGAAAGAGCAGAGACAAGAATTTAAATTCAGAGTTGACAAATAGAGATAATACTAAATGAGCATAAAAAAGTTATTCGATAAAAGCCGCCAAGGCTCCAGAAACTATTCCGACTACGCCACAGACAAAGATACCTTTGAAGAATTGGAGTCGGCGCGCAATGCTACATCTCTAGAAGAAGAAAAGTCTACTTACGTCCCTCAAGTTGATTACTCTAATCCAAAAAACTTTATTAAGTTTGGATCTGCTGAACTTTTTTACAGCGGTGCTCTGAACAGAATTGCAGACTATTATCCATATGATGGTTCAGAAGCTGAGAAAAACGAATTCTATAATAAATTATTTGACGGCGAAAAATACATCTTCGAGAACTTATATCCAAGATATAACGGTTTTGCCATTTTAGGCGCTGATGGCGTTACATATTCATCAATGACTGCGGATGGTTACGGTAGACCAGCAGCCGCATCAACTGAATATATTTCATTTAAAGGTGGACCGGGCAGTGGTTCTGGTGGAACCTTATCGCAAATAAGCCCCAACCCCTACAACAATAAGAATCAATCTTCAAACATTTACGACAGAACAATTTATCAAACCGCTGGATTGCCAAGCGATTATGGAACAGGGACCAGAGAATCTAACTTAAAATCTAATTTTGATACTGGTGTAACTGTTGAGTTCTGGCTCAAAAAGAATGCTTTTGATACAGTTGGAACAGAAAAAGAGGTTATTTTTGATCTGTGGAACAACGAGTTAACTTCATCTGATTCATATGGTCGATTAACAATCGAACTTACAGGCGCCGCAAGTGGCAGCCCATTCCTGATTACAGCCCAATCTGGCACAGTTTCGGCATCAATCTTTGTTGATTCTATTGGTTCTGCGCCAACAATTGGGTCATTAACAAGCTGGCACCATTATGCATTTAGGTTCTACAACTCAGGTAGCACCTTTATTAGTAAATTGTATGTAGATGGTCGCATTGACGACACCAATACTTACGCTGCTTCATCAATGGGTGAGATTACAACTTCTGCAATGCTTGGTCGCCTTGGTGCGTTGATGACAAGCCCATCCGCCTCAACTGCTATTGCGGGCGATGGAACACTTAGTGCTTCTATCGATGATTTTAGATTTTGGAAAACTAATCGAAACTCTCGACAAATCGGTATTAACTATTTTGTAAACGTTGGCGGCGGCGCAAACACAGATATTTCAAATGCGGATCTTGGTGTCTACTATAAATTTAACGAAGGTATTACGACGAATAGCAGCGTAGATAGTATCGTTTTAGACTACGCAGGTAGAGTTACGAACGCTATTTGGACAGGCTACGACACCAGTTCCAGAAATACAGGTTCAGCTATTGTGTTGGCTGGTGCATCCACAAAAGAATATAAAGAGCCTGTTGTCAGAAGAAATCATCCAGACTTTATAAGCCTTCAGACATCGTTACAAGAAACTGGTTCTGCTTACGATGGAGACAATAATGCATCGTTCATGAATTATGCGCCATCTTGGGTTTTAAATGCACATGATGATGTAGGAAATACAAACCTAAAGAACTTATCACACATCGCTGGAACTTATTTTGATAAGATGTATTTGCTAGGTCAAGAGTTGCCCAAATTGCGACACTTGAACTACACATCTGCTTCTAGTGATCCGCTTCCATTTGCATCACACTTGCCAACTTCAATGGGTTTGTATGTCCCAGATTTGTTTGTTGATGCTACGATTTTAGAGAGACTTACTGATCGAACTGACACTGAACTATTCGAGAACAAACTTAATGAAGTCAAGAACTTAATTTACCTAAATCTCTATAACAACCTTACGAACATTTACAAATCGAAAGGCACTGAAAAAGCAATTAGAAACGTCTTTAGATGTTTCAATATAGATGATTCACTTATCAAAATGAACGTCTACAACAAGAGTGCGACTTACGAAGTTAAGACAAACTTAAAGCAAAGCGTAATTGAAAAATCAACAATCGACTTCAACACGGCAAACAATTTAGAAGCTGTTGTATACCAAGCAGAAGACAGCGCTAATCCCGAGTCTCGTGGCTATATATCAGGTTCAACTGGCGACGGCTCTACTGGTCCTGAAGAATATAATGGAGCTACAGTTGAAGCAGATATCATGTTCCCCCGATTCTTTATCACCAAAGATAAGTTTGATAGAATTTTTACTGATGTTTCGCTGTTTGGTTTGCATACAGTTGACACCGGATCTGCTGATTCGCTTTCTGGTGTAGACACGACTTTACTTGCAGGTGGCGTTGATTATGCTAACTTCCAAGTTTTTGCTGTCAGAGATGCACCATTTTCTGACAATGTATACTTTAAGCTTACTTCATCGAACAGTCCATTCCCATTACCACAATTAACTAGTAGTATGTTCTTGGACGTTTATGATGAGTCGAGATGGAACATTTCAATTAGAATTAAGCCAAAAGACTATCCTAACGCTGGTATGGTCAGTGGTTCATTAAGCAACACTTATGATGTTGTATTCCGCGGCGTTAACGCTGATTTAGGGGTTGTAAAAAATTCATTCGAAGTAACAGGCACGTTAACAAATGAAGTCGGCGCTGCGTTCTTGAGAGCGCCAAAAAGAATGTATGTTGGTGCACGAAGAACAAACATTACCGGTGCAGTTCAACAAAAGTCAGACGTTCAAGCATTAAGTTGTAGATATTGGACAAAATATCTTGATAATAACTCACTTGACATGCATGCTCACGGAGAAGAAAACGTAGGTATTACAGACACTTATAGAAACGTCCAGCCAATTGATTCGTTCTTAAGTTCTCCAGCAGATTTGACAAATAAGAATACTTTGGCTCTTAGTTGGAATTTCGATAATGTAACTTCTTCAAATGCTAGTGGCGTTTTTACGGTTGATGATTATAGTTCTGGCTCCTACACCTTGAGACAAAACTATGGTTGGCTCGGTAAGATCACAGGATACCAACACAACGGTAAAGGTTATGGCTTCGCACAGTCTTCAACCACGGTTGCTAGAAAAGAGAGAATCAATTCGTTCTCGTTTGTTGATCCAGAGCAAGCTGTAGCATCCAACATGATTAACATCTTAACTGATGATGACGAAGTTTTAGAATTTTACGAAACAATTCCAAATTACGTATTCACTGTTGAAAAGAGTATGTATGCTGCTATTTCGGAAGAAATGATTAACTTCTTCGCTGGTGCGGTTGATTTTAACAACGTAATTGGCGAGCCTGTTAACCGTTATAGGAGCAGATACAAAGGTCTTGAAAAATTACGTCAAGCGTTCTTTGAAAGAGTAACAACTACCTCAGAAGTTGAAAAGTTTGTTGAATATTACAAATGGTTCGACGATGCATTAAGCACTATAATTTCGCAGTTAGTTCCAGCATCGGCTGATTTTGTTGATGATGTTCTTAATGTTGTTGAAAGCCACACATTAGAGCGCAACAAATATGAAACAAAATTCCCAACATTAGAGTCTAGAGTTCCTGTGGTAGAAAGTGCAACCGCTGGTTACACTGAAAAATCTTATTTATATCGATTAGGTTCTTCAACTGTTCCCCAATCACCACGCGATACAACAAAGAACCTTCTTTATTGGAAAGCTCGCGCTGAAAGAAGTGCTGACGAGATTACATCTGGCGATGCAACAATCGATAGTCAAAGAGATATATATCGTCGGATTATTAACTCTAATCCTTATTTAAGTCGAAGCGCTGCCACGCTATTTGATGTCAACACATCAACAGGCTACTTAGATGATTCATATGCTAAAAGAAACTTTATCAAGAACTTTTCGCAAAACGTCAGCCAAACAAAAGTTATTAAGGGCGGTGTAAACTTCGACGACAACAAGAACATTCACTTTATCTATTCTTCAGTATTGCCAGCAGGTCCAATTAATACAGAAGATAGCAGATACATTCCTATGAATGTTTTGTTGTCTTTCATGGAAGATTTGGTTAAAGTTCAAGTTGATAATGATCCAAAATTAGTAACTGAAAAAATCAAGAGATACACAAAAGTCTTAAGTGGTCGTGATTTTGAAGAGGGCGTTGGCTACAAAAACATGAAGTCATCGATTGCCTTCCCGTTCAATATTATTAGTGGTTCAATCTCTACAGGCTACCAAAGAGAGGTAGCAGAGCGTTTAAGTGCTTCTATAATTTTGACTAACCTTCATAACGATGTTTATGGTCCAGACATGGAAGTTCCGATGCAAGGACCATTCACCAACTACGCAGTTGGTGGTCATCAATCGAGACACATTAGACTTAATGCAGGTGCTGATTCTTCGACCTCAAGACCAGAAGCGTGGAGAATTTTGCTTGGCACTTGCACAGACATTCCATCCGGAGCGATTGGTCTTGTTGGTGCGGATTATCCAGATCCAAGCACATCGCTTTCTGCTTCGGCTGCATACCCATACAGACCACATCAAAAAGCTGTATACTTCCGAGATCATATCGCTAAAAGACCAGTTAACATTCGCAACATTCACATGACTACTGGTTCTACGATTTTAGGAAACTATCGCGAGACATACCAATATATTCAAGCCCCAGGTGCTTACAATAACCCGAGACATTTCGTAGATCAACAACCTGAACTTCCTACAAGAGTATTTGTAAACAATGCTACATCTTCGATGTTCGTAAGAACATTCTTGGATATGCACAGAACATCTAACGGACACTCTCAAAACGTTGCAGAATATGACACTGGTTACCTCGATGGTAACATAAACAAGTCTGTGATTATCTCCAGGTTCTCTGCTCCTGGTGGTATAGAAGTTCAAACCCGAGGATATCAAGACTTTAGAGCATCTGAGTTCTCTGTATACAATGGACTCAATAACAGAAACCTTAGTGTTATTAAGCCATGGCAAGGACCATCAGGCACAATTTCAACTCCAGCAGTTAACGGTGATACGACAGATATTCAAGTTTATGACATTCACGGTAAGGACTATGGATTGTATTCGCACCTTGCAAGACACACTGCTCGTTTCGGTCGCGATTCACTTTTTGAAGCTGATCCTGGAGCATCTTATACAGAGCTTCCTGGATTCCACAAAGTTCACAGAAACAATATCAGTTCTAAAACACCAACTTACGCTTATAGAGAAGCGGAGCTAGATGGTGATAAGTTAATCAATACTGCTAGTTTATATTGGCAACCATATAATCTTCTGGGTGTTAAAGAAAACGTTATGTATCCTGGTGCTCTGAACGCTG
>Ga0099850_1000929_pt1 | contig 13608 bp, 29 predicted proteins | sample CB_VirMetaG_5_FD_79182 | JGI IMG/M metagenome (GOLD analysis project Ga0099850, IMG submission 79182) | Freshwater to marine saline gradient viral communities from Chesapeake Bay - CB_1508_1D Viral MetaG | ecosystem: Environmental > Aquatic > Marine > Coastal | place: USA: Chesapeake Bay... | reverse complement strand
GAACAGAATCTGAATCTAACATCATTCGTCAGATTATCAAGAATCTGAAAACACAAATGGCTCCAAGAATTAGTAATGAGAGTAATTTTCTTTACACACCCAACATCTTCCAAATCCAATACATCTTTAATGGTGGTGGTCAACACCCCTATCTAAATAAAATTAAACCTTGTGCTCTTACTGCATGTTCTGTAAATTATTCACCAAATGGTGAGCAATACATGACTTATCCAGATGGTTCAATGACAGCCTATGGGTTACAATTATCATTTAATGAAATTGCTCCAATTTATCAGAAGGATCAACAAGGTGCCGATGGAATGGGTTACTAATGGCTAAAAAGTATTTTAGATATGTTCCTAATTTCGACTATGTAAGTCGTCTTCCTGGTGCAAAAAACATTTCTGACTATCTTCAAACTAAAAACTTATTTCGTCGTGGTGAAATAAGGCCAGACATTTTTAATGACTTATCTTATTTTACTAAGTATAAAGTTGTTGGTGATGAAAGACCTGACAATGTAGCATATAAACTTTATGAAGATGAAAATTTAGATTGGGTTATTATGTTATCAAATAACATAATCAACCCAGAAAATGAATGGCCATTGAGTCAAAAATCATTTGACAACTATTTGTTAAACAAATATGGTTCTTATGAAAACATCTATGGTGCTCATCATTATGAAACTAAAGAGATAAGAAATAGTTCAAATCGTGTTATGCTTCAAAAGGGACTTCGTGTTCCTCAAGACTTTTCATTCTCTTATTATGACTACAAAAGAGGTGTTGAGGTCACCGAAGTAGGTATCACTGATACTATTTCAAATTATGAATATGAAAATAAAATTCAAGATGAAAGAAGAAACATTTTTGTTTTGAAACCTTTCTATCTTAATATCATTATAAATGATATGGAAAACGAAATGCCATATCCATCTGGAAGTTCTCAATATAAAAACTCAATGGTTGTTGAGGGACAAAATATAAGACTTTATGGATAATCCTACCCCTCCTATTATTATTGTTTTAGATCATGTAAAACCTGAAAATAGATGGAAAATTCCTGACAGGAGGGGAGGTAGAACATTTTATGCAGCAGGGTTCTTAGGTGCAGAAGGTAGAGAAAGAGATCATCAAGATTATGCTGCAGAACTTCTTGCTAAAATCCTAAAAGAAAGACATGGAGTTGATGTAAAGATTATAGCACCTGAGACCTTTGGTAGTTATGATGCTTATGATGATTACATTAGGGACAGATCAAATGAAAATGTTATCATCATTCCACTTCACTTTGATGCAGAAGTTGGAAGAGGTGGTGTAGGGTTTCTTACAAGAGTTAGACCTGGAGATAAGGAAGATAAAAAACTTGCAGAAAGAATTTCAATCGCATTGAAAGCATTCCAAAATGTTTATCCTCAGTTAGGTAACTTTAAACAGACTGATAGCCTTCCAAATAAGACATTAGCAGTTGCTCAAAATGCACCAGCAACACTCATTGAGTTAGGTTCCATGGTGCATTGGGAAAGAGAGTTTGGAGATAACTTTACTGAAACTCGTGAGTTTAGAGATCTAATAATTCTTATTGCAGATTCACTCATAAAAAAAGGGGAACCAAAAGTGGTTCCCCTCTGGGATATTAACTATCAGCCAGACGAGAGAAATAACTCATCGGATCCTCTTCCTCAGAATCAGAATCAGAAGAAGTTTCATTTCTACTCTGAGAAGCCTTATAAGACTCCTCAAGTTTCTCCATTACCTGATCTTCACTAATCTTTTTCTGTTCTTGAGCAGCATAGTTATCATACTCAGTCTCTTCCTCAACAGAGGAACGACGAGTTGATCCTTTACCAAGAACATAATCAAGACGTTTCTTCAGTTCTTCATATGTTTTGAACTGATCAGGTGCAACAAGAGCAGCAAGAGAATACTGTTTTTTCCAGATTGCCTCTAGTGCTTCATCATCATCCAAAAGTGCACTTGGAGTGTCGAACTCAGACTTATCGTAATTCCAGTAACCATCCTTCTTCTGAAGTTTCAGTTTGAAGTTGGCACCACTCCAGAAATCAAATGGATTGATTGGTGTTTCATCATCAAACTCAGGTTGCATAACATCCATGATCTTATCAAAGATCTTCTTACCAAACTTATAAAGGAACACTTTACCTTCATTTTGAGGATTGGCAGGATCCTTCACCACATAGATGTTACTGTAGAAAGACAACTTACGTTTTTGAGTTCTAACTGTTTCCTTGTCTTTATCATTACCACTGTTCCAGAGTTCACGATTGAGTTCTGAAACAGGATCTTTACCGCCAATTGTAGTCAGAGAGTTTTCAATAAACCATCCACCAGGACCTTGGAATGCATGAGAGAAGAGTTTGACCCAAGGAAGGTCTTCTCCATCTACAGCAGGAAGGAAACGAATAACAGCATAACCTGTTCCACTCTTATCCATTTCTGGTTTCCACAGACGGTCATCACCACCTCCTCCACCAGTGTTGTTCTGTTTCTCCACCTCTTTCACAAGTCTCTGTGTGAGGTTTCCAAGACTACTCTGTTTCTTTAAATTTGAAAATGACATGTGTACCTCGTATTAATACGTATTTGGTCTTTGTGACTTAGCTTAGGGATCGTCCAGCCCTGTATTATATGATATTTATGAGTTCTCTCCAAGAGACCTTTTCATGTTAGTGATGATGTTAGTCATGTTCTTGAATACAAACCCAAGATCAACATCAGGTGGAAATCCCAATTGTTGTGCCGAAGTCATAATGTTTTCTTTCATTTCTTTTGCTTCTGGATCATCAGACAAACTCATTCTTGCATAAAGAACCTGTTGTTTTTTCAACAGTTCCTCCAACATCTCAATGTGATAGATTTTATCAGCACGACTCATGGTTGAGAATGTAAACACATTCTCATAAACTTTTTCTTGTAAATCTTGAATGGTTTTGAGTTCTTCTTGAACGAACTCTGATTGAAAGAAACTCATCCTACTACTATTTCCTTTAGAATTTTCTTGAATTTGAACACATCTATATTTAAAAAAGATTGATACTTCTTAATTAAAGAACTTACGGTTAACCACACAGGATCTTGGAGTTTTTGATCATAATCTTTGACGAATGATAGTATTTTATCAAGAATGACAAGAGTTTCAAGTGAAATCTCTTTAGTTAGATATTTCTTAAGAATGAGAGGATGTCCATTCTTCAATGTAAATACAGAATCCAAATCTTGATCTAGAAGAATAGACTCCATTTCTCCCCTAAAATGATAACTTAGGGATTGGACCTTTCTCTTCCAATCTGTGTAGTTCTGCTCTCCGTTTCTGACAATTTCTCCAATCCAAAGAGATTGTGGGTCATCTGAAGTAACAAAATTAGAAACAAAAAAGTCAACAACCTCCTCATCACTCTTCTGACGGGAGAGCTTTTCGAAGAAAAATCTATCTTTTCTTTTATAAAAGGATTGAAGGGATGCTCTTGACTTTCCATTATACAAATGATAATCGTATTTTGGTTTGGTAAAGTGATTCTTCAATCCAAGATAAGATTTATAAGTGTCAAACGGTGTCACTTTAGGAATCATAAAGGGAGTTTAGCATGTGATGTACGTTTCAACAAATTCAATTCCATCGCTTCACACTTAAGTTTTTCCTTAAGTGGTTTAGAGATCAGTTTAGGAATTGATTCAACATCAACACCATTTTGTTCACAGAAATGAACAATGGCATCAACATATTTCATGTCCTTGTTCTCAAGAACAATGTGTTCAATTTCATCTGCAAACTTTCGAGAACAATAAAACTTTTGTTCAAAAATGTCTTCAATACTTTTATTATCCTCAGGTTTTGGCATGTTCCTGTAATTTGAAGTTAACAAATTCTCTAATATATTTGTCGAGAAGACCAATGTATTTTCTCTTATCTCTTTCTTCATAAACTACACATTCTCCATCCTCACAGGACATGATGATTACAAATTTCTTTACCATTATACCAGTCATTTCATACAACATGCAAGCATAAGCGGCACATTGAACAAAATAGTGATCAATCCATTCTCTCTTTTTGGGTTTCTTACTTGTCTTGAAGTCAATGACAGCAAGTTCACCTTCAAACTCAGCAATGCAGTCAACTGTCCCTGCCACTCCAAGTTCTTTACTAAAAAGTGCTTGTTCAATGGCATGAATATTATCAATCTTATTCAGATCAGGTTTAGCCTGTTTGAATAAAAACTGTGAAAGAGGTTGAACTTCAGGAAGTTCCTCATTCTTCATATAATGTTCAACCAGTGTGTGCATGTCTGTACCACGACTGGTTGATTGTTTGGTAATTTTGTTTGCTTCTTCATTACCAACGCGTTCTCTCCATTTACGGAAGATCTCACGATTGTAATGACTGATAATGGATGTAATGGAGACTAATTTGACCCCATCAGGTGTATCATAGTATCGAACATCACCTATATTCTCACGATTGAGAACAGGATAATCAATTTCAATGTGATTGAACATTACATACCAAGTTCAAGTTTAGCAACAATGTACTCTTTGACGAGTCCAGAACGACAGATGTCTTCTGCATTGAATTCTATTGTATCAAAAGATGGCATGTTTGTCAAAATTCTCATAAAGTCAACAATACCATTCTTTTCTGATGTTTTAATCAAATCAGTTTGAGTGGCATCTCCACAGAACATAATCTTAGAACTTTCACCAACACGAGTGATAATTGAGTCAAGTTCATGGAAGTTGAGATTCTGGAATTCATCAACAATCAAGATACAATTATCAAGAGTTGTTCCTCTGATAAAGGATGTACTCCAGAAACTAATAGTTCCTTGAGTTTTCAGATTACCATACAACATCTCAAAAGAGTTATCATCTGGCATCTCAAACATGTACTTAACCATGTTCTTATAAGGAATCTGATAGATATCAGATTTGTCTTCATGATCACCTGGAAGAAATCCAATCTCCCTTGTGGGTACAAGAGACCTCACAATGTAGATCTTCTCGTAGGGGGTGTTGGGATCTAAAACATCTTTAAGGGCGCTGTAGAGGGTAATAAAAGTCTTACCTGTGCCAGCCACACCATATGCAACCATGTTTTGATTGTCCTTGTACTTATCAAAGAACAATTCTTGATTTGGTGTGATAGGATCAATTTCTCTGATGTAATCAAGATTGATGGGTTTTTTCCTTTTCATCACTCTGTTACTAGTTCCAAAAGGAACTGGATTTTCTCTCTTCTTTCTTGCTGGCATTCGATCAATCGTAGTGTTTTAGGTTACTTCCTGGTTGTTTCTTAGCTGAAGAAATAACATCTTTCCAACCAGGATGTTTTGTGTAAAGCTTACCAAATGGGTCACCCATTTCAAGTCCCATTCCTGGTGCATTTTCTGGCGTATAAAATCTCTCCCAGTCAGGATTGTCTTTACGCCATTGATCCCAGTCATGAACACTCATTTTGACTTCTTTAGTCTCACCTGTTTCTTTATGTTTAATTGGATAAGTTGCCAAAATTTCACCTCAAGTGTGTATATTTATTACCAGTCTAATGCCTGTGCAATAACTGGAAATTGTTCGACAAAGATCTTCTTACAACCTTGTGCGATTTCCATGTGTTCCTTTTGTGTACCATGACCTCCTCTAAGGTCAATATAATGAATCCATGAGCGAACTGAGCCACTCATATAGAGTCTTGTAGGAGTAGCGAGAGGAAGCACAAAACGAGCACACTCCTTTGCCACTCCACACTCAAGCATCTGTTGATATAGATTATAAGAGGAACTGAACAATGTGTTCATTTGTTTTTCAAGTTTATCAACCAATTCAGGATCAAGGTCATCAATACTATTTTGACGATTCTTGGTGTCTTGACGACGGAGTTCAGGAAGTTGAATGTTACCTAAAAAGGTTGAATCTGCATATCGTTGTGAAAACTCTTGAAATGTGAAACTGCGGTGCCGAAGCACTTGAGCAGCAATTCCACGAGATGTTTCAATTTCAATGGTCATGAACGCTTGTTCAAAAATTGACCAATGTTGATGTTTGATGCAATACTTCAAAAGTCCTGCATAATTGTCATTTCCTTGATTTGTAGGATTTGACACTCTTGCACAATATGCAATGTGGTTTTCTGCATCAGGTGTTACTGATACAAGTTTAGTTCCAGCTTTCATTGTAGATTGTTCGTTTGTGTTACTTTCTTCCATTACATTCATTACAGAAATATGACAATTTGTATGTAAACGTTTTTACAGTTTGAAAATATTCATTGGTTAGTGGATATTCAGTCTTGCACTTTGTGCATATTCTCTTGTTTACATTGTTTTCTAATTCTTTTGAGTTCTTTAAATTGAAATTTGATTTTGTTGTATGCTTCTTTTGAGCATATCTTTCCAGAAATCTCTTGGGCACAAATAATTTCAACTTGGATACCAAAGTTCCTAATTGCCTTCTCATAATTATCCAGTTGATAGACCATTTGTCTTGTTCTTCCCCTTAAAATAAACTTCAAAATATTGTGTCAAACCATGAGTGATTTTGTTCCCTTGTGAGATCCAAGTATCAACACACTCATAGATGTCTTGTGTGGTGTAAGTTTGTTCTTCAATCCTTACACTTCCATATTTATTTAATAAAACAGAAAGGCATTGACCTCTCAATTTTAACCTATCATCTGTGTATCTCCAATCAGAACTCGTCATCTTCAAATACCTCATCATAATCGGGAAGTGGGGGCAAATCCTCTTGAAGTCTACTTGTGTAAGCCTCCACATCAGAATAGACCTCTGCCTCAAGTGCATCAACAAGTAACTTGAGATTTCTGACAATTAACTTAAGTTTGTCTCTTTCCATAAAAAAAGGGGGACTATTCCCCCTATTATAACATTATTTGTGCAGGTGACAAAGTCACTTACTATAAGTATGACCACGATAACAGAATGTTCCGTGAGAATCGTTTGTAGTATCACAATGTACATCATACTCAACACCACGATATGCAGTGTGAGAGATTTGTGCATCGTGAAGTGCAGATGCCTTTTGAATCTGCTTCTTAATTAAATGAAGTGTGTTCATGAGTTTACTCCTGAAATACTAGGGTGAGTTTTAAATCTCCCGTTCCTTCAGTCGTTTGCGGTTTATAAAAATCTAAAAGGGGCCAAAAATATCCAGGATAATTTTTTGCCCTTTTTTTGAATCAAGGGCCAGCTTTTCCTAGACAGGCATCATAGTGTCTTCCCACTAGGTTTTGGATGATACGTTTCTTTGACGTAGGAGTCAAGTGATCGTATTCCATGACCACTTCCACCACTTCTCTCACTTGTTCACATGACATAGAGGGACCATTATTTTCAGCATAAACTGAAGTGGTTCCAGAAAGTGATGACAGTAATAAGAAAATGGGAAGAGTGATGATTTTCATAAACTGAACGATCCGTTCCGCGACTTACTTGCGACCCACTGAAGTGGGTTGAACGATGGTGTTATTATAACACCTCAAAACTTATTTATCAATAATGTTTGATTTTCTTAACCATTCTTCAATCATCAAAATCCCTCTTGTCTTGCTTCCTCAATCATCTTAGAAACAATGTCCTCTGTTCCATCCATTGTCTTGATTGCAAACAAACTGGACTTCTGATACTTCTTAACCTTTTTGTATTTCTTAAGTAGTAATTGAACATGGTCTGGATTCATGTCCAGACCTTCAAATGAAATGTCAAATCCTTTACTCATCTTCCAATCCATTAAAGATTTTTGGATTTACTGTTCCACTTGTTTGAGTAATCTTTTTTAGATCACCTCTAAACTTGTCCCAGTATTGATCAAAGATTTCAACCTTTTTTGAGCTCATTACAACATCATAGGTCAATGTGCCATCCTTCATATACTCAACAAGATATGAGTTTGAAGGAAGTTTCTTATTCTTTGCATACTCCAAATCACAATCATCTTTGAGATGTTTTACTGATTCCATTACGAACGTCCTCCCCATTGAATGTCAGGAAATGCTGCTTCAACATTAGCTCTTGAGATCTTAAACTTTGCCTCAAGTCTTTTGTCTTTGACTAAACAAAGAATGTCTGCCTCATTAGGATGAAGACCTTCCAACATCTGAATAAACATTGACTCTCTACGAGTCTTGGAAAGACTATCATTACCTCCTTTCACGAAGTGATAGAGGTTCTTCCATTCCTTCCTGAGAGAGGTGTGATCAGTGCCCACAGGGACATCATTTCTGTTGAATGGAACCTCTCCATCAGGAATCATTGAGATGACAGTATCATCAAAGTTCCAAATCAAAACTGATGTCAAAGCATCAGTTCTATACTCTTTTAAAACTTCCACCTTTTTTGCATTTGATCTTTGTTTAGATGCAAGTTCCAAAATCTCAGAGATAAAAGGATTTGGTGGAAGTTTCTTCAGTGTTGATGTTGCCATAGTATCTTTTAATCTAATATCAGTGTAACATATTTATTGAGAGATTTCAATCATCAGTTTCCTCAAAATCATTTTCAAATCTTACTGCAAGAACTTCATCTGGAATGATTTGGCCATTCTCGTCAAACATCTCTGGATGTGTTGGAATAAACTTTGAATCTCTTTGAATTACATACTCTTTAGCTAACCAACCCACAGTTGTTCCAAGGATTAGAAACATCACTGAAAACATTACTGAAAATGTAAGTGTGACTGAAAGCATTTTTACTCTCCTAACTCTTTTTTACATCAAAATTGATGTCTAAGTTAAGATGAAACTCCCTCTTGAAGAGAGTGACCATCTTACCAAACTTTAAACTAAAAGTCTTTGGTGGTTCCCTCCTCTTTCTTTTTGTTCTTAACAACAATTCTGATCCACGATTAACTTGTGGTTCAGAATCATCTTCAAGGTTATTTAGAAGTTCTTTTTCGTCTTCCAGGTCTTCGTTCTTTTCCATATCGTTCTGCATCCATAAGAATGTCATTCAAATAATTTCTAATTTTACGTGCCTCTGGTTTACCTAAGTGACCATAAGCCTCTCTAAGTTGTTTGTGAATTTCATCAGAACCACCTTCAAGATAATCATCCAAATCAATGATTAAATAATTGATTTCCTGTGAAACTGAACTTGCGATGAATTCTTCCACATCTCCCTTAGTTGCTTTGCAACTCTTGAGATAATCATACATGTTAAACTTTAATCTTCCTTTGAATGCTTCATCTATAACATGCTCAAGGATGTCATAGAATAAAAAATGTTCCATCACACTAACTTTTGTTCTCTTAAATACTTAACTGTTTCATTACACCCACCAAGGTTTTGTCTGTCGTTCAAAACAACTTGTGGAAATGTTGAGTCATTTCCAAACTGACCAATGAATTCCTCTCTATCGAAGTCTCTTCCCAGTTTATATTCTACATGTCTAAGTTCAGCAAGTTCTAAAACTTTCTTTACCTTGACACAAAATGGACATCCATCTTTTGAATAAACTGTAAAAGTCATAATAGTATTAAGAATGGGATAGAAATAGTTATAAGACTTATGATAAGACCCCCTGTCATTTCTAACAGGGGGCGAGTACTGTGATCAGGCATCTAATCTATCCCTTGCAGAAGGATCTTTTTTTAATTCTTCAATGAAATCGTTAGAGCCCAACATGGCTTTATATTCTGGATAAAATCTCTCCATCAATCGTGGAACGGCAAGACAACTTGGATATCCTCCCTTAATCCAAACCTCCTCACGATCTTCAAGGACAACATGGTTAAATGGAAACTGTCTTTTCATGATACATTGGTGAAGGTGATTCTATTATAACAAACCATCACTCATAAGTAAAGGTTTTATTCTTTACTTTTGTGTCAAATTCACCTGTTCTACCAGGTTTCATTTTACCAGTCTTGACTCTCTTACCTTCACCAGGCCATGACTTATTAGTTCCTACTAATGCTGCATCACCAGTCTTTCTTTTCTTGATGAGAACAGAGTCTTGGTTGTATTTTTTACCCAACTTGGTTATTGCTTTTTTAAATTTCTTCTTACCCATCTTTCCACTGGATACCACATGGGATCTCTCACCCACCTTCTTCTCTTGTGGAGTTCCAGGGTTCTCTGTATACCTTCCAGAAACCTTTGTAGCACCAGGAAGACCTGCTCCTCTGATATCCTTGTCTAACTGTTTGGAACGTGCCTTATTCTCCTTTTTGGACTTGTCTCCTCTCTGAGCAGACATAATAGCCATTCCACCTTTCTTATCCTTTTGACGGATTCGATTGAGTGATGACTCTTGGAACTGTGCAAAGGTCTTCATCTTATCCAGACTTTTCTTTATTTATTTCTTGTGAATGTCTAGGATTGAATTCCTCCATTGGAAGAGATTTAGTAAGATCTCTACGTGATTGATTCTTGATGACAATGAATGCATCTTTGTTGTACTTACGAGTACCAATGGGTGATTGCCATTTTTCATTGTACTCCTCACCAACATCAATACCAGAGACTGAAGTACCACCAAATTCAACAACAATTTCATCAGAAGAATCCCATCCAAGTCTCTTGATGTACTCTCTGACAGTGCTCTCAATTCTAATCATCAGTCCCTATAAAATCATATTTATCTGGTTCAAGATAGGGATTTGGACCTCCATTCTCCAAGTAATTCATATAGTATTTCAAACGTCTAGTAGCAAGTTGTTTTCTTTCAGGAGAATTTAACCACATGTAGTGATCAAACCACTCAAGGAATTCATTCAGAAACTTCTTCATTATTAGAGTAAAGGTGTTGATAAGCAGGAATCACATAAGGACCACCAAGTTCACAGTTGTTTTTGAGTGAGTCCTCAGAACTACCTTTCCAACCAGAATAACATTGGAAATAATGTGTTGGCATTCCTGTGACATCATCAAAACCATCTAGGTCATCATCAGATGTGACTGTAAGACTGTTGGCAACTTCATCAAGGAGACTAAATGCACGAGTCACTTCTTCTCTGTACTTCTCTTGACCAACAGCACAAGTTATGTTGTAGGTTCTATCCTCAATCAATTCAACTTCACAATTATCAGGGATTTCTGGAAGTGTGTACTTATCTTGAGCAAGAGTTGAGTAAGTAACAGCGGAGGTTTCAGCCTCAGCAAAGTTATTTGCTCTGATGGAGGCCACATAGGGAGCAATGCTCATCAGCATCACTCCCGGCATCAGTGTCCCCATGATTGCCCCACTAACAGTAAGGGTAATGAGGTTCATGATTAGGACTCAGTAGGTGTTCCAGGAACTCCAGAAGAATCAATAGCAATAGTCCAGGTCACACCACCATCTGTAGCAGTGATGGTTCCACTGTTTGCACAGGTTCCAGAGACTGGTGATGCAGCAGTGGGAACTGTGTCTCCACTCAGTAGTGCCAGAGAACAAGACTTACTGAAGTTCACCAGTTCAGCCTTAGCTGCTGCAGCCTTGGCTTTGTTTTGTGCCTTTTGAAGTTCAGGAAGACCAACGGCACTCAGGATGCCAACAATGGCAACCACAACCATCAACTCAATCAGAGTGAAACCATTCATCTTCTTTTGACGCTTCTTCATGGCGTTCTGAAGAAGCTTGGTTTGAAAGTTAGTCATGTAAGAGTTACCTCTTTTGTTCACCTTCATAATTTAATGCCTGAGGGGAGGAAACTCAAGAAGAAAATCCAGAGAGTTTTCTGAGGGTTTTATTAGAGTTGGCTCTGAATCCACTCCAACACATCCACTTTGGGTCTCCAGTTGAGGTTTTGTTTGGCTTTAGTGATGTCTGCAAGAGTCTCTCTCATTTCTCCAGGACGTCCATCTAAAAAGATCTGGTCATCTGAAATCAGGTTTGCAATTTCATTCACACTAAAGTTTTTTCCATAACCAATGTTGAATGTCTCACCCCATTGGTCAAGTTCCATGTGAGAAATGGACACATTGGCATTCACTACATCATTAACATGAATAAAATCCCTCCTCTGTTCACCATCACCAAAGATGCTCAGAGATTCTTGTTTGCGTCTTGCCTTTAGGAACTTACTGATGACTGGTGCATAAGTCCCAACGTGTCTTGCCCTTTCACCATAAACATTGGTGTAACGGAAAGAAACGGTTTTCAATCCATAAAGATAATGATAAGCTCTAACCAGTTGTTCACCACACAACTTACCAATTGCATAAGGATTCAATGGATCCTCTCTCATTGTTTCCACATTAGGAATTGGATTTTCATTTCCATAACATGCAGAAGTGGAAGAGTAAATGACTTTCTCAACTCCAGCAATTCTTGATGCTTCCAAAACATTCAGTGTTCCCACCACCTGTGTGTTTATGGTTGGAGAGGGATTATCAACTGATGCCTGAACACTAGCCTTTGCTGCAAGGTGATAAACATAATCCACACCCACAAATAAGGATGCAATGGATTGAAAGTCAGTGATGTCTACCTTGTGATTTTGACACTGATCATTCCAATAATAATTGTTATGTCCATCCGATGATTCATTATCAATAACAATAACTTGGTGTCCAAGTTCAAGAAGTTTGTCCACCACATGTGAACCAATGAACCCAGCACCTCCTGTAACTAATGATTTTTTCATGCACAAAAAAAGAGGGTGTTAACCCTCTCATCTTACCACACAATCTGGATTTTGTCAGATGTGTTGAAGCGGCGACGATATTCAGTTCTATTTATTCATCAGTCAAATGGTCTGCACAGGCTAGTGTATCACATTCATTCTTATATTGCAACTCATAAGGTGTAAGTGCTTCATTCAATGCTTCAAGCACATTCTCCTTGAATGAACGATAAGGAATGAACAACTCATCATCCTCAGTCTTATAATCCTGATGAGTTTCTTTAAAGATGCGATCTACATCATACAACATAGATTGTACCATATCATTGATGACTTCAAGAGTCTTTGGTGTGAGTGTGTGCCACTCATAACCAGGGAAAAGATCATCCTTGACACGATTCAGCAGTGCTCTCCTGCAATGCCACTGACTATCAAAGATTTGGGTAAATGCTTCCCAGTCGTGTTGGGATTTGAAATGTGGGATACTCATCGATAATCTCCTGATTTGTAACGGCGATAGGATGATAGATTGCGTCTATCAAAGTCCAGCACATCAAAACGAAGTTCAAAACGTTTCCATCTAAAACAAAATCCAATGTCACGAGGACCAATACCAATGATTACATATGGAAACCATTCAATAGAGGCAAAATCATCCCATTGAATTACCATATCAATGAGAGCAAAACGATTGGAGATTGGGAGCAGTTGGAAATACCACTCGTGCCCAAAGTCTTCGTAGTAGACATAATCAAAGAGTTTCATTGTTTTTCACCACTTGATCCCATGCTTTCTTGAAGTTACGATCCCAGTTGTCAGTATAAACTGGAAGGAAAGCATTGAGAGCATGAGCAATATCATGGGCAGCATCCATACGGTTGTTGTCCATTGCTTCAGTCAGTTCTTCTAACATGAAACTAATAGAGTTGATGTTGGAGAATGATTCTTCCAACTTGTTCATTACGTCCCAGTGTTTGTTCATGGTTTCTCTCCGCTGTGCTTCTTCAAACATTGCGTCAGGATAAGGTT